>Ga0315282_10012511_pt1 | contig 12975 bp, 12 predicted proteins | sample YL17G07_20_MG_FD_203693 | JGI IMG/M metagenome (GOLD analysis project Ga0315282, IMG submission 203693) | Sediment microbial communities from Yellowstone Lake, YNP, Wyoming, USA - YL17G07_20 | ecosystem: Environmental > Aquatic > Freshwater > Lake > Sediment | place: USA: Wyoming | collected...
TATCGACCTGGGAAAGAAAAATATCAATCATTCTCATGCCCTACCTTGGCGTGATCCGGGTTGAGGGCCTCCGATTCTATCACCATCGCACCCGCCACCGCCACCGGCCACAGGCGCGGCACCAGCAGCGCATCGTTGGGAACGCTGGCGTCCAGATGCAGCGTGAAGGAGACCTCCGCGCCGTTGAGGCTGAACGAGACCTGCTTGCCCTGGGCCAGGCCCAGGCGGGCGGCGGTGACGGGGTTCAGCCAGCCCATACCGCTGATCATACGCATCTGAAGCACGGTCGAGGGGGCCAGGGTGGCGCCGCGGTCGTACAGATGGCTGACCGGCACGACCAGCAGGCCGCCCTCCGGCACAGCCGGCTTTTCAGCGGCTGGCGGCGCCGGAAGGCGGCCGGCCGGCACGACCTGGTCTACCAGGGGCAGCTGTACGCCCAATCCCTGGTGGTTGTCGTAGGTAGCGCCGCCGTAATACAGGTCGCCGCGCCCGATGATTGGCCACTGGTCGGGGGTCTCGGCCAGCTTTGGATAGGTCAGCCCAGCGTAGGCGGGAACTTCGGCGGCAATAGCCTCCATCACCCGCGCGGCTGACCGGTTTTCGACCAGCCACCCCAGGCGCTGGCCAAGCTGGGCGGCGATGGCAAAATCGGGGAACAGGCCGGGCAGCGGGCGCACGGCCGGGTAGAAGCGCTGCACGCGCCGCTCACCGGAAGTATAAGTCCCTTCTCGCTCGGTATAGGCCTGTACTGGCAGGATGACGTCCGCCTTTTTCCCCGTTTCGGTCAAGAACAGCTCCTGCACCACCACAAAAGGCGCTTCCTCCAGGGCTGCCGCAAGAACCGGGTCATCGCTGGCCGGGTCGGCAGCCGCCGCCAGGACGGCTTTAGCCCGGCGCAGTTCGGCCGGCAGGTCGAACGAAGGGCGAAAACCCATGTCCCAAGCGCCCTGGGTGTTACCATTCGGCCACACCCCCACCAGGCCGTTGTTCGGGCGGCCATCTGGGTGCTGGGTCTTGACCAACAGGTCGGCGCAGGCGTGCGCCAGGGCAGTCGAAGCCGGCAGGCCCAGCCCTTCGCTGCCGAAGAAAATCACCGCATTTTCAGCGGCGGTGAAGGCCTGGGCGGCCGCTTTGACATCGTCTGGGGCGTTCTCGGGGAACAGGAACGATTGGAGGGTGGGCGTTTCGTCGCCATAAGCGCAGCGCAGCACATGGCTGGCAAAGGCATCCAGGCGGGTCCTGCGGGGGTTGACCACGATCAAGGCCGCCCCGCGCTGGACAGCCTGCTTGATACGCAGCCACCACAGCGGGGCCTCCTCGTGCAAATCGGAGGCCACCACCAGGATGGCGCTGCCCTTGCCCATCGCGCCAAAGTTGCTGCCCGGGGCCAGGCCGTAGCGGGCAGCCAGGTCGCCGCCGCCCATAAAGCCGTACAGGATGGGTTTACCGCCGAGTTGGGCCAGGTTGAACAGGTCTTCGTTGGCCAGGCGCCCGCCGGCCAGGGTGACGAAATTGTCCCCGGCATCCCTCAGGTGAGCTTCGACCAGGTCGAGGGCCTCGCTCCACGAAGCCGGCCGCAGCTCGCCGTTCTTGCGCACCAGCGGCTCCTTCAAGCGCTGCGGGCTCTCCGTGTAATGGTAGGCAAAACGGCCGCGGTCGCAAATCCAGATCTCGTTGACCGACTCGTTCTGGCGGGGCAGGACGCGCTTGATCACCGATTTGCCGCCCGAAATACCCTCGCGGCGCACGTTGTAGACGATGTTGCAGCCTACCGGGCAGTGGTTGCACAGCGAGGCCGCCGTATTCAGCTCCCAGGGGCGGGCGCCGAAGCGGAAATCCACCGTGGTGAGTGCGCCGACCGGGCAGACGTCGGTCGTATCGCCGGAAAAAATTGAGTCGAAACCCGGCTCGGAGGTGGAGATGATCTCCAGGGCGCGGCCGCGTTGCGAGAAGTTGATCACCGGGTCGCCGGCCAGGTCGTGTTCGAAACGCACGCAGCGCCCACATTGGATGCAGCGCTCGCGGTCGAGGACGATCAGTTCGCCCAGCGGGATGTGCTTGGCCAGGTGCATTTTCTCGTCAAAATCGAAGCGGCTGGCGCCCGGGCCGCAGCGCAGGGTCAGGTCCTGCAAGGGACACTCGCCGCCCTTGTCGCAGATGGGGCAGTCGAGCGGGTGCGAGGTGAGCAGGAATTCAAGCACGTCATGGCGGGCAGCCTTCACCTTATCGCTGGCAGCGACCACTCGCATCCCCATTGAAACAGGGGTGGTGCAGGCCGTCTCCAGCTTGGGGCCAAACTGGATGCGTGACGAGCCATCCGCTTCGAGCACCGGCTGGCCGCTGGCCCGGTCGATCTGCGGGCGGCCGATCTCGACCAGGCACATGCGGCACATGCCCACCGGCTCCATCTTGGGGTGGTAGCAGAAGACGGGGATGTCCTTGCCGATCTGCTTGGCTGCATCCACGATCAGCGTCCCTTCCGGTACGCTGACTGGGTGTCCATCAATGAACAATGCAATCATTTTTGCCATTATTTGATTAATTCCTCGAAATCCGGGCGGAACTTCTCCACGCCCGACATGACCGACATGATGGCAAATTCACCCAGCGGGCACAGGCATTTGTTCTGGACCTGGTGCGCCACCGTGTTGAGCAGGTCGATGTCGCTGGCTTTGGCCTGGCCGGCCACGATGCGGTCGGCCAGGTGCATCATCCAGTAAGTGCCCTCCCGGCAGGGGGTGCACTTTCCGCACGACTCGTGCTTGAAGAAATGAGCGGTCTTTTTGACCAGCCAGGCCAGGTTGACGCGGTCGTCGAGGATGATCACAGAAGCCGAGCCAAGCTGAGCGCCCAGTTGGGCCGGCACCGACTCGTAATCCATGGGGCAGTCGAGGGCCATGTCATCGGCAGGGATGATGCTGGAGGATGCCCCGGCGCTCAAGATGCCCTTAATCTTACGCCCGCCAGGGATGCCCCCGCCGTAGTTGAAGATCAACTCGCGGTAGGTGGCGCCGAGGGGCAGCTCGTAATTGCCCGGCTTATTGACGCAGCCCGACAGGCAGAAAATCTTCACCCCCGGGCTGCGCTCGGTGCCCAGGCAGTGATACCAGAAGGCGCCCTTCTCCATAATTGGCGGGACGTTAGCCAGGGTCTCCACGTTGTTAATCACGGTGGGCTTGCCAAACAGGCCATGGACAGCCGGGAAGGGCGGGCGCAGGCGCGGCAAACCCAGCTTGCCTTCGAGCGATTCGAGCATGGCCGACTCTTCGCCGCAGATGTAGGCCCCGGCGCCCAGGTGGGTATGCAGGCGTAAGGAATATTGGTTGCCAAACAGGTTGTCGCCGAGCAGGCCGGCTTTTTCAAGTTGGGCGATGCGCTCTTCCAGCCCGGCGCCGATCTGCCGGAACTCGCCGCGCAGGTAAACGTACGACAGGTTGGCCTGCACGGCGTAAGAGGCGATCATCAGGCCTTCGAGGAATTGGAAAGGATTGCCCTCTAGAATTTCTCGGTCTTTGAAGGTGCCCGGCTCGGATTCGTCGGCATTGGCCACCACGTAATGTGGCCAGATGTTGTTGGGGATGAAGCTCCACTTGAGTCCGGTGGGAAAACCTGCCCCACCGCGCCCGCGCAAGCCGGAGTTTTTGATCTCGTTGAGCACGTCCAACGGCTGCATGGTGGTGACCGCTTTGCGGAAGGCCCCGAAGCCGCCATTAGCCAGATAAACGTCGAGCTGGTCGAGGTGGGGAATGTCACGGTGGCGCAGCAGGATATACTCCTCAGCCATTGCCCGCCTCCTTTTCTGCGGCCCGGCGGCGCATCTCGTTTACCAGCGCCAGAGCGGTATCGATTGTCTGATTTTCGTGGTAAGCGATCTCGCCGTCGCCCTGTAACTGGAAGAGAGGCGCACGGTGGCAGCCGGCCAGGCAGGTGACTTCCTCAATGGTGAAAAGGCCATCCGGGGTAGTCTCGCCGACCTTGACGCCCAGGTTGGCGCACAGGTTGTGCAGGAAATCCTCGGCGCCGCGCAGAGCGCAGGGCAGGTCGGTGCAGACCTGCAGGCGGTATCGCCCGGCGGGCTGGTCGTGGTACAGGGTGTAAAAACCGATCAGAGCATCGATATCGGTGGTGGACAGGCCGATGATCTCTGCGATGTCCTGGACGGACTGGCGGTCGATGTAGCCGGATTGGCGTTGGGCCAGGTACAGCAGAGGCATGACCGCCGAAGCGCGCTGGTTGGGCGGATATTTGGCCAGTATTTGCTGGATTTCTGCGGAATATTTGCTCTGCAACCCGTTCACCGGTCTGTATCTCCCAGAATGATATCGATTGAGCCAATAATGCCGACCACGTCGGCCACGAAATGGCCGCGGGTCAGGATGGGCATGATCTGCAGGTTGGAAAAGGAAGGCGTGCGGAAATGGACGCGGTAAGGCTTGGGGCCTCCGTCGCTTTCCAGGAAACAGCCCAGCTCGCCGCGCGGCGATTCGGTGGCGACGTATACCGTTCCCTTGGGGACTGAGTAACCCTCGGTCCACAGCTTGAAATGGTGGATCAACGCCTCCATGCTGACGCCGATCTCGGAACGCGGCGGGGGCATCACCTTGCGGTTGTCGCTGCGCACCGGCCCAAAGGGCAGGCGGTCGAGCGCCTGCTGTACGATGCGCACGGATTGGCGCATCTCCTCGATGCGCACCAGGTAGCGCGAATAGATATCTCCGCCGGTCTGGGTGGGAATAGCGAAGTCGTACTGCTCGTAGCCCGAATAAGGTAACGCTTTGCGCATGTCAAACGGCAGGCCGGCGGCGCGCAAGACCGGGCCGTTGATACCCCAGCGTTGGCACTCTTCCGCGTTGATCACCCCGATGTGGCGCGTACGGTCCATGAAGAGCGGGTTCTTGGTCAGCAGGGATTCGTACTCGTCGATGCGGGCGGGGATAACTTTCAAGAAACGACGTACCGCCTCTTCGAACTCGACCGGAGTATCGCGCCACAGCCCCCCCGGACGCACGTAGGTGGTCATCATGCGCGCCCCCGAGATCATCTCGAAGATGTCGAGGATCATCTCGCGCTCGCGCATGGCATACAGGAAGACCGACATGGCTGCCAGGTCGAGCGCCGAGGTGCCCACCCACACCAGGTGCGAGTTGAGGCGGGTCAGCTCAGCCAGCATGACCCGGATCACCTGGGCGCGCGGCGGCACGTCCAGATCAAGCAGTTTTTCCACTGCCAGGCTGTAGGCCAGGTTGTTGCCGATCGGATTGAGATAATCCAACCGGTCGGTCATCACCTCGGCCTTGGCGTAGGTTTTGGTCTCCATATTTTTCTCGACCCCGGTGTGCAGGAAGCCAATATCGGGGATGCAGTTGATCACGATCTCGCCGTCCAGCTCCAGTAGCAGGCGCAGCACGCCGTGCGTGCTGGGATGCTGCGGGCCCATATTTAGCAGCATGGTCTCGCCTGTTAGGGCGCGGTCGGAGACCAGGTTGCGCAGATCTTGATCGGTCAATTCACGGAATTCAGGCATAAACAGCTCTCCTGAGTAAACCAGACTACTTTTGACCTTTGGGTTTGCGAAGGTCGATCTCGTCGAAATTGAAGGTGAATTGTGGCTCTTCATAGCCCAGGGGATAATCTTTGCGCAGCGGATGGCCTTCCCAGTCATAAGGCATGAGGATGCGGCGCAGGTCGGAATGGCCGTCGAAGCGGATGCCAAACATGTCCCACACCTCACGTTCGTACCAGTTGGCGTTGGGAAAAACGCTTTCCAGCGTGCGCAGGTGGGGTGCATTGCCATCTATTGAAAGGCGCAAGCGCAGGCGCAGGTTGAACGGCATCGAGTATAGCTGGTAAACCAGGTGGAAGCGCGGCGCTTCCTGCGGCCAGTAATCCACAGCAGTCTCATCGATTAGCATGTTGAATTGGAACTCATCCCGCAGCACCTGGGCAATTTCAACATTTTTCTCCGCAGCAATGTGCAGGGTTGTCTCGCCGCGATCAACTTCTACGCTCCCGGCGAAGCGCTCCTGGATAGCCGAGACAGCCGCTTGTAATGCATCGCCCATAAGACCTCCCTGCTTTACCAGCTCTTCAATTTTTCTTGCTTCACCCTCTCGTGCAGGGTTATAATGCCGTGGATCAGGGCTTCGGGGCGGGGAGGGCAGCCTGCCACATAAACATCCACCGGGACGATCTCGTCCACCCCCTGCACAATGGCGTAATTATTGAAGACGCCTCCACAGGCGGCGCAGTCGCCCATGGCGATGACCCACTTGGGGTCGGGCATCTGATCGTAGAGCTGCCGCACGACCGGGGCCATCTTGCGACTGACCCGCCCGGCGACGATCATCAAATCGGATTGGCGCGGGCTGGCGCGCATCAGCTCCATGCCAAAACGGCTTAGGTCATAATTCGAGGCCTGGGCCGACATCATCTCGATGGCGCAGCAAGCCAGGCCAAACAGCATCGGCCACATGGAGTTGGTGCGCGACCAGTTGACCACTTCTTCGAGTTTGGTAGTGACAATCCCCAAGGAGCCTGTTTTTTGTCCTTTTAATCCCATTCAAGCGCTCCTTTTTTCCAGGCATACACGTAACCTACGGTCATGATACCGATGAAAAGGAGCATACCCAACAGGCCAGGCCTGCCAAGCTGCTGGAACACGACTGCCCAGGGGAGAAAAAAGACGATCTCGATGTCGAAGAGGATAAAGAGCACGGCCACCAGGTAGTAGCGTATCGAAACCCGCTGCGCGCCTGCTCCATAGGGCACCATGCCCGATTCATAAGGTTGAGATTTGCGCCAGGTAGGACGACGCGGTCCAAAAAGGATGCCCAGGCCAACTGCTATGCAACCAACCATCACGGCTACCAGTAATAAGACAAATAAAGGAAGGTATTGGTTTGCCATAGACAATCCTTACTAAAATAGTCTTAATTCTAGAAATTGAGTATACCCCAAGTTCAGGCATGTGTCAAATTTCACAAGATGAGAAAGAAGGATTCAGATTGTAAAGCGGTAGCCGTGGATTGGGACAGGGATGCCGGCCACCATCCAGTAAACCTCGTCAGCCTGGGCCGCCAGGCGTTGGTTGGCATAGCCTAACAGGTCGCGGTAGAGGCGGCCAGAAGGGTAAGGTGGCACCAATCCCAGGCCAACCTCGTTGGAAACCACGATCCAGTCGGCGCGGCTGCCGTGGATGGCCTCCAGCAGCGCCTGGATTTCCGCCTCCAGGCGTTTTTCAGCCCTGGCCATATCTGGCTGGTCGATATCGCCTTCCAAGAGCAGCAGGTTGCTGACCAACAGGGTCAGGCAGTCGAGCAGGACTACGTCAGCCGGGGAGGAAAGGCGGGCGAAGGCATCCGCCACGTTATAGGGGATTTCGAGCGTTTGCCAATCGGGCGGGCGTTCCGACCGGTGGGCGGCGATCCTGGCGCGCATCTCGTCATCCAGCCCTTCGGCGGTGGCGATGAAGAGCACCTGCCCGCCGTGCGTTTTAACCAGGCGCTGGGCCTGGGTGCTCTTACCGCTGCGCGCCCCGCCGAGGATTAGTATCAAGCGTCCCATTCTTATCTCCTCTTATCCGAGTTGATCTGTGTGCAACTGTGGTAACTCTTCATTATTCCAGGTGGCGGGTGTCGTTGAGCAGGTTGACAATCGCGCCTTGCGGGTAAACGGCAATCTCGGACAGCGACCCCGGCGACAGGTGAAAATGCCAGTACATTTCCGGCGGGAGACCCAACACCAGGCAAACCAGCACCTGCAGCGGCCCGCCGTGAGCCACCAGCAGCAGCGTCTTGCCTTCGTGGGCCAGCAGCAGCTCGTCCAGGGCTGCCTGCACCCGCCCGGCCAACTGGTTGAGCGTCTCCCCGCCCGGCGGGGCGTTTTCCAGGATGTCCTCCTCCCAGGCCGCCAGCCCGGACGGGTCGCATATGGCGATCTCGGCGTAGGTCAGCCCCTCCCAATCGCCGAAGCCGATCTCACGCAGGCGCCCTTCTATGACAACCGGGCATGTCTGGCAGGCAACAATCGCCTGGGCTGTCGCCTGGGCGCGCTGCAAATCGCTGGTCACAATGGCCTGGAGGGATTCACCAGCCAACCGCGCAGCCAGGGCGAACGCCTGGCGCTGGCCGGCCTGGTTGAGCGGAATATCGCACTGGCCCTGGAAGCGCTGGGCGGCATTCCAGTCGGTCAACCCGTGGCGGACGAGTAAGAGCCTGGTCATAGAATCACACAAAAGACCAGCAAAGTGGCGGTTTCGACCAGCTCGCACAGGGCGCCATAAATATCCCCGGTCAGGCCGGGGATGCGCCGGAGGGTGAACCACACCACCAGCAGCCCCACCAGCGCAGCCGCCGCGCCGGCCGCCAACCCCATCCACCCAGCCGCCAGCCAGGCAGCCGGCAGCATGAACAAGGTCGCCAGGCCGGCCTGCATCCAGCCGGCGTTGTCCTTCATGACCTTGCCCAACCCTTCCGGCCGGGCGTAAGGAAAAACCACGATAGCCAGCGCCATACTCCAACGGCCAAGCATGGGCGCCAGCAGCAAAGCCGGCGTGCGCCAACCTGCCAGGCTGTACAGGGCGGCGAACTTGACCAGGAAGAGCAAGATTCCACCAGCCACGGCGAAGGCGCCCTTATGTTCATCGCGCAGGATGGAAAGGCGGCTTTCGGGGGTAAACCCGCCCAACAGACCGTCCAGGCTATCCAGAAACCCATCCGCGTGCAGCGCTCCGCTGGATAAGACCCACACCACTAGCAGCAACGCTGCGCTCAGCAGGGGCGGCAGGATCAAAGCGAACAGGCGGTCAGCCCCGGCCAGGATAACTCCGATGAACAGACCCACCAGCGGATAATACCCCACGGCGCGGCCCATCTCCTGCGGGGTAAACAGGCGTTTGATCACCGGCGGGAGGACGGTCAGGAACTTCATCGCCGCCAGGAAACCGGTGAAGGGCGAAAAGCCACTGGTGGAGGGAGGTTTTTGGCTGGCCATGCAAAGTCAGGCTTTGCCGGAAACACCGGCTTCATCAAAAGTGGCCATTTCACCCAGGATCTTGCAGGCCGCCTCGGCCAGCGAAATCCCCAGGGCTGCCCCGGTGCCCTCGCCCAGGCGTAGGTCCAGGTCGAACAGCGGCCTCAGCCCCAGCCATTCCAGCATCAGGCGGTGGCCGCGCTCCTGGGAACAGTGTGAGGCAATCAAGTAATGCCTGGCCTGCGGGGCCAGGCCCACCGCAATCATAGCCGCCGCGGTGGAAATAAAACCATCCACCATCACTGGGCGCTGGTTGGCGGCGGCTGCCAGCATCGCCCCGGCCATCCCGCCGATCTCGAACCCACCCACTTTGGCCAGGATATCCAGGGCTTCAATCGGGTCAGGATGGTTAACCTGCAAAGCGCGCTCGACCGCCCCGATCTTCCGCTCCAGGCCAGCGTCGTCCACGCCCGTGCCGCGCCCGGCCAACCGTTCCACCGGGAAACCGGTCAGCACGGCCGCAATGGCCGTCGAGGGCGTGGTGTTGGCGATGCCCATTTCGCCCACCCCCAGGATATCCAGTCCCTTTTCGATTTCCGCTTCCACCACCTCCGCCCCGGCCAACAGGGCCCGGGTGGCCTGCTCCCGGCTCATGGCCGGACCGCGCGCCATATTTTGCGTGCCCGGGGCGACCTTTTTGTCGACCAGGCCCGCCTGAGGCTCGAAGCGGGCCGCCACCCCCATATCAACCACCACCACGCGCGCTCCCACGTGGCGGGCGAGCACGTTGATGGCCGCCCCGCCGCGCAGGAAGTTCAAGACCATCTGTTCGGTCACCTCCTGGGGATAGGCGCTAACTCCCTCGACCGCCACGCCGTGGTCGCCAGCCATGGTCAGGATGACCTTATGGGTCAGCTTCGGCAGGGCCTGCCCAGTAATGCCCGCCAACTGAATCGACAACTCCTCCAGGCGGCCCAGGCTTTGCGGTGGCTTGGTCAGGCTGTCCTGGCGGGCGCGCCCCGCTGCCCGGGCAGCTTGATCGATGGGTTGGATATTGCGGATGAGAGCTTCGAGAGACATAGTATCCTCTTAGAATTTGGGGAGAACCGGGCATTTCAGTTAAAAAACACCCCTTCCCGGCAGGAAGAGGCCCTTAGCATACAGCTACTTACACCTCTTTCCGCGAGGGTGGATAGGTACAATCAAGGCGGGCGACCTGGCTTGCACAGTCGTCAGACTGACTTACAGTTGCGGGACAGCGCCGGACTTACACCGGCTTCGCCATTTCTACCCGTGTCATCCGGGACAACGGGTACCTGGATTGGGTTATTTGATTGTGATGTAGGATTTTATCATGCAATTATACGGATTTGTGCCAGGTTTTGAAATAGATAGCCGCTTACATTCTGAGGAATGCCATGTCAGCAAGAAGGTTGACAAGAGCAAGACTATTTGACCAGGATTTTCTGTCATTTTTAAAATCCGACCTACATTATCGCATTCATACTGGGAATTGCTGCTGGGGTTATGGTTGGTGGTAACTGAAGCTATAATGTGTTTTAATTAATTCAATATCCAATTCTTAAAGGAATTAACATGTCCCAAATAGTTCCTCTGGATCCGGCTGAAACCCGTGCATTGCTCGAGAAAAAATATTACCATCCTGAGCGCGATCCTATGAGCCCCTACGAACGTGTTGCCTGTGCAGTAGAACGCCGTCAACCTGATCGAGTGCCTTTTGACTTTTGGGCTGTGCCTGAAACAATCGTTAAACTCAAGAACTACCTGAAGGCAAAAGACGAAGAGGAGCTTCTTCAACTTCTGGGAGTTGACTGCCGAACCATTGGCCCTGATTATATTGGGCCAAAACCAGAGGAGTTTCCGGATGGGACTTATTATACTGATTGGGGATCCCATCGCCGGGTGGTTCGAAATGAGTATTCAAGTTACGAAGAGTATGCCAGTTTCCCACTTACGGAGGCTAATTCGCGAGCTGAAGTGGAAGCTTGGCCTCGATGGCCAAAACCTGAATACTTTAGTTGGAGCCATCTTGTCAATAAAATTACATCAATCAATTCCAGAGTTCGTTACCATGTTCGGGTTGACGTGGGTGGGATTTTTGAATCTGCCTGGGCGTTATATGGCCTGGATCATTTCCTTACCGGGCTATATGACAATCCGGATATACCCTGCGCGATCATGGACTGCTACACAGACTTAATGATCCAGAACGTACAACGCATGATGGTTGCGGGTGCAGGTTTGATTGATATGGTTTATACCTACGATGATGTGGCCGTACAAAATGGCGAAAATTTCTCCTTCCGCGTCATTTGCAGCTTAATAAAGTAATTAAACAGTACGGGGTCAAAATTTTGTATCACTCTTGTGGAGCGATCTATCCCCTCATTGGGGCCTTGATCTCAGAGATGGGTATTGATGCCCTCAATCCACTCCAACCGCGCGCTCGAATGATGGATATGGCTAAAATCAAGAACGAGTTTGGGCATAAATTGGCCTTTCATGGCGCGATTGACCTGCAGCAAACGCTTCCGTTTGGATCGCAGGAAGATGTTATATATGAGGTTCGCGATCGCTGCAATACTCTTGGAAAGGGTGGCGGATATATTTGCACGTCAGCACACTACATTCAAGCGGACGTGCCAGTCGAAAATATTCTTGCGATGTATCTGGCAGACAGGACGGTCACATAAATCCGGGTTTAGGCTGCCAAAATTTCCTTCAAAAAACTGGTGCCAATCCTGGGTGGCTGCAGTTCGAATATTTCCGCCAGGGTTGCGCTCACGTCACTGAAAGTGGCCCGGGTACCTAAATCTGTGTTTTCCTTGACGCCGGACCCAAAGACAAGCAAGGGAATGTACTCGCGGGTATGATCGGTTCCTGGGGTAGTTGGGTCAACGCCATGATCAGCCACGATCATTGCGATATCGGCTGGCCGCATTTTCTTCTGGATTTCAGGGATGGCCCGGTCGAATGATTCGAGTGCGTTGGCATAACCACGTGCATCGTTACGATGCCCGTAAACCATATCGAATTCAATCAGGTTAGAGAAAATCATTCCCTCAAAGTCCTCATCCAGGTACTCCAGGAGTCCTTGGATGCTGGATTGATTATCCTCAGAATGCTTTGTGCCGCTCAATCCGCGCCCGCCAAATAAATCATCGATCTTGCCAGTCCCATATACTTTTTTCCCGGCAGCCAGGAACTTGTCCATCATTGTATCGTATGGCGGCGGCAGCGGATAATCGCGACGGTTCAGCGTGCGTTTGAAATTTGAAGGATCGCTGCCAATAAAGGGCCGGGCGATGACTCGTCCAACCGCGTGCTTTCCGGTCAGCATTTTGCGCGAGATGAGACATAATTCATATTGTTTATCGATTGGAATAATTTCTTCATTTGCCGCAATCTGGAAAACACTGTCGGATGAGGTGTACACAATCGGTTTCCCGGTATGCATATGCTCGACACCCAACTCCTTGATGATTTCAGTTCCTGAGGCGGGCTTATTCCCCAGAATTTCGAGGCCGGTCAGGCGCGTGAACTCTGAAACCACATCTGGCGGGAAACCGTTGGGGTAGGTTGGGAACGGTTCGGTTAAGTAAACGCCCATCAGCTCCCAATGCCCGGTAACAGAATCTTTTCCCGCCGAAATCGGACACATTTTTCCATACGCACCGAGTGTTGGTACAACAGGTTCCACACCTAAAATCGGGGTGATATGGCCCATCCCGATCCGTTCCAGGTTGGGGGTGTGCAGTCCGCCAACGGCTCGAGCGGTGTTACCAAGAGAATTACTGCCAACATCTCCATAAGCAGAGGCGTCCGGCGCTTCGCCTGCGCCAACACCATCCAGCACGATAATAATTACGCGTGTAATAAAGGTCATGGTTTTTATCTCGTCAGCCTTGCTACGTAGCGGTATCGATCGCCGCGATAAAGAATCTTGACATATTCGATTGGGCGCCGGTTCTGAGACCATAATAT
>Ga0315282_10012513_pt1 | contig 12974 bp, 16 predicted proteins | sample YL17G07_20_MG_FD_203693 | JGI IMG/M metagenome (GOLD analysis project Ga0315282, IMG submission 203693) | Sediment microbial communities from Yellowstone Lake, YNP, Wyoming, USA - YL17G07_20 | ecosystem: Environmental > Aquatic > Freshwater > Lake > Sediment | place: USA: Wyoming | collected...
AATGGGTTCCCGAGAAGGAGAAATCGTACGTTTCGTGCGTGAAGATATTCCAACAGCTCCCAAAACCACCTGAAAAGCAGGGGGTCACCCCCGGTGAGGGCAATCCTAGGAACCACACCGAGGGATTCGCAGAACTCGATGAACTTGTTAACTATGGAGACACATTGATCCAAGGTGTACTCCTCAACACACGGAGCAGTCCCTCTCCCTTCGCCCCAAATGTAGCAATGCTTACAACGCTGGTCGCATTGGTTGGTCACGTGCCACTGGAGACCGAATATCCTTCCAGATGTCGCCATTTCTATATCCCTCCTTTACTTCCCTCTATGTTAGATTTTCACTCAAAGCTCAAAGCTTGATGCTAATTTCAGCATACCCCTGGGCCTAAGACTGTCAAGGGCGGTAGGTATGGTGTACAAGGGTGTCCGTGTCAGGCATAGACTGGAGGATATGGCACAACCATTGGGCACGGGTTGCATTACACCTCATCTTTTCCGTTGCATTTCAATTGGCACGATCAGTGTGGTAATGCAACTCCTCGGTTTCCTCTGCACCTGCCTGTTCAGGTTCGATTCCGTACTTCTCATAGAGTCGCGCCAGCTTCGGCTTTTCAGAGGGCGGGATCACAAACACGCCGTGGCTCTTCTGCGTCTTGAGTTGCAGCTTCTTCCGGATGATCCCTCCAATCCACTTGGCGGTGACCTTCCGGTCGTACTCCTCGCCGTGCCGATCCACGAACCAACTGGTGATTTCCTTGATAGAGGGTCTAGCCGCATAAGGTGAGGCCAGCAGGTCCCGGATGATTTCGAGAATCTGGGCCTCCATGTCCATGCCCCGGTCCGCGATCATCTCTCGGTTGTAGCGCCGGGCGAGGTCCTGGAGATCACCACGGGTCTGGGGATCTTCAATGATGCTCAGCAGCGGCACGAAAATCTGGTTGAGCCGGGGCTCAATGCTCCGGTCAACCAACTCCTCGGCAATCTTCCGGTTGTGAAGATTCCGGAACCGGAAGAGTAGCAGCTTGTTCCGGATGTGCAGCGCCTCCTCCTGGTAGCTCGACGGGAGATTGATCGGGATATCCTCCCGAAGGCGGAGCTGTCCCACCTCCTCCGTGATGAACCGGCTCTCCAGGGCCCGGTCCTCGAAGAACCCTCGGGTGGCCACGATCTTGGGGCCGAAGACCGCGTAGGCCCGCGGGTTGATCTCTTTGTTCCCCACGACCTCGCTCCGGAGCACGGGGAAGCCTTTGGCATTCCCGTTGTTGAGGATCTTGACCACCTCGGCCCGCTCGTCGCTGAACCGGAAGTCGCCCTCGTCAATAATCAGGGTCCCCCGGAAAGCGTCCAGGATCCGGAAGAGGGGCGAGATTGTGGAGGCCCCGCTGGCGAAGATGGGCTTGTAGCAGAGCGACCCCACGGTGAGGAGAAAACGCGTCTTCCCGCTACCGAAATCCCCGCGCAGCCGGAGGTACGGGAGTTCATTGAAGCTGTCGTAGACCCACGTGAAGAGCACGTAATAGCTGGCGAGCCTCTCGAAGGTCAGGCTCACATCCACGTAGCGGTGGATGAAGGCCTGGACGTCCGCCAAGAGCTGCTCTTCTGAACCGTACTCTCGCGGCTCCGAGGGAAGCAAAATCACCTGGTTCCTGATCAGGTTATTCTGGGGCGAGTAAGGGACTAGGCGCTCAAGGGGGCTGAGGTTAAACCCGGCCTCGTGGCGCCACTGGTCACCCTGCCAGACCGCAAAGGCGGACGATTTCTCGTCGGGGCAATAGACCATCTCCAAAATGGTGCCGTTGTCGAGGACGGCGGATACGGCGGGGAACTCTCTTTGCTGCTTGACCTGCTCAACGATGTTCTTGATTTCTGGATTCATAGGCTGACCTCAGGCCGTCGAGGACATCGAGGGTGTCGGTGAAGTTCAGGCGCTCGATCTCCCGAACGAACGTGATGACATCCCCGTGTTTGCCGCACCCGAAGCAGTGGAAGGTGCCGGTGCCTCGGTACACAGCAAACGAAGGATGACGATCTTCATGGAAAGGGCATCGGCCAACCAGGTGGCTGCCGCACGGTCGGAGGCGAATGTACTGGCCAACGACCTCGACAATGGCAAGCTCCCTCTTGATGCGCTCGATGCGGCCAGTGAAATCGAAGGGGCGGTCATAAGGCATGGCCCGGTACCTCACCGTGACAGGCTCGGGGGGAGGCGGCGCCGGCTGTGCCTGGTCCATGAGCCGGCGAAAGTCTTCTGGCGTCCGGCCCAGACGCACGAAGAAATCCGTCACGTCCCCGCCCTCGCCGACCTCCTCCGGCAACTCCACGAGCTTCGCCTGGGGAATCATCCGACCTACCCGCAGGGCGCCATTTCGACCGCTCTCGTCGCGGTCAAAGCAGACGTAGACCCCAGAGATCGGTGTGAAGGCGGCGGCCCACTCCGTGCGAAAGCCCCCGGCACCCCCGGTTGAGGTTACGGCTGGAAATCCTTTTGCCTCCAAAACCAGCCGGTCAAATTCCCCCTCGCAGATCACGATCTCGGGAGGGTTCTTGAGGATCTGCTCCCAGCCGTAGAGTTCCGCGTGGGATCCCGGAGTGGAGAGTATCTTGGGGCTGTCTGTCCGCTCCTCGGGGTCTTTGGCCAGCCTAAAGGAAACCATCTCCCCGTCCCGATTAGAGATCGGGATCGTGATGCGCCATCCGTTCCAGCCGAGGAGGTGGCGATCAATGAGCGCATCGGGAATGCCTCGCTGGTTGAGATATCGGCGGATTCTCTCCGGGAGATCTTTGTTGTACTCCGTTGCGAGAATCGAAAGGTGACCGTTGTCTCTCATCTCTGCCGAGCTTAGCTTTTCTTGGATGCAGAGAAAGGCGGGAGGATCTGTCGCGGCCGGCAAATCTGCCAGCCTTGAGAAGAAATGACTGAGCGAAAGACTTGGAGCCGAACTTGGAGTTGGTTCGGCAGATCCATAGCTGCGACAGGCGGATCACGAGATCGGTGAACGCTGGCGGCTTTGACAAATTCCAAGGGGATACCTACGATGGAAGGGTAAGAATAGAATCCCTTGGATCACAGATTTGAACGCACTCGATTCTTGCCGCTCCTGGCAATTTCTCCAGACTACTCCTCCCGCTAGATCCTCGATACGCTGCACTTCATGCAGCTCACCGACGAAGACATCCGCGAATTCTCCGAGCTGTGGCAGCAAGAGTTCCACGAGACCCTCTCGCCCGGGGAGGCACGTCAGTACGCCTCGTCCCTGTTGGAACTCTACAGCCTGATCGCCCAACCCTGCCCGGCGGATCCCGCGCCGCCTGATTCCAATCCCAACACCCCATCGCTATGAAATACTTTCTCTACTGTCGTAAATCGACAGAAGACGAGGATCACCAGATCCTCTCCATCGAATCGCAACGCCGCGAGCTGGAGCGGTTGCTTCCGTTGTCGCCCGAGGTGGAGGTTGTGGCCGCCTACGAGGAATCCAAGAGCGCCAAGACACCGGGCCGCCCGCTGTTCGATGAGATGCTCCGGCGGATCGAGCGCGGAGAGGCCCAGGGGATCATCTCCTGGCATCCAGACCGACTCGCAAGAAACTCCATCGATGGGGGCCGGATCATCTACCTCCTCGATACCAAACGGCTCCACGACCTCAAGTTCGCCAGTTTCAGCTTTGAGAACAATCCCCAGGGCAAGTTCATGCTCTCTATCATCTTCGGCTACTCGAAGTATTACGTGGATAGCCTGAGCGAGAACGTCCGTCGCGGGAATCGGACCAAAGTGGAATTGGGCTGGCTTCCCTGCGGGGCACCCCTCGGGTATCTGAACGACAAGGAGACGAAAACTATCGTGCCGGACCCGGAGCGGTTTGCCCTCGTCAGGCGCATGTGGGACCTCATGCTCACGGGCGCCTATTCACCCAGACGCATCCTGGAGATCGCCACCCACGAGTGGGGCCTGCGGACGAAGAAACGGAGGCGGATCGGCGGAGGGCCGCTCTCTTTGAGCGCCATCTACGGGATCTTCAGCAACCCCTTCTTTGCCGGGGTGATCGAGTGGGAGCGTCGGACCTTTCCCGGCAAGCATCCGGCGATGGTCACGCTCGATGAGTTCGAGCGAGTGCAGAAATTCCTCGGCCGCCCCAGCGCCCCACGGCCGAAGCGGCACGAATTCGCATTCACCGGGATGATTCGCTGCGGCGAGTGCGGCCTCGGGGTGACGGCGGAGGTGAAGACAAACCGCTATGGCTCGCACTACACTTACTACCACTGCACCAAGAAGCGGCTTGATTACCGCTGCCGGCAGCCTGTCACCCCTCTCGCAGAGTTGGAGGATCAAATTGTGCAATTCCTCGAAGAACTCACCCTCCCGGATTCGCTCCACCGTTGGGTGGTGGCCAGGCTCGACCGGCTGGCACAGCAACGGAAAACGGACGGGGAGGCCCAACGCCTGTCCCTGGAGAAGGCGCTGACAACCGTGTGGCGCGAACTAGATACCCTAACGAAGCTTCGGCTCCGCGACTTGATCACGGACGAGGAGTTCGCGACACAACGGCAGGAACTGGAGCGGGAACGACTGCGACTCACCCAAAACCTAGAGAATCGTCAGAAAGGGAATTCTTGGTTCGAACCCGCCCAGGCGGTGATTTCCTTCAGCAATCATGCGGCTACGCACTTCAAGGCAGGCGACACGCGAATAAAACGCCTCATCCTCGAAACCGTCGGATCGAACCTCACCCTTAAGGACCGAAGGTTAAGCATAGAAGCCAAAAAACCGTTCCGGCGCTGGACCGGAACGGCTGAGATTACTGACTCGTGGGCCTTCGTGAAGGACGTTCGAACCTTTGTGGAGGACCCTGCGTCTCTCACAATCCTAGCGCAGATCCGGGATCTCGTCCACCTCGGCACCTAGACTGACTTCGAACCTGCGATGGGTTGCTACCGAAATTATTGACTTTCTCGAAAGAAAAGTCGGCGCCGACTCGAGCCGGGGATTGAGACCAGATGGCATTATTGTAGGGGAAGGACACAACCGCTCAAGGCGGGGAGATTTGTCGTGCGTGAAAGACTTTCCCGTCAGACCTTTGATAGTTCAAATGCTTCAATCCCGGCTGCCTCGCATATCGCCCGCGCCTGGACAGGTATGAAAGGACAAGCGATGCCTATGCGAAGCTTATTTCTTTCCAGGAAGTTCTGCCTCGCGAACAAGTCCCGATGACGGAGGACTTGGCCAATGGCTTTGTCTATCTCATCCGGTTTCACTTTCACCTCGACGAGGAGATAGGTGCCACTCTTATCGAGGAAAACCAAGTCAATAATACCCACCTCTCCGAATCCTTGCGATACATGCACGCTTTTCCCGTGGAGCGTCAAGCCGGCTTCTAGGGTGGCAGGGTTATCGAGGATCCTTTCAATCATCTCCTCGTGCTTAGACTTCTTGCCTACCCGGTAAGAAGTGCTGGTCCACGCCTCTCCTTTCTCTAGGCGAGCGAGAAAATCCAAGATGCTAATCTCGGTGTTGCCCACCCTACAGGGAAACACCTCGGCTAGCTGACCTGCGGAATACACGAGGAGGAACTGCGGCGGCAAATATGAGAAGCCGTGTTTCCTGCTCCCGAAGATTTGCGCCAAGGCCACATGGTGCCGAAGACTGAAATCCGCAAGTTGCTTAAAGAATTCCCGTTCGTCCTCTCCCGTCGGAAATGCCTCCTTGTGTTCCTGGACACCATATTCGTGGATTCTGGCGGTTTCCTGAAGACGCCTCAAAGCAGCCTGAATAGACTTATGCTGTGCGGCCCAACGATCTTGGTCGCTGTGTTCTCTATTGTAGAAATAGCGTATGACGAGCTGCATAAAGAATCAAGCCGATACTGCACCTCTCAAGAGTGTTTCATTCCAGCGTCAACACATGCTGGTATCGAGGCGTCTTTTGTCGATTATAATCGTAAAGTTGGAATGGAGGATTCATCCTCGGGTTGATTGCCTGCCCGAGAACGATCGCCCCGCCCGTGGGACCAGCATAGAAGAGGTGGAATTGTTTGCAGTTCGGCACATGATGGTTTATTTCTCTGAGTGTCCTGCGAAATGTTCTCGCAAGTGCGGTGAGTTGGTTCGGGTGGCGCAGCCACATCACATCCGGCTTATCGACCAAGAGGTCGATTTGCACGGGACAATTGCCGGCCACCAGAACAGTGTCGTTCGGCGAAATTCTTGCGCTCAGTGACACCCGAACAATTGCATCAACCGGATCCTGAACTGGACGCACGGGCAACCCTTGGACCCGGAAATTCGCGTCATAGGAAGTCCGCGATTCGTCCCAGCACCACGTCTTTCTATCGCGATCATATTGGAAAGGGCGAACCTCGACGCGATCCGAGAGAAGATAGCCGAGGTGGATCGCGAGTGGAATCGGAGCCAAGCTGAACACAGCAAATTTAGGCAAAAGATGTTGGCTCCTCGCGAGGGCCTCGTCGATAATTCTTTGTTGATATTGCAGGGCTAATTGCCACGACTCGGTGACGGAAGGCGGCCGGACAAAAAATGGCGCACCGAACGGCTTGTCGGGCTTCAGGGCCTTCATCGCATCTTGTATATTAATAGGAGACATGACGTCCTGGACAACTACGAACCGCCCCTTCTCGAGCAGAGCTTCAACCTCCGACGGTATGGCTCCCGGCAGCAAGAAGACGTGTTCGTAGCCGGGCGGCGCGCCAAGAAGCTCAGCTCTTTGCTGAAGAGTTAGCTCAGTTAGAATCAGGTCCCAGATTGTCTCACTACTCAAGGGTTCGATAATCAGGCCAGGATATCGCTTTCGCTGTTCATGCAAAACCTTGGGGATATCAGGAGCAAGACCAACCCGAGTGTTATAAACGAATACCCACTTCTTGACTTGGTCTCTCCACTGAGACACGGCGCCGGCCAAGTCCTCCTCTATCTTGGCTACGGTCTCCGCTTGTTTGAGTTCATCCGGGGAGTAGACCTGAAAGATAACTCCATCGCCCCAGTAGAGTCCATCGCACTTGCGATCGCCGAGCTTCCCATAAGGCCGAACCTTCATGAAATCTGGTCGGATACGTCCGGCAACTTTTTCAAATAATTGTTGAAACTCCGACGGCGATGCTTCGAGGCATCGAACTCTCCACCACAGCCAGTGGAATAGATCGATTGGATTATAATTAGCAGGAGGTTTCGGTGTCATTTCACACTTATGTAACTTTTGTTGGGCGCTTCAAGTATTTTACCATCCTCTCCCACGATTTAGCGGCCACAGCTCGCGGGATTTTCGATCGCAGTTCTTCCACAAGGGCGAGGTGGCATTTCCGCAACTTCTCGCCGCTACCGCAAGGGCATAGCCAATGCCCACGCGTCTTCTGTGCCTTCAATATCTCCAAATATCCGAGAACTACTTCCGGCTGTTGAGACTTAACAAGAGGCGCGTAGAACTGAATAATACCGCCTGCCCAATGGGCCCACTCGCCGGCCGGCCAAGGGTTTTTCTCTCCAGATTCAATCAATGTCTGGCATCCGAAATAGACTCGCATGGGGCCATTCAGGAAATCAATCAGACTCATGCCCCTCGGGAATTCATACCAAAAGGCATCTGGCAAGACTATGCACGCCGCCCCGTCCGGCTCCATGTGGCGGTCTGAGACCCGCGGTATGCGCCCAGCGAGTTCCCGAACAACCGGTAGTCCTAGCGGCGATTCTAGTGGGACTACCAACTCGACTAGATACCGGTCGTAGACCCGGTCGCCTTCGAACAGTGGGTAGTATCCGCTCAGGACGACGTCCCGACCTCGCTCGCTAAACTTCAGGTCCGGATAAGCCTCTTCGACTCGCCGTCGAATCTCTTCAAGTAGAGCGCGGTCCTTCCTGTACCACGGCTTAGCCACGGCTCCAGGGCCTTGCTGGCGCCGGGCTGCTTTGAACAATCCGTTTTATCGCCGCAGTCCGGGCTTTCTCGTCCGACTCGACCTCCCCGAAGACAATCTGAAGGCCGGATTGCTCTATAGTTTGAAGAGTCGTGTCCGCGGACGATGAAAGAGTCACTCTCACGCCGTCGTTCAGTAGGTCAGAGAGGTCGTTGCCGGTTGGATTCGCAGGATCTTCAATGGCGATTTCCGTATTTTCCTTCAGCTTGTTCCAGACATGCATGAGTTGATCCGCCAAGGGCTTGTCCTTCTTTTCCTTAAGAAGTTTGATGACAAGCAGCTCAAGCGCAAACGTCTTCACGGTAATTCGATTGCGTTCTCGCCAGAGTTTCATCAGCCGAATGGCGTCGATGACCTTACTGTTTCGGACGTTCCTGATATGCACATCGAGGTTCGTCTTGAGTCGTTCCTTGTCCCCGGATGACGGATACAGGAAAACGTCTCCGTCTTCCCCGTCAACAAAGCGGCCGGGAACAACATCGATGTGGAAGTCGGTGCCTGCCTCGGCATCCTGCAAACGTATCGCGCATCCCTTGCGTTGCGTCTGGTACTTCGTCCTCAGGGCTTCTTCGACGCTCCCGTAGAGTTCCTCCAAGCTGGCATCCGCATCGTCTGCATCGTGTGGAAAGTAGCAAGTGAGATCCAAGTCATAGGATTCCTTAATCATCGTACCCTTGGCCTTTGACCCACCTTCGCGAATCTGCGGGACATCGCCGAAGTGCTCCTGCAACAGGCCAGCTACATCTTCCCGATGTTGCTGCAACGCAACCAGCTCTGAGCTGCCTGGCGCTAGGGTCTGTTGCTGAAGAATTGCTTCAAGATATTCTTTATTAGTCATTTTCCCCTCCTCTGTTACGAATTATCTTTGCCGACCTTTATTGTCATAGTCAGCTGTTGAGCTCAAGTAATCGTGAACCGCTCTTCAATGCACGACAGACAACGCCGACTATAGAAAACTCGTCATGCACAATGATTGGTTTATGGTTACGGTCCGACGACTCCGGCTTGAGCACATAATAGCCCGGACCTTGGGCCAATCGCTTGACGGTCGCCTCCCCATCAATCAGCGCGACAACAATCTGACCTGGGTGAGCCACTGGCTGCTGACGGATCAGGAGTAGGTCACCGTCTTCGATTCGGACGCCGTCGATCGTCGCCCGATTCATCGAGCTACCTCGAACCCGCAGGAAGAAGAAGCGGCCGCCCGACTTCAGGAAATCTTTCGGCACGCGGACCCAGGTTTCGATATTCTCTTCAGCGAGCATCATCGGCCCAGCCGGGACCTCGCCAATCAGGGGCACGGCCTTCGTCTCCAGCCCCTTTTTGGGAACTCGGAGCGGCCGTAATCCTCGAGCGCCCGACCACCGTTCAATATCGCCCTCTTCGGCCAGCCAATCGAGGTAACGTAAGATGGTCCGCGTCGAGCCGACCCCAAGGAACGTCCGGAGTTCCTCAATAGTGGGCGGCATGCCATTCCGGAGAATCAGCCGATTGATCGCCTGGAGGACTTGCTCTCTAGAAAGAAGTCTTTTCCGTCCCATAATATAATTATACACCCGCAAGCCATTTTGTGTCAAGCATATGGCACCTGTATTTCCTTACACTCCAAGGCCTTGAAAATCCATTGGTCCCGGCCAGGATATCTCAAAGATCGGCCGTAATTTATCCGATAGAAAATGAGTGATTCACCCAAGGATATAGACCGCCGATTTCGTGACCTCTTCCCCGGCCAAAGCGACCACTGGCTCCGCGAGGCCCAGGAGACCTTCGACCGATACCTGGACCTGATCCTCCGGATCTACGCGCGCATCTGGCAGGACCCGCCGGCGTACGCCGCATTCCCGGACTTCCTTCGGGAGGGAAAACGGCAAAACACCTGGTCCCCTTGCATAGTTAATGATGAGCGGTATAATTTTATTAGGAAGTAAACCCATCCACGGGCTCACCCAGGTCGGACATCAAGATGCTTGGCCCCCACCTCAATATCTTCTGCAAATTCGTTATTACCAATGTGATCGTTCGCAGTCCCTTTGCAGTACTCCGTTCACGTCACACCTTCCTAAACTTCCCCAGACAATATGCCTCAACCTGCGTCCAGAAGAAAACCCGCACCCCGCAACCGGACCATCAGCCTGACTGATGCTGAATTAGTATCCCTCCGCCAGAATCTCCTGAAGGTAACCTCGCCTGTACTGCCCGAGGAAATCATCAATAAGACTATCTGCGGGTCCGTGTTTTCCGTCTTAGATCATCTCCCATCACAATTCATCGACCTCGTTTTCGCGGATCCGCCATACAACCTCAACAAGACTTTCAACTCATCCTCCTTCAAGGCCTCCGACCCCCGCGCATACGAACAATGGCTCGATTCCTGGATGAATAAGTTGCCGCGTCTGTTACGACCCAATGCGTCCGTCTACTTATGCGGCGACTGGCGGTCATCTAGCGCGATCTTCAACGTGGCCCGCAGGTACTTCACAATCCGAAACCGGATCACCTGGGAACGGGAGAAGGGCAGAGGCGCTCAACGGAATTGGAAGAATTGCTCAGAGGACATCTGGTTTTGCACTCCCTCGAATGACTACTACTTTAATGTCGATGCAGTCAAACTCAGGAGGAAGGTCATCGCCCCTTATAGAGATGCAACCAGGCAACCCAAGGGCTGGCAAGAGACGGATAGAGGCCGGCATCGACTTACCCACCCATCGAACATCTGGACCGACATCACGGTGCCGTTCTGGTCAATGCCGGAGAACACGTCACATCCCACGCAGAAGCCCGAGAAATTACTGGCCAAGATCATTCTCGCCAGTTCCCCGCCTGATGGCCTCGTATTCGACCCGTTTCTCGGCTCCGGGACTACGTCCGTCGTCGCCAAGAAACTTGGCCGCCGCTACTTGGGCATCGAGATGGACGAATACTATTCCTGCCTCGCTGAGAAGCGACTTCAATTGGCAGAACGGGACAAAGCCATCCAGGGGTACGCTCAAGGTGTATTTTGGGAAAGAAACGCTTTGAACCTTCAGACTGAGAGTCCACGGGCAGAGAAACATTGGCCGACCCGCGGATTGCATTCATTCAGCAAGTTATCGTGATTGAACATAGTCGCATCTTTTTTTCACCCCTGTATCTAACTCTTCAAGCGAAGATCGTCGAGTTTCTGAATCACGAACCGGCATTCCTTTCCCTTAGAACGGCGAATAGTCCTCGGGCTGTCGGTGATGCCGTCGAACAGATCCTGGTGGATAATTTTGATAAGATCCTCGGGGATCTGGTTAAGGACTATTCCGCAGCCTTTGCGCGACGGGCGATGGCCGACTTGGCGTTCACAGATAGAGACGGGTTCTACTATGTCGTGGATGTCAAAACGCACCGTTTAGATACGCGCTTTAATATGCCCAACCTAACCTCCGTTGAGAGACTGGCGCGCTTTTACGAGGAGGATTCGCATTACTTCGTCGTTCTAAACGTGGACTACAACATTCAAGGGACTAGAGCTGTCATCGAAAAGGTGACTTTTGTTCCAATCGAGTTTTTGGCCTGGGATTGTTTAACCATTGGAGCCTTAGGCTGGGGGCAGATTCAGATTGCGAATTCGAATATCATAACTATTCTCCCGGGCAACAGTAGGAAGAAATGGATGGTGGAACTCTGTGACAATTTGTTTGAATTCTACCCACGGGAGACGCAGAAGATTACCGACCGCTTGGAATACTTCAGGAGGGTGAAACAGCATTGGGAGAACAAGCGGGAATGAGGGTTGGATGCTAGTTCTAGGTGGGCGTCAGGCAATCTTTCCAAACGAATGTTCGCCTCTCCAGTACACGGCGCCCATTACCTGCATCACCAGGGCAACCAACCCAGCGCGAAACTCACTACCTCACCGCTGCCGACCCAACCCAGTCACACCGAGGGCGAGGACGCCGGAGACGGTGGTGCGCAGATCCGCACTAGGAGTGGGGACTCGATGCACTGTGGAGAGGCGGAGGAGGTCGCCTCCCGCAAGATCTTGACTTGCTCATGGCCTCGCGTGTCAATCCGATTGATCTGTCTTTAAGAATAACCCTCTGGATATTTCCGGAATACACTCGGAGGGTCTGGCAACAGAAACACCGTGCACATTACAAATGAGATTCGGCTCCTTTGCGGGGCGGGTATGGTTTATCAATCTCTTGTCATTTGTAAGAAACCATACTGCTCCCAACGCGATTGCTTCAGCCAGGTGTCGCCTGTCTTTATTTTTCAGTTGCAATGGATGAAGCGATCGGTCAATTGTCATAATCTCTTCCTCATCCGCCTCATCAGCTTCTTGTTGCCCTGATTCCTGCCAAGCTTGCAGCAGAATAGAATACACTTCTCTCTGCTTTGGACTTGGCTTGCAAAGCAATTCCTGCATTAAGTGCTTTGGGGCAGCAACATGCCCCCCTTCTCCCAATTGTTCTAGTTCGACAATGTGACGGAGTGCTTCCAACTCCCTCATCACCTTAGGTTCATGGACAGGAGGGACCTTATTGCCCCCAAAGATAAAATCTTCGTATTCGGCACAGTATATAGCCAGGTTAGTATCAAGATAAATCAGCATCTTAAGCCAAGGCGATGGGGTTTTTGCCTAGTCGCATTTGAGCACGTTAGCGGCCGCATCCATGGATTAGCTCGTTCCGCATAAGAAGCCAGGCGGTGTCTCCTTGCGGCATAGGACCCTCAGCTCCACCGCGAAGGGCTTGGCCTGGAGTTCAGCAAGCAGACCTGCCGGCACCTCTCCAGCCTCAACCGCTTGGGCTACGCGGCAGAGGAGCCTGGCGTCGAATGCCTCGAAGGGGCCGGTCGGGTCATCGCACACGAGGCCGCCCCTTTTTCTGGCGGGAAATTTCGTCGAGAACTTCCGCATGGGTGGGGATTCCTTTCCGCTCCAGGATGGCGATGAGGGCGGCGATCTCGAAGGCCTTGGAGACCGCCAGATCCTCCACGCTCACCAACTGCTCCGGCTGCGCTCGTTCGCTCATGTGTCCTCCATCCGGGTATGTGTCAGTTCTTGGGCCATAGCTTGGAGGCG
>Ga0315282_10012514_pt1 | contig 12974 bp, 9 predicted proteins | sample YL17G07_20_MG_FD_203693 | JGI IMG/M metagenome (GOLD analysis project Ga0315282, IMG submission 203693) | Sediment microbial communities from Yellowstone Lake, YNP, Wyoming, USA - YL17G07_20 | ecosystem: Environmental > Aquatic > Freshwater > Lake > Sediment | place: USA: Wyoming | collected...
CTCACTCAGACGACGTGAAGATTCAAAACTCCTTGATGCCTTCCGGCGACTCGATCCAGACCTTCTCCTTGCGCCACTTGGAGAGGATCATCCACATCCAGAGCACGAAGCCGACGCCAAGGTACTCCGCAAGCTGATACCAGCCGGGCTGGCCCAAGGCGCAGAGCACGGCGATGGCGATTGAGATGATCAGCGACGCCACGCGCATGGGCATGCCGCCGGGGATCTTGTACGGCCGCTCCCACTCGGGATGCCTGATGGCGGTAACGATGCTGGCCAACGAGATGATCGCGTAGCAGGCCGCCACGCAGAACGACATGAGGCAGAAGAACGTCTGCAGGAAGTTGCTGTAGTTCATCGTGAGGATTGCGGCGATGCTCAGCACGAGGATGAGCACGTTCGGCGCGATCGGCTGATGGTACCTGTTGGTCTTGGCGAACCATTTCGGCAGGAAGTTCTGCCGGCCCATGGCGTAAAACATGCGCACACTGCTGAGCCAGAACCCGAGGATACACGTGCCGATGGGGAACACCACCAAGCCGAAACCGATGATCCAGAACCAGACCGCCCAGCCGCCGGAGTTCGGCACGATCTGCGCCATGGCGTCCAGCGAGGCGAACGGCTTGGCGCCGCCGTTGTTCGTCAGCGTGGACCAGGTGTTCATGCCGCTGAGGCAGAAGAAGTAGTAAACGTACATGGCGCCGCAGGTTACTACGCAGCCCAGGATGGCACGGTTCATCCTCTTGATCGGGAAGGTGCCCTCCTCGACCATGTTGGGGACGATCTCGAAACCGAAGTAGGGCGTGATCAGCAGCGCGACGCCGAGGATGACGCCGTAGGTCATGTTGCCGCCGCCCAAGCCGGTGTGGATGAACGGCTTGAAGTTGCTGAAGCTCCAATCGGCGCTGGTGAGATAGACGATGCCGACGATGATGCAGATGGTGAAAGCGAAGATGAGCATGAACGTCTGCACCTGGCCGGCGAGTTCGATGTTGTAGAGGCTGACTGCGGTGATGATCGCGAGGAGGACGCAGCTGATGAAGGCGATCCAGCCGATGGACAGGTTCAGGTTCAGCTGCCAGTTCACCCACTGGACGATGCCCATCATGCCGGCCGGCGGCACGGCCAGCCAGGCGGCCAGAATCAGCCACGTGGAGATGAAGCCGAAGTGCTTGTTGAGGCCGAGCGTGCCGTACACCAGCTCCACGCCGCAGCTGGGGGCCATGGCGGCCCACTCCGCATAGACCATGGCGATGGGCAGCACGGCGATCGTTAGGATGCCGAAGGCCAGGAAGGTGAAGGGGCCGCAGGCGGTGAGGAACCAGCCGTCCCAGTAGCCCATGAAGGTGAAGATGGCACCCGTCGCGATGATGTAGACGTAGAAGAGGCTCAGGGCGCGCCTCAGGGTCCCCGCGCCCTGCATGTAGTCTTCCTTCAGCAGGGCCGCGCCTGCGGCGACGTCCTGCGCCTGACCTTCGATCGGGCCAAGCTCACAGCCGGCGCCCGCCTCGGGCGGGGCCCCGGCCGGGATGTCCGAATCGCTTGCCACTTGTATCCCCCTTTTCTCAGAGCAGAGCCGCCAGTGACGGCCCTCTGACGTGACGCGCGTTCATGCCGACACCCTGGCCACCATCTGCTCGTGGTAGCCCGTCACGACGCGCAGGTAGCCGGACAGCAGGGCGTTGGTCTCCTCGCTGCCCGTGTCCACCAGCAGCGGCCTGCCGCCCAGCGCCGCCAGTTTCTGTTTGGTGGCGATGACGACGATGTTCTCGCGACCCACCCGTTCGATGACGCGCGGGCTGAGCTGCTGGTTGCCGCGGCCGAAGATGTAGCCCTGCCCGCCGATGACGGTGACGACGATCTTGGCGGGAACGCTACCTTTCGGCCCCAGCAGGTCGAGCAGCTGCGCTTCCGTGACGTCGTCGGCCACGAGCTCGCGGCCGCGAGTGACGTCGACGCCGAGCAGCGTGCCCTGGATGCCGAGGCGCTGCTTGAGGCCGAAGACGGTGCTGCCGGTCCCTAGGATGTAGAGGCAGTCCGGCCGGATGTTGTCGATGAAGTAGTACGAGATCGCGTCGAGCGCATGCTCGTCCGACTGGGCGCGCCCGGCTTTGCCGCCCTGTACTCTGGCCTCGTCCTGCGGCACCGTAAGGTAGCCGTAGAGCTCGGCCGTAACGCGTCCTTCACGGAAGGCGTCCTCGTCGATGTCCATGACCTCGGCCTGCTTGACTCTGGCGACCCGGTCTTGCAGGTAGAGGGCGGCCAGCTCGCCGGCGTTGCGCGGGTTGGTGCCGTAGACGCCGGAGTGGATCTTGCAGCCGGCCGGCACGCCGAGGACGACGACGTCGGATCCGACCGCTGCGTAGACGTCGCGGGCGGTGCCGTCGCCGCCGGCGAAGAGGATGAGGTCCACGCCGGCCGCCGCCATCTCTTTGGCGGCCCGGCGCGTGTCTTCGCTCGTCGTCGTCTCGCCGTTGGTGGTGAACAGCACCGTCGGCCGGAGGCCGTTGGCGAGCGCTTCGGCCTCTCCCATGTCGCCCGATACGGTGAGCACCTCGATACCTTCGTCGAGCGCCGCGAGCTGCTGGAGCGCCGTGCGGGCGCGGTCGGGCGCCTCGGGGACCGCGCCCAGGGCACAGGCCCTGGCGAGGATCTCGGCGCCGTCGGTGCCCTTGAGGCCGCACCTGCCGCCCATGCCGGCGATCGGATTCACGATGAGACCCAGTCGCTTCATGCGCTATGCGGTACCTCCGGGTCGTTGGCAGGATGCGTCCGGCGTCTCCATGCCGGCGGGCCCACGGTCCGCGACGCTGGAGAGCCGCACGCTGCGGCGTGATCGACGCCCGCCGGCCGCGCCCCGAGGGGAGCGGCCGGCGGGCGCGTGCCGATGGGTGAAGACGGGGTCGGACCGAGGCGCTCGGCGCAGGCGCCGGGCGTCGGTCGCGCGGTCTGGCCCGTGTAGCTCACTTCTTGCCGGTCTTCCGCAGGTAGGCCTGCCAGGTGGTCGCCCACTTGTCGGGATCGTCGAGCTCCTCCTCGGCGGCGCGCTTGTGCACGGCGCACTTGTGCGGTGAGCTCTTCACGAACTCCGGATCTTCGTACGCCTCCCGCGAGATCTGCTCGAGGACGGCGGCGTATTCCTCGAGCTCCTCTTTGGCGAACGTCTCGCAGGGCTCGATGGTCATCGGCTCGGGCACCACCCACGGATGGTGGCTGCTCCAGTAGTGCTGCAGCCCGAAGTCGCCGACGCGGCGCAGGATGTCGTCGGTGCCGACGCCCGTCTGCTCGGTGAGCGTCTGCCACGACCAGCGGCACTCTTCCAGGCGCCGGTGCCCTTCCGCGTATGGATGGGTGATGCCGCGGATCTTCTCGACCAGCGCCATGAAGTAGTTATTGTTGAGGGCGGAGATCTCGGCCGTCTCCCGCAGACCGTCGGGACCCATCATGACGCACCAGGCGTAGGCGCGCAGCACCACGCCGGCCGAGCCCAGGAAGCCCTTGATCTTGCCGATGGACTCGGGCCGGTCGTAGTCGAGGAAGTAGCGACCGGCCTTCTCGTCATACTCCACCGTCGGATACGGCAGGTACTTGGCGAACTCCTCGCGGCAGCCCATGGCGCCGGTGCCCGGGCCCGAACCGCCGTGCGGGCTGGCGAACGTCTTGTGCACGTTGTAGTGGCACAGGTCGAAGCCCGCGTCGCGGGTGCGGGCGATGCCCATGAGCACGTTGCCGTTGGCCTGGTCGTTGAAGCAGATGCCGCCGGCCTCGTGCACGACCTTGACGAACTGGTCGATGAGCGGATTGTAGATGCCCGTGTCTTCTGGGTTGGTCATGAACAGCGCTGCCGTGTGCGGTCCGACCACAGCCTTGAGGGCATCGAGGTCCGGGTAGCCGTCGTCCTTGGGCATAAGGGTGACGATCTTGAACCCGGCGGTGTGGGGCGAGGCCGCGTCGCACGGATGCGAGAACATGGTCGTGATGATCTCGTCGCGCTGGTCCAGCTCGCCCTTGTCCCGCCAGTAAGCACGGATGATGGAGGCAGCGGTGAACACGGCGTGGGCGCCGCCACCGGGCTGCAGCGTGAAGCGGTCCATGCCCGAGACTTCCTTGAGGATCTGCTCGAACTTGGAGTAGATCTCGAGGACGCCCTGCAGGGTGTCGTCGTCCTGCCAGGGGTGCACGTAGGCGAAGCGCGGGTCCATGACCAGGTCTTCGTTGACCCGCGGGTTGTACTTCATGGTGCAGGTGCCCTGGCTCAGGTCGGCGTTCAGGTTTGACCCGAGTGTCTCCTGCGAGAGGTGCAGGAAGTGGGCCAGCACGCGCTTCTGGTCGACCTCGGGCAGGGCTGGTGCCTTCTTGCGGCGAATGCCGGCGGGCAGCTTGCCGGCGACGTCACCGACGGCGTCGACGATCTCCTTCTCTGGCTCGGGCGGGATGATGCCGCGTACGCCCAGGGTCGAGAGCTCGTGGATCATCGGCTCGTCCCAGCGAGCCTGATGGTAGTTCTTGCGGACTTTCATGATTCCCATGGACTCTCTCCTTTCAGCGTCCGGTGCCCAGTGTCAGAGGATCTCCTTGAGGGCGCCGACCAGCGCATCGAGGTCGTCCTTGGTGTGGACCTCGGTGACGCAGTACAGCGCGCTCTGACCCAGGCTCGGGAACATCGTGGAGAGGTCCTTGCCGCCGAAGATCTTGCGTGCCAGCAGAGCTTTGTTGATGTCGGCCACGGTCTTGCCCGTGCCGTCGAAGTCCACGACGAACTCCTTGAAGAAGGGCGCCGAGAACACGGGCGCCTTGACACCGGGCAGCGCGGCGAGCGCGCCGGCGCAATAGGCGGCGCGCTGCATGATCCCCTCGCCGATCTCGACCATGCCCTGTGGGCCCATCAGCGAGAGGTACACGCCGGCGCCGATGCCGTACAGCTGTGCCATGGTGCCGAGGAAGTCCTTTGCCTTCTCGCGCGAGGCGTACGAGGTGCGCTCGAAGTAGACTTCGCCGAAGCCGTACTCGCCCTCGACGATGGTCGGCGTGAGGCCGTACAGCAGGGACGGGAACTCGGCCGTGAAGACCGGTGTGTCCTGGGTGGCCACCCAGCCGCCCTGGCCGCCGCCGCACTGCATGGGGATCCCCAGCGGCTGCAGGTCGCCGCAGGCGATGTCGGCACCGTAGTTGGCCGGTGCCTCCAGGACGCCGAGCGAGATGGGGTCGGCGCCCACGCTCAGCAGCGCGCCGGCCGCGTGCACCATGTCGGCGATCTCCTTGGCCTGTGTCTCGATGACGCCCAGGAACGAGGGGTTCTCGACGTAGAGGACCGCCACCTTGTCGGTGAGCTTCTTCTTCAGGTCGTCGAGGTCGAGGAGGCCGGTAGGGGGATCGTAGTCGACCAGCGTGATCGTCGGCACTGCCGACCAGGCGTAATTCCTGATGCACGAGAGCCGCTCCGGCGCGACGGAGGTCGCTACAAGAGCTTCGGAGCGGCCGGCGATACGCGACGCCATACGGATGGTGGTTGCGGCCGCCATGCCCCAGTCGTAGGTGGGCGTGTTGACCATGTCCATCTCGAGCAGGTCGGCCATACAACTGCCGTACTCGAACTGCGCCTGCCATTTGCCGTGATCGGCGTAGGCCTCGCCGACGTACGACGAGAGGAACTCGTCGCGTTCCATGATGGTGGTGACGACCGACGGCACGTGGTGGTTGTAGATGCCGCCGCCGAGAAAGCCGATGTACTGCTTGCAGTCCTTGTTCTTGTCGAGGAGCTCCTCGACGTGCCTGCGCAAGGCGTACTCGGACGGGATCGGCCCCGGCGTGTTGAGACGGCGCTTGAAGCGCAGGTAGTCCGGGATCTCCTTGAAGATGTCCTCGACGCTGGAGATACCGACGGTCCTCAGCATCTCCTCCTTGATCTCAGGCACCGAGTTCGGGATGTACGGGTACACCGTCGGTTTTGCCATTCGCCCTGACCTCCTCAGTCCGGATGCGGTAGCCACTGCGTACGCCAAAGTGTGCCGAGCATGACCTCCTTGCATGACGGGTGCTCTCCCGTCACAGACGTGTCCGGCGGCCGCCCCGGGGCGGGCGCCCGGAGCCCGTGAAGCTAGTGCGCTTCGCGGGCAGTACGGGCTCGAGCTGATGGAGGCGGGCGGCCGCTGGAGAACGTGGGGCCGGCGCAGCCGCCGCAGGGGAAGCCGCCGTGGAGGGCGGCGGAAGGGCAGTGCGACGCCGCGGGCAGCACGCTGCCGGCGTCGCCGCTGGTGGCTCGCTTGGCGACCGCGCGACTCACGTTCCCGCCGGTGCGGGCGTGCGGCCGCGTCTGTGAGTCGACCAGGAGCTGGTCCTCACGTTTCCCCCTAGCACGCAAAAGGACAGGGAGAGGCGACTGCCCCTTGCCCTGCCCTCCGACACGTCGGGAGTTCCAGGGACCCGTCGAGCCGTGTTCCGTTTGCCTGAGAGTTTCGGCGGTGTCTCCCGGTCCGCCTTGCCCCTTCGGCGGCCACCCGCCTCGCGGCGTCGGCCTCTCACACGACTCTCTCCCGGGCGTCCTTTGCGATGAAGACGGCGAGAATCTAGCACGCGCCCCCGGGCATGACAAGGAGTTCGTCGCAGATCGCACCGGGATTGCCGAGACGGCACGGTCGGGCTCCAGTGGTGTCCGATTCGGAATCGACGTGGGCCCCACGGAGCCAACAACGGCCTGTGTCGCCACTGCGACGAGCCATCCGTGAAGGACCGGCCGGTCGCACAGCCACGGTCTGCGCGCGCCGCAGATCGCCGCGGTGCGAAGCGTGGGGCATCACCCGCGCATCGCCCGAGTCGTGGTGCTCGCCGCGGGCGAGCGCTGCTCGCCTGCCTGCGCCGTGAAGCGATGCGGTGCGCCTACGAGAGCGACGGCACCGCCGTCAGGTGCTTGTTCCAGCCGAGCTGCCCGGCGGGCACGCCGACGGCGTGGCCGACGAGCTGCGAGAGGAAGACGACCGGCAGCGGCTGCCAGGCCGGGTCCTTGGCCTTGATGTCGAGCTGCCGGCTGTCGAGGTTGATCTGACACAGCGGACAGGCGGCGACGATGGCCTCGGCGCCGCAGGCGCGGGCATCGGCGACGATGCGGCGCACCAGCTCGATGACGATGCTCTGCTCGCAGAGGGCCAGCGAGGCGCCGCAGCAGTCGGTCTTGTAGCTCCACTGCACGGGCGCGGCGCCGAGCGCCCGCAGCACGTCGTCCATACGCGTCGGGCACTCGGGGTCCTCGGCGAGGGTGACCTTGGGCGGCCTGGTGAGCAGGCAGCCGTAGTAGGCTGCCACCTTCAGGCCGCCCAGCGGGCGCGTGACCTTGGCCTTGAACCGCTGGAGGCCGACGGCGTCGTGGTAGACGTCGACCAGGTTGAGGATCTTGATGCCGGTCGGCACATTGCGGCCGACGACCAGCTCGACCTCGCGGCGCACCTGCTCGTCGGCAGCGAGCTCGTGCTCGGCGGCCATGAAGCGGCTGAAGCAGGCGGCGCAGGGTACGGCGACGCTGTCGAGGCCCATGTCGCGGCCGACCTTGACCAGCTCGTTGGCCGGCAAGGCGATGGCCAGCAGGCGGCTGGCCGAGTGGGCGGCGGTGTTGCCGCAGCACTCCCAGCCGGGGATCTCGGCGAGCTCGATGTCGAGCGCCTGCATGGAGGCGCGGAAGGACCGGTCGAGCTCCGCGGAGGTGCCGTGCAGCGAGCAGCCGGGATAGTAGGCGAGTGTGGTCACCGCGCACCGCCTTCCGTCACCCGCATGTCGGACTCGGGGTCGCCGATGGGGATGCGCTGCATGCCGCGCGATTCATCGATGCGTTTGGCCACCTTGACCATGCGGCGCATCTGCCGCATGTCGCCGAACTTCGGCACGGGATTGACCTTGCCCTTGGCGACGAGCTTCAGGCTGGTGGGCAGGTCGTCGAACAGGGAACTGGGGCGGGTGAGCTTGTCGAGCGCGACGAGCTCGACCTCGTACAGGCGGCCCCAGCGCTTCATGGAATCGAGGTTGAGCTTGAGGATGTTGGCGAACGGGGCGTCCTTGCGCACCAGGCCCCGTTCGCGCGCCACCATGCGCAGCTCGTCCATGACGGCCGCCACGTCGATGCCCTGCGGGCAGCGCGTGCTGCACGTCTGGCAGCCGGTGCAGAGCCAGATGAAGCGGGCTCTTACCGCGCGCTCCACGTCGCCGAGCTGCACGGCGCGCATGATCTGCGCCGGGTGCAGGTCGGCGAACTCGGCCACCGGACAGCCCACCGTGCAGCGCTTGCACTGGTAGCACTTGGCGGAGTTGACGCCCGAGCCGGCACCGACGCGGTGCGAGAGGGCGGGGGAGATGGTGGTCATGGCGACCTCCTGGCGACCGCGGAAGGGCGCGGGCGGGAGGTCGCGATCTGCGCAGCACTCATCGCGCCCTCCTCACGCTACCGTGGGGCGCGGCAGCAGGCCGGCGCGCTCGACGATGTCCGGCACCGCCGGCTCCCACTCCACGGCCATGATGTGCACGCCGGCCACGCCCTCGATCTCTGCCAGCTCCTTGATCATCTCGACGGCGAGCTTCTTGCCCTCCTCCTGCTGGGGGGCGCCCTTCTCCTGGCCGGCGATGCGGTCGACGATCTCCTGTGGCACGTCCATGCCGGGCACGAAGTTCTTCATATACCTGGCCATGCCGGCGCCCTTGATAGGCGTGATGCCGGCGAGGATCTTGATCTCCTGATGCAGGCCCTCGGCGCGCACCATCTCCATCCACTGCTTGAACTTGGGGATGTTGAAGATGCACTGCGTCTGCACGAAGTCGGCGCCGGCCAGGACCTTCTTCTTGAGGCGCAGTGTGCGGAACTCGAAGGGATCGCCGAACGGGTTCTCGGCGCAGCCGATGAAGAGGCGCGGTTCGACGGCCATCTCCTCGCCGCACTGGAACTTCTTCTCGTCGCGCATGTCCTTGTACATGCGGATGAGCTGGACGGAGTCGATGTCGTGCACGCCCTTGGCCTGTGGGTGGTTGCCGAAGCTCATGTGGTCGCCGGTGAGGCAGAGGATGTTCCGGATGCCCAGCGCCACGGCGCCGAGGATGTCGGCCTGCATGGCCAGGCGGTTGCGGTCGCGACAGGTCATCTGCATGATGGCTTCGACGCCGTTCTGCTGGGCGATAACGCCGGACGCCATGGAGCTGATGCGCACCACGGCGGTCTGGTTGTCGGTGATGTTGGCGGCGTCGACGTACCCGTTGAGCAGCTTCGCTTTCTCGACGATGACGCTGCCGTCGGCGCTCTTGGGCGGGCCGCACTCGCCGGTGACGCAGAACGTGCCCGCCGAGAGGATCTTCTCGAGCCGCGAGCCGGCCTTCAACGTCTCGGGAGTCATACCGGCTTCGCCTCCTCCTTGACCATCTTGCGGGGGCCGCCGCTGCTGCTCTTACTCCAGTCCTTCGGCGGCGTGTACCTCAGCAGCAGGTCCTCGCGGCCCTGCGCGTAGAGCTTGTCGTGGATGAGCTGCCAGGCGCAGTCGATCTCTTCCTTGTTCGGCCCCGTGACTTCGCACTTGCCGTCGTGGCTGCCCCCGCAAGGCCCGTTCATGAGGCTCTTCGAGCAGCGCACCACGGGGCAGATGCCGCCGGTATCGCCGAGCACGCAGTCGCCGCAAGCGGCGCAGCGCTCGTACCAGACGGCGTGCTCCTGCGGCATGCCCAGCATGTTCGTGTTCACGGCCGGCAATACGAGCTTGTCGGTGAACTTCTCGGCCATGCTCTGGATGCCGATGCCGCACGCCATGCTGATGACGACGGGGTACTGCTCGACCTTCTCGGCGATGGCGTCGAGGTACTCCCACTCGCACTGGCGGATGGCCGAGATATGGTCGACGTCCAACGGGCGGCCGTCTTCCTTGGCCTTGATGCTCAGCTCGGCGGCGAGGATCTCCGCCTCCTTCTCGCCGCCGGTCAGGCAGACCGCCACGCATGTGTCGCAGCCCGCGACCAGCACCTTTTCCTTGCCCTCGAGCAGTCCGAGGATCTCCTCGAAGGGCTTGCGTTCGGCGGTGATCATGCTGGTGTTCCTTCCTTTGCTGCGGGGGCCTTCTTCCCGCGCTTGACCGGGCTGGGTCCCAGGCGCTTGATGCGCTCGGTGAACTCGGTCGCACGCTGGGCGAAGAGCGGCCCGTCGGCAGACGACATGTTGAACATCTCGACGCGCTCGGGCTCCATGCCCATCTCTTCCAGGAGCTTCTTCGTGTACTCGACACGCTTACGGGCCCAGAGGTTGCCCTTCAGGTAGTGGCACTCGCCCTCCAGGCAGCCGGCGGCGTAGACGCCGTCGGCGCCGGCCTCGAGCGCCTTTAGCAGGTGGATGATCTCGAGCTTGCCGGTGCACGGCAGCTTGATCATCCGTACGTTGGTCGGATACTGCAGGCGCATGCTGCCGGCCAGGTCGGCGGCCGCGTATGCGCAGTAGTGACAGCCGAAGACGATGATCTCCGGCTCGAAGTCGGGATCGATCGGCTTCTCTGGCTCTTCGCTCACCGGCTCCGTGCTCTCAGGGCTGTCTGCGGCCGCGGGAGCGGTCGTCGTCGTGGTCTGCTCGTCGGCCATGTCAGCTCACCTCCCCTGAGGGCTGGACCGTGTCTTGCTGCGGGAACGGCGTGCTTGCGTCCAGGGCCGCCCCGGCGGCGATGTCCGCGTCTGTCAGGAAGAGCGCCACTTCCTTGGCGATGATCTGCGAATCGGAGTAGTGGTGCAGCTCGATCGCCTTGGCCGGGCACTCGCTCACGCACACGCCGCATCCCTGGCAGGCGGCCGGCGCGATGTAGGCCTTCTTGGTCTCGGGGTCGATGCGCGGCACCTCGTAGGGGCAGATGCGCACGCAGGTGAGGCAGGCCGCGCAGGTCTCTTGATCGACCTCGGCGACCACGCCGCCGGCCCTGAGCACCGGCTTGTTGAGGATCGCCGCGGCGCGACCGGCGGCCGCGTACGCCTGCGAGATCGTCTCGTCGATACTCTTGGGGTAGTGCGCCGAGCCGCAGAGGAAGAGGCCCTCGCTCGAGAAGTCCACGGGGCGCAGCTTGACGTGCGCCTCGAGGAAGAAGCCGTCCGCCGTGATCGGCACCTTGAGCAGCTTGCTCAGCTTCTCGTTGCCCTCGTTGGGCACCGTCGGGGTGGCCAGCACGAGCAGGTCGAGCGGCACCTCCATCGGCTTGCCGGCGAAGGCCTTCTCGTTCCAGGTGACCGTGACCGGGCCGCCGTCCACATCGGCGCTCACGCGCGGCTTGGCGTCGTTGTCGTAGCGGGAGAAGATGACGCCCAGCTCACGCGCCTTCGTGTAGTACTCCTCGAGAAATCCGTAGGTTCGCATCTCCTTGTACCACACGTACACCGGACGATCCGGGTCGGCCTCCTTGAGGCGGATGGCATTCTTGACGCTCTGCGGGCAGCAGGTGCGCGAGCAGTACGTCTTGTTCTCGGGGTCGAGCGAACCGGCGCAGAGGAGGAAGCCGACGGCGCCGGCCTGCTTCACCGCCGGGTCGTCGTCGGCGAGCATCTTCTCCATGTCGAGCCCGGTGACGATCCTGTGGCTGTGGCCGAGGCCGAACAGCTCCGGACGCCACTCCTGTGCCCCGGTGGCGAGGATCACCACACCGTGCTCGACCGGCGTACGCTTGCCGTCGCTCTCGCGGATGATGCTGTTGAAGTTGCCGATGAAGCCCTGCAGGTCGGCGAGCTCGCTCTCCAGGTGGATCATCACGCTGGGGTTGTCGATGAGCTGCCTCTCGAGCTGGGCGACGAACTTAGCCGGCTTGGTTCCCTTGATGGTCTGGTCGATCTCCAGGACGCGACCGCCGAGCTTGTCGCTGCGCTCGACGAGATGCGTCTCGTAGCCCATGTCGCCGAGGGCCAGCGCGGCCGTCATGCCGGCGAGGCCGCCGCCGATGACGACGGCGGCGTGCGTGAGCGGCACGTCCACCTTGTAGAGCGGGTCCAGCAGCATCGACCGGGCGACGCTCATGCGGACCAGGTCCTTGGCCTTCTGGGTGGCGTCGGCGGGGCAGTTCCCGTGGACCCACGAGCACTGGTCGCGGATGTTGGCCATCTCGAACAGGTACGGGTTGAGTCCCGCCTCTTGCAGGGTGTCCTGGAAGATCGGCTCGTGGGTGCGCGGCGTGCAACTTGCCACCACGACCCGATTGAGGTTGTGCTCCCTGATCATCTCCGCGATCTGGGAGCAGCTGTCTGTTGAGCACGTGTACATGGTGTGGGTGGCGTATTCGACGCCCGGCAGCTGTGCCGCGTAGTCGGACACGCTCTCGACGTCCACGACACCGGCGATGTTGGAGCCGCAGTGGCAGACGAACACGCCGACGCGCGGCGGCTCGTCGCTGATGTCGCGTTCCGGCGGGTACTCCCGCTCGACGGTGAGCGTGCCGCGCGAGTCGGCGAGCTGGGTCATGACCCGCGAGGCGGTGGCCGAAGCCTGGGCGACCGACTCGGGGATGTCCTTGGGCTCGCCGAAGGCACCCACGACGAAGACGCCCTCGCGAGTGGTGGCGAGCGGTGCATATTCCTGCAGCTCGCAGAAGCCGTGGCGATTGAGGGCGATGCCCAGGTGCCCGGCTGCCGCCTGGGCGTTGCGTGACGGCTCCAGGCCAACGCTGAGCACGACCATGTCGTAGCGACTGCTGTGCAGCTCGCCGGCCTCGTCCTCCCACTGGATCAGGAGATCCCTGGTGGCCGGGTCTTCCTTGATGGTCGACGGGCGCGAGCGGATGAAGTTGACGCCGAGGGCCTTCGAGCGCTCCCAGACTTGGTCGAAGCCCTTGCCCTGGGCGCGCATGTCCATGAGGAAGACGTCGGGCTGGGCGTCGGGCTGGTGGTCGATGGTCATCATCGCTAGCTTGTTGGCGTACATGCAGCAGACGCTGGAGCAGTATTCGTGTTCCTGGTCGCGGCTGCCGACGCACTGGATGAAGGCGATGCGCTCGGGG
>Ga0315282_10012515_pt1 | contig 12973 bp, 14 predicted proteins | sample YL17G07_20_MG_FD_203693 | JGI IMG/M metagenome (GOLD analysis project Ga0315282, IMG submission 203693) | Sediment microbial communities from Yellowstone Lake, YNP, Wyoming, USA - YL17G07_20 | ecosystem: Environmental > Aquatic > Freshwater > Lake > Sediment | place: USA: Wyoming | collected...
TTGTACAGTGCAACGCCGATGCTCAAACCTAAAGCGAGTAGGACCACCGCGGCAAGAAGTTTCATGACAATTGGCTCGACGCCAGCCTCGTCCTTCAACAATCTCCTTAACCCTTTCACTTTATGCCTCCCCTCCCAGTACCCTAACTTTAGAATTGATTGGTTTAAAAATGTCGTGGCGTGCGCTGTTCAGATATTACGGTTTTGGGACGTATATGCGACACAAAATCGAGGGCGCACTTGTCAAATTTTTAGATAATTTCATAAGTAGTAGTCCGTTGTCTCGGAATTCTGCCGATCTCGTGTATGAGGGCCTCGAGCTGCTTTGGTGACATCGCTTGTCCACTTCCACCGGCCGCCCTAGAAATATTTTCCTCCATCAGCGTGCCGGAGAAATCATTCGCGCCAGCATTTAACATCATCTGCGCATTCTTTGATCCAAGCTTCACCCAGGAGACCTGGATGTTGTCTATCCATCCTGCGAGCATCAGCCTCGCTATTGCATGTACGCGTAGACTCTCGGCCAGATCTGGCGGGTGTGCAACGGTTCCATCTTGCTGGAGGGGAGTATTACTCGACATGAATGCGAGTGGAACAAACTCCGTGAAGCCTCTGGTCTCACGTTGAATTTTGCGCAGGAGTGCCAAATGCTCGGCCCGTTCGCGCGGCGTTTCGACGGTCCCATATAGCATCGTCGCAGTTGTTGGTAGACCCAGGCGGTGACATTTTTTGATGATCTCCATCCATCGACCTGCGCTGATTTTGTTGGGGCAGATGATGTTTCTAACTCGGTCTACGAGAATTTCAGCTGCCGTGCCCGGGATGGAGTTCAAACCTGCATCTCGGAGCACTCTTATCACATCCTCGACGGGTAGGCCCTCCAACTTAGAGATGAAATCCAGCTCCGCGGGCGAGAACGCATGGATGTGCACATGTGGCGAGATCTCCCTGACTGTCCGAAGCACGTCAAGGTAATTTTTCAAACCAAAGTCGGGATGAAGCCCGCCCTGGATGCAAATCTCCGTCGCTCCAAATCGAATGGCTTCCATGACCTTTGTTCCAATCTGCTCGACCGTCAGCACGTAAGCGTCAGAATCACCTGGTGAACGTCGAAATGCGCAGAACTTGCAACTACCAACGCAGATGTTCGAGTGATTGATATTTCTGTTCACCACGAAAGTGACGATGTTTCCGACCCTTCGCCGCCTCACCTCATTGGCTGCGTGAACCAGGGCTAGGAGCTCCTCGCCCTCGGCATGGAACAGCCGCTCTCCCTGGTCAACGCTTAGCTCCTCGCCAGACATCGCCCTGCGCAGGATATCAACAAATCCGGAATCTAGTTCAACATGCGCGGTATCCATCTTCGCTAGCAAGCTCGAGGACACGCTCTTTCACCTCCCTTGACATGAACCTCGCATCCAGCGCGTAGCGGGGGTAGATCGGCAGCCGCTCACGGAGCACGAAGCCCGTCCGCTCGACCGCGGCTCTGAGTTCAGCCACGCTTGGCCATGGGTGCTCTGGATTAATGAAGTCATGTGTTAAAATAGAGATGCCCCCGAAGTCATTTGCCCCCGCCCACAGAAAATGGCGAACGTTCGCCACGAGGTTAGGCGGCACCTGGATGTTCATATCAGGCATCATAGATCTTGCGACAGCCACAGTTGAAAACACCCCCTCAACACTCGGAGAAGGGCAACCCGCCATGGGCGTGTTTGGCTTTGGTGCAAATGGCTGTATTATTATTTCCTGGATGTGGCCGTACTGCTCGTGAAGCCTTTGTATGGCTAGCAATGATTGAATCCGATCCTCAGAGTTCTCCCCGATGCCTATGAGAAGCCCGGTGGTGAACGGAATTCGAAGCCTGCCGGCGGCCTCGATCATTTTAAGGCGAAGCTTAGGATCTTTCCCTGGACTGCACACGTGTGCAGGTAATTCGACGGCGGACTCCAACATCAGCCCCATGCTCGCGTTGTACCGGCGCAGTCGCTTCAACTCCCGCTCGTTCAGTAAGCCGGCGTTCGTGTGGGGCAACAATCCAAGCTCCAAAATCTCCCGACTTAAATCCACTAAATAGTCGACCGTATTTTTGTATCCTAATTCCTCTAGCTTTTCTCTGGCCTCTGCATGGAACTCGGGCCTTTCGCCGAGGGTGAGCAGGGCCTCCGAGCAGCCAGCTGCTTTTGCTCGCCTCGTTAGCTCAATGACTTCATCCGGCTCCATGAACCAGGCGCCGTCGTTTGGGTCGCGTCGGAAGCCACAGTAGGAGCAGCGATTGCGGCATAAGTTGGTGATGGGTAGAAAAACGTTGCGGGAGTAGCTGGCCTCCGTCCCGAGCCGGAGCGAGGCCTTATGAATTTTGTCGATGTGATGACGAAATTCGCCGTCAAAACTCAAATGAGCACCATCTCATAGGGTTACATCCATCCATAAATTTGCCTGCTTTCGTTGAGCTGAAGCAATTTTGGTAAAAACAAGAAAAAAGTTGAGAGCGGGGATGTTCCAGCCCCATCCGATCCATTTTGGATAATTTCTTGGGCCAACTTAGGGAGACGCATTCTTCAGTTCAATGACAGTCAAGGAACGATAGCCGAAAGTAGCAGGATTATAAGCCGTGCCCGTATCTACACTCCACTGAACATTGATCGTGTGTGCACCGGCACTGAAGAATTTAAGAACCGTAATAGGACATGAGTACCAAGCGGAGCTTCCCGTGTAATCAAATTGTTCCCAGGTAGCCTCACCCGCACCATCTACTAATAATCTAACCCGTACACTGCCGCTTGCGGTTTTTACATGATAGATATTCATTGAAAAGAGTATCAGCACTGGATTGTCTTCTGTTGTGATGTTTATCGTCATATCAGGCACATCTACGAAAAGGGTGCTACTCGTACTCACATCAGCAATCCTCGTGACCCCAACCGCTTGACTTGCGGCTCCCATTGCAAGGTCAGAGGTCGTAACTGCACCATCTGCGATCTTTGCACTCGTAACTGCACCATCAGCGAGTTTGGGAGTAGTCACTGAGCCATCAGCGAGTTCAGCCGGGGCGGCTGTAGGGGCCATCTTATACCCGGCAAACGCGCCAATCGCACCAACGATGACGACGCAAACGACAAATATCGGAACTGCTACACCAGTTTTTTCCAATTTTTCATCCTCCTTTCAGCTGGGTATTTCTATAGCGCCCCTCCTCGGCGCTCATCCGCTTACGCTAAATCAATAGGCAACCACCGTTTAAAAATACTAGAAATGGTAATGCGAAGGGAAGTAACAGGATGTCCACCTGGGCGATAATACCCGTTAAGCACCTTAGCATAGCTAAGTCGAGCTTGAGCAAGGCTCTAACGCCTTCTCAACGCCGAGAACTAGTTTTGAACATGCTCGCTGATGTGCTGAATGCCGTCCATAAAGCGCGTTCGGTCGAGAACTCAATCGTCGTGTCACCTGACGAGGAAGTATTAAAATTTGCGCGAACCTGCGGCGCCATCGGCTTCGCAGATTATGGCGCAAGGTTGAATGAGGCCCTCGAGCTCGCGATAAAACATGCGATGGAGAAAGGTGCACCATCGATACTGATCCTGCCATCCGACATCCCGTTGCTGACCTCAGCTGACGTCGAAAATATTATCTCGATTGCATATTCACCTCGAGCAGCAGTAATAGCGCCATCCAAGGACAACGGCACGAATGCTTTATTTCTCCGACCCGCAGATGTCATGAATTTGCGGTTTGGTGGGGAGAGTTTTCCAGCCCACCTGTCAGAAGCTCGCATGACTGGCATAAGGCCGCAAGTGTACCGCTCGATCACCGTTGCCACCGACATCGACGAAATTGAGGACCTAATGAGCATCGATTTACACGGTCTCGGCACTAAAACTCGAGATTATCTAATAGCATTGCGATCTCAGGCCAAAAGTGGTACAAATTTGTAGAGGAATAATGCTCCAAACACAAGCAACACGCACCCGCAAAGAATCAGCAGGGCCTTGTAACCTCTCGCCCCGATCAGCAATTTTCCCTTTGCCACTGAGTATGAGACGAGCGAGAACCAGCTCAGGTCGGCGAGAAAATGTCCGGCTAGCCAAAAGATGACTCCAACAAGAGCAGCGGTCAAGTACGCTTCCATGAGCATTGCCACGCCGATGGTTGCCCACCAGAGTACCACGCTTGGGTTAAAGATCGTGCTGAAAAGTACACCCCCGATTAATGGATGATGTTTCAATCCGACGCTAGATTTGAGCTCCGTGGTTTTTCCGACCCGTGATAGGTTGAATGCTCCAAATGCCAGAAGCAGTACTCCTCCCACGACGCCGACCACTGTTTGAAAACCTCGTCTCTCGATCAAATAGCCCAGTCCGAGTGCAACTAGCGATAGAATTCCCAGCTCGACAATAACATGGCCGATCGCCGCGAACGTGCCGGTCCTAGCATCGCTTGACAAAGTCTTCATCGTGACGTACGCCAACAATGGGCCGGGTAAAAGAACTCCTGATAGCGCCACGACAAAGCCGATCGGGAATTGAACCACCGCGTCTAACATCTGATTCCATTCTTGGCTCGCCGTCGATGGTTTTATCCTTTATCTTCACAAAAACATCCCATTTTTAATATTGATCATAAATGTACAAAAAAGCTTTAAATAATACCACGACTGAAAAATTCAGTTGAACTGGGGAGGAGATGCCATGAACAAGATGAAATTTGTGCTCGATGAAGAAGAGATACCAAAAAAATGGTACAACATCCAAGCAGACTTACCATCGCCTTTAGACCCGCCGTTACACCCAGCCACGATGGAACCGGTTAAACCATCGGACCTGGCGCCACTTTTTCCAATGGAGTTGATAAAGCAGGAGGTCAGCACCGAGCGATGGATCCCGATACCCGAGGAAGTCCGAGATATCTATCGCATCTGGAGGCCGACCCCGCTCTACAGGGCCGTGAGGCTTGAGAAGGCCCTGAAGACGCCCGCGAAGATATACTACAAGTGGGAGGGTGTGAGCCCGCCGGGAAGTCACAAGCCGAATACTGCGGTTGCTCAGGCTTATTACAGTATGAAGGAAGGTGTTGAGAGGATCGCCACTGAGACCGGGGCAGGTCAGTGGGGCTCCGCATTGGCATTTGCCACCAATTTTTTTGATTTGGAATGCCAGGTCTACATGGTCAGGGCGAGTTACGACCAGAAGCCTTACCGTCGTATGTTGATGGAGATATGGGGCGCGAAGTGCGTGCCGAGCCCCAGCGACAGGACACAATTCGGGAGGAAAATGTTGCAGGAGGACCCGAACTGCCCTGGTAGCTTGGGGATTGCGATCTCCGAAGCTGTTGAAGACGCGGTGACCCACGAAAACACCAAATATTCCCTTGGGAGCGTACTGAATCACGTTCTGCTTCACCAGACGGTTGTTGGTCTGGAATGCAAGAAGCAGTTCGAGATGGCCGAGGACTATCCTGACGTCATGTTCGGCTGCGTCGGAGGCGGGAGCAATTTCGGGGGCGCTTGTTTTCCATTCGTCGCAGACAAGCTGAGCGGAGAAAAGCCGGATCTGAGAGTTGTTTCGTGCGAGCCTACGGCGTGTCCGACCCTAACAAAAGGGGAATACGAGTACGATTTTGGAGACACTGCCGCGACAGCGCCGATTATTAAAATGTACACTCTTGGACATACTTTTATTCCGGCGCCAATTCACGCTGGGGGGTTAAGATATCACGGCGATGCACCGCTGTTGTGCAAGCTGACGAAAGAGGGACTCATGGAGGCGGCTGCATACCATCAGACCGAGGTATTCGAAGCAGCGGTGACATTTGCAAGGACTGAAGGCTTTGTAATAGCACCGGAAACAGCACACTGCGCAAAGGCGGCGATCGATGAAGCCATAAAGTGTAAGAAGACTGGGAAAGAAGAGACGATTTTCTTTGCAAACAGTGGACATGGGCATTTCGACCTATCAGCTTATGATGCGTATCTCGGGGGCAAATTGGTGGATTATGAACTACCAGCAAAATTGATTAAGGAATCGCTGGCCAAATTGCCTAAAGTGAAATAAAGAATGTAGAAATTCCTCAGCTTGCTCATCGATGCAGATGTTGGAAAAATCCGCAGGATCTTCAGAATTTAGAAACATCACACAGATTTTGGTTATACAGATAAAGGCTCGGAATGTTTAAATTTTCATCAACTATTTTTCTAATTAGGGGAAATGTTGACGAAATGCGAGAACTGTGGATATTCAGGTAGGAAAATCCGGATTCACCAAGGCCCTCGTACATCTATCAAGTGTCCAAAATGCGGGTACGCTTGGTATCGAGTAAAAGCAGGCCCATAAAAATTATTGCCTCAGTCCGCCCATCATCAAATCATCGCGGAAGCTCAGACGATGTCAGTGACATCATCGGCAGTAAAAAATGCATCTTTTCGGATAAGAACTTTACCCTTAACGTCTTTTTCTTTCGGAATTAGAAAGTTTTTGTCGATTGAGAAAGGTAACTAATAGCATTACAAAAACCTCGGCGAGAAATCCATGAATTTTCCTCCCGCATCTGGGTCGGGGAGTGTCAACCAAACATTGTTTCCGGCTTTGCCTGCGCCTTGATCGCTGGAAGGACTTTTGCTATCGCTTGCTCAAAATCTGCCTGCGTCACATGCTCACGTTCCTCGCGTATCGCGAACATGCCGGCCTCCGTACAAATCGCCTTGATGTCAGCACCTGTGGCCTTATCAGAGTTTTTGGCGAGCTTACTGAGGTCGACATCCTTGGACAGGTTCATTCTCTTTGTGTGGATCTTGAAGATCGTCTCCCTAGCTATCTCATCCGGCATGGGAAAGTGGATCAGCCTGTCGAATCTGCCCGGCCTGAGCAATGCTGGATCCAAAATGTCCGGTCTGTTAGTTGCTGCCAAGATCTTGACCTCGCCCCTAGGGTCGAAGCCATCTATCTCCGCCAGAAGCTGCACCAGAGTCCGATGAACCTCTCGGTCCCCGCTGGTCGCAGTATCCATCCGCCTCGCCCCAATCGCATCAAGCTCATCGATGAAGACTATGCTCGGCGCCTTCTCCTTCGCCAGCTCGAACATCTCCCGCACCATCCTCGCCCCTTCGCCTATGTACTTCTGCACGAGCTCCGAGCCTATCACTCGGGTGAACGTCGCATGGGTCTCATGGGCAACAGCCCTCGCCAGAAGCGTCTTGCCTGTGCCTGGCGGGCCGTAAAGCAAAACCCCCCTTGGAGGCTCTATGCCTACCTTCTTGAACAGTTCGGGCTTGAGCATCGGCAGTTCGACCGTTTCCCTGATCTCCTTGATCTGATCCTCCAAACCTCCAACGTCACTGTAGTTGACGTCCGGCGCCTGCTCTATCTCCATCCCGAGAACAAGGGGATCCTTCTTCGATGGCAGGATTTCCATTATGCCGAAGGTCCGCTGGTTTAGCGCGACCCTGGTGCCTGGCTTGAGATTCTCATGGCTGATCAGCTGGGACACCCCGACGATGAAGTGCGGCCCGGTGCTGCTTCGCACCACAGCTCTTCCATCCGACAGTATGTCGAGCAAAGTTGCAGCGATAAGTGGAGGCGTCCGCAAACGATCGAATTCGGCCCTCAGGTTGTTAAGCTCCCGCTCGATTCGGACGTGCTCGCTCTCCATCGCCCGCTTCTCAACCTCCAGGTTACGGAGACGCTGCTCCAAATTTTTTATATAATCTGTGACGTAACCTTCCTCGTACGACGGTTGTTTAGCTTTTGAAGCGTTTGACAATTTCAGACTCCCAATTGATGTTGAAACAAACGATATAAAAGGCTTCAGTGGAAATGCAGCTTACCTCAAACCTTTTTGGATTTAAGGTAAAATTGAGATGATGCCATGCGCGTGATATTAGTCGAGCGCCGGCTGCCAAATGAGCCGTCCAGGCTTGAGGAGCTCGCGTCATTGGCCAAGACCCTGAGCTATGAGGTGGTGGCGAGGGTCGATCAGGTGCGCAGACCGGACCCAGCTTACCAAATCGGGAGCGGCAAGGCCGAGGAGCTCATCGGCCTCGTCAAGTCGAGCGGCGCTGAGCGCGTGATATTCGGAAACCAACTCAAATCATCGCAGGCCTTCAAGCTCTCGAAGCTCATCGGAGTTGAGGTCATCGACAAGCTTCAGCTCATCCTCGAAATATTTGCGATGCGCGCGGGTTCGCCCGAGGCCAAGCTTCAGGTCGATTACGCCAAGCTCAGCTATGAATTGCCGAGGATTCGAGAGAGAATCCGCTCCACCTTGTCGGCAGAACAGCCCGGTTTGCGCGGCGGAGGTGAGTACGAAGAAGATGTCCACTACGACATGATCAAGCGGCGTATGGCAAACCTACGGCGGAAATTGGCATCGGTGGCGAAGCAGAGGGATCAGAGGCGAAAGCTGAGGCGCAGGCGGGGTTTCAACCTGGTTGCTATCGCGGGCTACACAAACGCCGGCAAGAGCACCTTGCTGAATGCGCTGACGGCTTCGAAGGTTGAGGTCGATAACATGTTGTTCACTACTCTCACCCCCCACACCAGGATCGTGAAATCGGGACGAAAAATCCTCCTGACGGACACCGTGGGATTCATCACCGGCCTCCCCCCATGGCTCATAGAGGCGTTCAAGGCGACGCTTGAGGAGATCTACCTTGCCGATCTCGTGGTGCTGGTGGTCGACATCTCCGAGCCGCTGCACGAGATCCTGCTGAAGCTCAAGGCCTCGCGCGATATCCTCGCTGAATATCCGGTGAAGGTCGTCGGTGCCCTGAACAAGATCGACCTGGTTTCGCAGCCTGAACTCGAGCGCAGGTTGGAGGTCATCGGTAGCATCCTCCCAGGCGCAGTCCCAATCTCGGCGGCAAGAGGTGCCAATCTGGAACTGCTGCTAGAAGTCGTTCGGAAAAACATATTCGGCGGTTGATGAAAACTGGAGATAAATATGTCTAAAATCGTTGTGCTTCGCATGGGTCACAGGCCTCAGCGGGATAAACGCGTGACGACGCACGTTGCTCTGGTGGCCAGGGCATTTGGTGCGGATGGTATTGTAATAGCAGACGTGAACGATTCGGGAGTGGAGCGGAGCGTTCGAAAGGTGGTCGAGCTCTGGGGAGGACCATTTTTCATAAGGTCGGGGGAGCCGTGGCGGCGGGTGATAGAGGACTGGCATTCCTCGGGCGGCCTGGTAATCCACCTAACCATGTACGGGTTGCCTGTAGACGATGTGATGCCCAGCATAGAGGGCAGGGATCTCCTGTTGGTGGTTGGGGCTGAGAAAATGCCGGGCGAGCTCTTCAATTTAGCGGATTTTAACACCGCCGTGGGGCATCAGCCGCATTCGGAGGTCGCCGCTCTAGCCTTATTACTGGATAAGATTTTTAAGGGTTCTGAACTTAAAAAAGAGTTTAAAAAATGGAAATTAAGGATTATCCCTAGAAATAAGGGCAAGAAAGTCGAAAAAAAGCTTTAAAAGTTCGTTTTTCACCTATCAAACTAACTTATTCGCCCGTTAAATTTATTAGCGAGTTTAACGGAATTACAATGAGTTAAGAGGTTTTGGAAGTGGGCGTGGAAAAAATACAGGAAGACCCTGTTTTTAAGGAGATTCTGATCCGAATCGCCGGCGAACACGGGTATGAGGTAGCGTCGGAGCTGGTCGGCATTGAGATGACCGACGATGAACTCGCGAAGAAAACTGGAATGAGGGTAAACCTCGTCAGGAAGATATTGTACGACCTCTACGACAACCGCGTGGTAGGCTACCGGAGGATCCGGGACGAGAACAGCGGTTGGTACATCTATTACTGGCGCATTGAGCCGGAGCGCGCCCTCGAGTTTTACGATAACAACAAGCGCCTTCTGCTCCATAAGCTTCAGGAGAGGCTCGAGCAGGAGCGCAATCCCATGTTTTTCACGTGTTCTGACGGCTGCATGAAGTTGCCGTTTGATCAGGCCGCCGAGAGCGACTTCAAGTGCCCCAAGTGCGAGAAACAGCTCAAGCCCTTTGAGAACAGCGACATCGTGACAGCCTTGGAGCGCCAGATAGAGTCGCTCAAGGAACACCTCGCGGGGAGTTAGTTGGTCACCCGCGAGCAGGCCCTGCGCGTGCTGCGTGATGTCGGTTGCCCACCCCAGGTTATAAGACATTCTTTGGCGGTCGAGCGGAAGGCGCTTGAGATAGCTAAACTTGTACGCGAAAATGGCCATGCTGTAGACCTGAAATTGGTCGGGTTAGGAGCGATTTTGCACGATATCGGTCGGGCGGAGACTCACGGCATAGAGCACGGTGTAGAGGGGGCCAAAATTCTGCGCAGAAACGGCCTGGGCAAGTTCGCTGATTTTGCTGAATTCCACATAGGTGCGGGGATCCCGGCGGGTGAGGCCAAGGAGCTTGGGTTGCCCGAGCGCGACTTCATGCCACGAACGCTTGAGGAGAAGATCGTGACCTACGCGGACAAGCTGATCGTCGGGGCTGAACCCTTATCGTTCCGGGAGGTCAGGGGGCAGTTCGAGGCCATGCTCGGAAAAGATCACCCTGCCCTGAAACGGCTCGATGCCTTGCACGAGGAGATTCAGAGACTTCAGAGTAAACTTTAGTTAACAAACATTGAGGGTTAAAGAAAAAAATGAACCTACTTTCTCGATTCTATATATATTGGACATTTTGCACATGTCTCGTGAACATCGCCGTTTTTATCAACTGGGTATTCTGGACAATCTGGATAAGTTTTATTGCAATTCGGAAACATGTTACTGAGCAGTCTAAAATGTTTTATCCGCCTACCCCTTGAGATTCTTACATCTGTTACATAATGTCGGTCTTTTGCTGCCAAGTGCCTTGCTCCTTTCACTATTAATTCAACTCAGCACTAGCATATGGTTTATGCTCCTTTAAACGCGCATTTTTAGGTTAGTTTTTATTCTAACGATTTCCAATTACTTTTTATGAAAGAGTATCAGGATTTCCTCCAAAAGTTAAAGGCTATCAAAGAAATGGGCTATATCAAAACCCATCGGGTTGGAGATACGGGCATTGGAAAGACGCTTGAGGATCTGTTGGGAATTAAGGAAAATAACATACCAGGACCCAACGGTTCCATGATTGAGTTAAAATCAGCTAGAAAAAATGCAAAAAGCATGCTTACCCTCTTTACAAAGTCTCCAGAACCAAAAAAGGCCAACTCGGTATTGCTCACTAGATATGGCTATCTTTCCAAGAAAGATAGTGGTAAAAAAGAGTTACATACCACCGTAAACGCCCTTGAATACAATACTCTCAAAGGAAAAACTGGATTTAAGATCAAAATTAGCAAAAACCGCATAGAGCTTGTATCAGAATCCAAAAAAGTTCTTGGTTATTGGGATAAAGACACATTGGAAGAGAGGTTCACCACAAAAATACCTAGATTGCTTTACGTGAAAGCTGACGCAAGAGGGAGCGGCCTAGATGAAGAATTTTGGTTCAATGAAGCTTGGTTATTGAGTGGATTTGATTTTAAAAATTTCTTGAAATTACTTAGAAAGGGCAGGATTTTAGTGGATATAAGAATTGGCCAATATCCAGACGGAAGACCGCACGATCACGGAACAGGTCTTAGGGTTCATCCAGAAAAATTGGAACTTTGTTTTTCTAATAGGGAGCGGGTGCTGTAACTATTCGGGTCTCCAAAAATCTAAAATATATTCCATAGTGGCTCCTAGCTTAATGTAGTTACTCGGCCAACCGAAAATGCCAACTTTATTGACTAGATTTCTTTTGTCCCAGATCAAAACGTTTCTCAGTTCAAAGCCCGCTTTTTGAAGTGCCTCAACTACATAAATGTGAGTGGGATACCGTTTATTATCCCACCAAACATCGTTCACATTTATCACGCAGTGTGCTTTCGGTTTCATTAAAGGCAAAATTCCCTTGTAGATTTCCGTCAGGTTATTGGCGTATTCTTCATGATCCATTGTCCCTAAATCTCTTGAGTCATTTGAATACTGTTGCACTTTTTGATAATGCTGATTGTTTCTCAAATCTCCTCGCATACTTTTATTTAATCGAGGCTTGTTCAGCATATTAGCATAAGGCGGTGAGGTTACACATAACGAAACTGTTTTCTCATCCAAATATTGTGGTATATTGTGAGCATCGTCACAAACAGCGATTTGTTTTGTTTCAAATAATTTACTTTGTTCAAATCTTTTTTTAGTAAAATCTACATACTCCTCCTTTAAATCAAAGCCAACGGCGTTTCTCTCTAAATCGTGCGCAGCGACTAGTGTAGTACCTATGCCCACGAATGGATCTAAAACGAGTTCTCCCTTATGTGTGAACAACTTAATACAATGTGCTGGTAGAGCAATTGGGAAAACGGCGGGGTGTATGTTTTTATCTCTTACATCTCTTTTTTCATAAAAAAATTCCCAGATAGCAACCTGAGATTTTACCCACTCTTTCGCAGTTAGGCAATTGAGGTGGCTAGGTGGGCAATCACATAACTTCTCGTGCCCAATAGATAGTTTTTTAGTCACCATAATTTTTTCGCCTTTTTTCTCTACCGTTAGAAAATCTTCTCCCTCCTTTAAATATCTTTGAAGGGGAGAGGTCGCCGAAAGTAATTTATAAGCACCTAATTCATTTTGTACACTTTCTTCATTCATTTTTACCGCCCCACCTTTGCGTGGAGGTTATTTATAAGCGCAAAATCGTTAACAGTAATCCTTGGAGTCCAAGTTTTCCTTTCGTTTCTGAGGTACTTGGCCAGCAATAAAGCTTCCTCGTTGATGAGCGTCTCCAAAGTTCTGCTATTTGACGCGTTGGTCGCAAACTTAGAAGGTGTCTTAAAAACGATTCATGAGAAAACCGTGAGATGATTTCTAATTGACAGAGATGGAAGTGGATTCCTCAAAAATTAAAAGAAAAGTAAAAATACCTATACGTTCGCGTAATTTTCCCACTCTTTGCCAAAACAAAATGGTGATGGGCCCGCGGGGACT
>Ga0315282_10012516_pt1 | contig 12973 bp, 15 predicted proteins | sample YL17G07_20_MG_FD_203693 | JGI IMG/M metagenome (GOLD analysis project Ga0315282, IMG submission 203693) | Sediment microbial communities from Yellowstone Lake, YNP, Wyoming, USA - YL17G07_20 | ecosystem: Environmental > Aquatic > Freshwater > Lake > Sediment | place: USA: Wyoming | collected...
CCGGCAGGCAGGGACCCGCTAAACTGTTAGCGATGTCGATATATAATACAAAAATTTATTTTTATTCTTACCTAAAAATAATGTTGGCTAAATAACCAATAAGCACTATCTGGGGCACCGTTACGATAGGCAGCCATAGAGCAGTACGTTTTCCCACATTGGTCCAAAGAAGTCCAATTTCAGTGTAATCCGTAGCCACGCCTGCCATCAAAAACACAAAACTGTTTCCCAGGGCTCCTGTCTGTCTATATATTTCAAAAGACAAAGGCGATGACCCCTCAGAGCAAACTTCGATTACTGTAGCTAATACCAAAGTTACCATGAGGCCCAATAACGTCGGGCCCATAAATTTGTGGAAAAAATGCACCGGGATATACGCTCCTACAATACTGGCAATCAGCATGCCCAGGATTATCCACCAGAGCACCATATCGGATAAAGCTAAGGCGCCATCAATGATCCCTTTAAAATCTGTAATAAATGTATTGAACATAAGTTTATAGTTTTTTGCGCGCGCTTTCATATCCTTTATAATAGAAAACCGTTCTGATACCTCAACAATGTTTTTATTCTTTTCTATCAGGCCTTTCTTTTCTAAGAACATAAAGATAAAACCTGTATTAATGGCTACTATTATGGCAGCAATAATAATAAACAGCCCTTTTAAACCGAAGAGACCAACCAGCATTATGGTGATTGCGAAATTAGCCCAGGGGCTGGCGAGCAAGAAACTTACTACCGCAGGATTTGAGGCCCCTTTTTTGTGCAGTTGTATAGATAATGCGAGTATCCCGTGGCTGCAGGCACTCATCAAGAACCCTAAAAGCACCGCATTGAATATTGTTGTTGGTTTCTTGCGGGAAAGAATTTTGGAGATATATTCCTGCGGGATATAGTAGTCAATCAGGCCACCTAAAAATAAACCCAATAATACCGCCCACCAGATGGTTTTTAGATACATCAGAAATGATTTGCGAAATGGTATAAGAAGGGGGAGAAAAAACGAGGCTAATATAAGTAGAATAGAGATGCTACTTACAATAAACAATCTGTTCTTAAAAAACGGCTTCTTTGCCGAAGGATGGCAAACAGCGGCTTCTTTTATGCCTTCCTGTTTAATAAATTTATCCCTGCAGTGTGTGCTACAGAAAAAATATTCCTTACCGTCTTTGGTAACTTTGATGGCGCTATCCCTGTCGACTTCCATTCCGCAAATCGGGTCTTTTGCCATTTTTTAAATCTTCTTTAAATCCTTTATCTACCCCAGAAAAGCCAGACGAATAAAGACCCCATTGACACCGCAATCAAGGCAAAAGGTAAGCCCATTTTTACAAATTCGTTAAATCTTAACCTATAACCGTGTTGGCGCAATATACCCATCGTTACCATATTGCAAGAAGCGCCGATGGGCGTGATATTGCCGCCTAAACAAGTGCCGATTAAAAGCCCGAATAAAAAGGGATACATGGAAAGTCCTAAATTACTAGCGATAATTTTAGCCACCGGAATCATGGCGATAGTATAGGGTATATTATCTACAAAAGCCGAAATGAGCACGGAAATCCAGACAATTAACATATAGGCAAAAAAGGCGTTCTTACCCGTAATGCCGGATATGTACCTGGCAATATCATCGACAATACCATTATAGGTAAGGCTCCCGACGAGGATAAATATTCCGATTAAGAAAAAGAAGGTCTGCCAGTCTAAATTCTTGACTAAAGAAATACTCTCGCGATGTTTTAATTCATGCCAGACTAGCCCTGCTGCTGCCCAAAATAAACAGACAAACGCTACCGTATATTGATGCCGGTTTTTAATAAACGAAGATATCACTAGGCTCAAGACCATCAAAGACATCAGCATAGCCGGAATCCAGGTTTTTGGCTTAACCACTTCTATTTTTTGGGGCGCCTGGTTATATTTTTTAAAGACCAGCCACAAAATAAAGAACGCGCCAATAGCGCCTGATTCTACCGCAAAAAATATTCCCGGGCGGCTCTTCATCCAGAAAAAATCATTAAAGTTCATCCCTGACTGCATGGCTAAGATAATGCTCGGCGAATCTCCAATCATTGTGGCTACACCTTGTAAATTGCTGGATAAGGCCACGCCGATTAATAAAGGAACGGGATTTATCTTTATTTTTTTAGCAATCTCCAAAGCAATGGGCGCCACGATTAAAACCGTAGCCACATTCTCGGTAAAACTGGAGATAAACCCGGCCAAGCCGCAAACTAACAACATCGCCATACATACGCTTTTAGATTTATCGACTAAAGCTGCTGCCAGATATGCCGGCACGCCCGAATAGATAAAAAGGCTGGATAAAATCATTGTCCCTAAAAATACACCTAAGACATTTATGTTTATGGAAGACAGGGCTTGCCCTAAATTAATTGCCGTCGTCAACAAAAGGACGGTTACGCCTATATATACAGACAACAGGACATACTTATGCTTTTGCCGGTTCATAAAATAACCGATGAAGGCATAACAGAGCAAAAATATGGTCAGGGATAAAGATTTCATCTATTTATAATCTCTTCAGTAAATCCTTGGCGAGCTTCTCGCCGGAAAGAAACATCCCACCAAATATCGGACCCATACGCGGTCCGCCAAAGACAGCATTGGCCGCCATACCACAGACATATAACCCCGGACAGACTTCTTTTGAATTCTTCACAATTGTATCTTCTGCCACCTCTGCCCACATTGACTTTTCACCCATAACTTTGCCGGTTTTTGTTTTCAGTTTTATTCCGGATTTTCTTTCTGTAATATGCACTACCTCTGCGGCATGACCGGTGGCATCAACCACAAAGCGTGCTTTCATACTGATTGGGTCTACGTGCAGATTAGCAATTTCTACGGCTGACCAATTTAAAACCAAACCACAGATGCGTCCTTTTCTTATCAACACATCTTCGGCGCTGAGCAGATTAAATATTTTAACCCCAGCTTTTACAGTTTTTGAGCATATGGTTGAGACAGCCTCAATGGAATCCGCCAGATAATAACCCTTTTCATAAATCCTCATCTTTACCCCAAACTCATCCATAATCTTCTTGGCTTTATCCTGCATCACTATTTCATTAAACATTATCCCGCCGCCCCACATCCCACCACCCACGGATAACTTTCTTTCAAAAATAACTACTTTTTTATTCTGCCTGGCAAGATAATAACCGCAACACATTCCAGCAGGACCAGCGCCCACAATCGCCACATCTACATCTAAGGACTTAATTAATTTATCTGTATAAGACTCAATTATCGCTTGAGAAATTTTTATTTCATCTAACGGCATAGTTAACCCTCCATATTCTTTAATGTGATTTTCTTGGCACCCATTTTAGTGATTTTTTTTATTGCCTCTGTTGAATCATTGGTTTTGAGATTAACGCCCTTAACCGCATCGAGCAAAATTTTCACCTTAAAACCATGCTTAAGGGCATCTATTGCTGTGTATTTAACACAATAATCTGTAGCCAAGCCAGCAATATATATTTCTGTTATGCCCATTCTTTTTAATAACTTAAATAAAGGCTGGCCGCTTAAATCCTGGGCAGAAAAAGAAGAATAACAATCTTCTTCGGGGTCCATTCCTTTATATAATAAAATTGCTTCTTTGGGAAGTTTTAAATCTGGATGAAATGCCGCACCCTTGGTGTTTTGAATACAATGCACTGGCCAAAGACCGCCAAAATCCTTAAAATGTTTGGTTCTTACCGGATGCCAGTCACGCGTGGCAAAAATGGGCAATTTTTTTTTGGCAAAAATCCGGATATATTTATTTATGGTAGACACAATCTTATTCCCTTCTGGCACTGCCAGAGCTCCGTCCGGACAGAAGTCGTTTTGTACATCTACGATTAATAATGCTTTTTTAAGTTTCATAAGCCCTTACCCAAATGCCACATCTAAAATCATCATCAGCACAAAGCCTACAATTGTACCCATGGTCGCCAAGTCAGCGTTACCGCCTTGTTGCGACTCCGGGATTATCTCTTCGACGATAATAAAAAACATCGCTCCCGCAGCAAAAGCCAAGGCATATGGCAATATAGAGTGGGTTAAAATCACTGCCGCTGCTCCTATAACTGCGGCAATTGGCTCAACTATTCCTGACAATTGACCATACCAGAAACTTTTCGGGCGCGAGATGCCCTCTCTGCGTAGCGGCATGGAAACCGCCAATCCTTCTGGTATATCCTGGATTCCGATACCGATGGCCAAAGCGATAGCTGCCTGCAATGTAGCAAAAGAAGACCCGGCTATAATAGCACCGAAGGCAATCCCTATGGCCAGACCTTCAGGAATATTGTGTAGTGTCATAGCAAGAACAAGCAGAGTAGTACGGCGCCAATGCGTTTTTACGCCTTCGGCTTTCTCTATAGGGGAGCCGAACTGCAGGTGAGGAAGTATTCTATCAAGAACTCTTAAGAAAATTCCACCCGCGAGAAAACCAACCGCAGCTGGTAGCCATGCCGGTAGGCCTCTATTAGTTGATAGTTTCATTGCGGGTAACAGCATTGACCAGTAGATTGCAGCAGACATAACCCCCGCTGCAAATCCAAGCATTACATCAAGGAATTTGCGGTTTATCTCCTTAACCAGAAATACAGCCGCAGCCCCGAATGCAGTCATTGCCCAAGTAACAAGTCCAGCAATAAAAGCCATTATTACGGGATGAATATTTTGTAAAACGTTTTCCATATTTCTCCCTTTCTTATATAATTAACCAAATACCCCTGGTATCGGTGCATTACAAAAAGCACACTTACCTTGTTTTATATTATTCTCCAAAACGCTAAAAACTTCTCTTCTAATTAATAATTTTTTACAACTCGGACAATACGTATCATTTCCCCAGCCCCAGACATTACCTACATATATATAGGTAAGGCCGGCCCTCTTGCCAATCTCCTGTGCCTTCTTGAGAGTTGCCTCAGGTGTAGGTTGGTGGCCAGTAAATTTATAATCTGGGTGAAACTTAGAAACATGCCAGGGCATATTTTTATCTACGCTGGCAATAAATTCAGCAATGCCAGTTAATTCCTCTTCGGAATCATTTTCACCCGGCACAACCAAAGTAGTTAGCTCAACCCAAATGCCTAAATCGTGCATCAACCTAATTGAATCTAAAACCGGCTGTAAACTTCCGGCACAAATTTTTTTATAAGAACCATCTTTAAAGAACTTTAAATCCACATTTGCCGCATCCAAATATGGTTTTATCATTTGGAGGCATTCAGCAGTCATATATCCATTGGTAACAAAATTATTATATAATCCTTTCTCTTTGGCTAATTTTGCAGTCTCAAAAGCATATTCAAAAAATATAGTTGGCTCAGTATAAGTATAAGAGATGCTTTTACATCTATTTCTTAGAGCTTCGGCAACTATTTCCTGCGGCGAAAGCTCTTCTCCCTCAAAAACAGGGACTGTCCCCGCAGGGGACTGTCCCTGTTTTTGAGGGACAGTCCCCTGCTTGGGGATGAGTCCCTCTCTAAACGAACTTTGAGAGATCTCCCAATTCTGACAAAATCCGCAGTGGAAATTACAGCCAATAGTTGCAATAGAAAAAGCGCTTGAGCCGGGAAAGAAATGATATAAAGGTTTTTTCTCAATAGGGTCAATATGCGCGGTAATAACTTTACCATATGCATGCGTATATAATGTCCCATCTATATTTTGCCTCACTCCACAAAAACCAAATTTTTGATTGGCAATTTTACAGTGATGGCTACAGAGATAACAGTGGGTTAATTTGTTTTCTAATTTTTCATAAAGTAAAGCTTCTTTCATATACGTAAACTCTTAAGGCTGTCTTCAGTAAGAGGCGAAATCCTTAAAATCTCTTTTTTGTTTCTGTAACAGTAAATTAAATCTACTTCGGTTCTCCCGTTTAAATCGCAGTAACGGCAGGCAATACTGCAAGAGGCTCTAACCAATACATCATTGAATATGCCCCTGCCCAAAGAAGTCGGGCCCGCTATTTCATCAGTAGGCATAAATAAATAGTCTTTATCTTTAGCCAGATTAATTAATTGTTCATTTTCCTTTTCATTTCTTCCTACAATTAACTTTGTATGTGCCGAAATCCTAAAATGCCTGCCTATCTTTAATAATTCTACATTATCTAGATTTAACTCTTTATGCATAATAAGGTCTTTAAGTCTCTTAGCAAATTGCGGATCAGTCAATAGGCAACCTCCGGCAGGTTGATTATATTCTTTAATATTAAGTACTTTTGCTAATTCCATTTGGGGTTTACGGCTGCGGCCGCTAAACCTCAATAATTTATTGCGGTTAACCTGAGCTTGTTTTTCTGGGATAGTTTCTGAGAGGAGTTTCGCAGAAAGAGGCCGAAGAACCAGTCCTTCTAAACCGCTTTTTTTCTCGATTATCTGTAGCGCTTGTTTGTGTTGCGACATCGGCCGCTGGCCCAAAACTTCGCCGGTGATTACGAAGGAGGCGCCCCAGCCCCGCATTAATTCCTTTGCTTTGCTTAACATCAGAATTTTACAGTCTATACAGGGATTCATATTTGCGCCAAAACCGTGCGCAGGGTTTTCCAATAAATCCAAAATATCCCCGCCGATATCAATTATTCTCAATTTTTCTCCCAAAATAAACTCTGTTAATTCCGGAATATCCTTTTTCGCAGGAGGCATTTTTTTGGCAGGACAAAAGGGGATTTTAAAATGTAAAGGCACAACCTCAATCCCTTGTTTTTTAATTACCGCCGCTGCCAGAATGCTGTCTAGTCCGCCGGAGACCAATGCGATTGCTTTCACCCCGCTCTTTCTCCTATTACAGCACTTTCAAAACCGGGTCTTAGAATTTCAAGACCGGGTCTTGAAACCCGCAAGACCCGGTCTTGCGCAGAAATATTCTATCTTAAGAATAGAGATAAATCAAGAGAGGAGATTTTAGTGGGCAGGGACTCGGATTAATCTGGCAAGAATTGCTTAGCAAGTGCCATTAATATAATGCCAAGCAAAAAGGCAATAAATGCCAAGTTAGAACGCCTTAAATTGCTTTCCTTATGTATCTCAGGGATAAGGTCAGAGGTAGCAATATAAATAAATCCGCCGGCAGTTAAAGGAAGGATGAAATTTGAAAACCCTTTTGCAAAATCCGAGATAAAATAACCGATTATCGCACCAAAAATCGCCGTTAACGCTGAGATAAAATTATAAAACAGGGCCTTCTGTTTGCTAAAGCCGCCATAGACTAATACCCCAAAATCCCCTAACTCCTGTGGAATTTCATGAAGAATCACTGCCAGCGTTGTTACAATGCCAAGCTTAAGGGAAACAATAAAACTGGCTGCGATAACCATACCATCAATAAAATTATGGAATCCGTCTCCGATAAGATTTAAATAAGTAAAGGCGTGAATTTCGCAAACGTCATTATGGCAATGCCGCCAGTAGAGGTATCTTTCCATTAAGAAAAAAAGCACTATCCCTAATATAAGATAATAGAAAACAACCGTGCTTTTTTCCTTCTCTAAGGCCTCCGGTAATATATGCAAAAATGCCCCGCCGATTAATGCGCCTGCGGAGAAGCCTATAAATCCGAATAAAATCTTCTGTAATAAATTATCCTTTATAGCTAAAGTAAAAATACCGATTAATGAAATTAGACTAACTAGGAATGTACTTGCGAGAATCCAGACTAGAATCATAAAAGAATTTTCTAAGGTGTGACTTTATAGACTTTATCGTGAGGATGCACTTTCTGGGTGATTTTTAGGCCTACGGCATCTCCGGCTTTTGCTTCAGTGACGCTGGCATGCTCAATCTGCATAGAATCAATACTCTGAGTAAAATCAGAGGTGTGGCCTTTAATGTGGATGCTATCGCCTAATTTTAGGGTATCTGAAAGTCCAATTATACCCACACTGAGGTGACCATAATAATGGGTAATCTTACCAATCTCTTTTTCTTCCATACCCACCCCCTTTTTTAATTACTATAATCCACAGTTAACAAACTTAATTATAGTACGGTATTTTTAAAAAATCAATGATTTTATCCGCTCGATACGGGCGGATATGCGAGATAAGAGATATATTAAGTGGCGTGCTTGGGATTATTTTAAATCTCTTATCCTAAACAAGGCTTTCTTCCCTTATTCGCTTTTTTTGAGCGCCAGTTAAGTTTTCCTCTACGTTTACGTTTTCCCATAGTAAATTAATATTTGTAATAATCTACCGGTATGCTTTGCGATATAAAACGCTCTGCTTCAATGATACAAATGCTTATTGCTTTTTCCACATCCAAAGCCTGTCCCAGCGCACGTGTTGAGGCTAATGCCTTTGAGGTAGAAGTATCTACAATACGAATATCTAAAGCTATATGCGGCTTGCTCAAAGTTGTTGTAGCCAGTAATCCGCCTAAAATGCCCCTGTTCACTCCGCCGCCTCCACCTATACCAGCGCTTCCGCCTGATGACTGGGGTTCAAATTCAGTTACAACCACAGTTATACATAGGACATCTGCCTGAACTACGTTTTGAGCAGAAAGATTCTCTGCGGCCATAGTTGAGTTTAATTCTTGACGCTCTGTTATCAAGAAACGATTGTTACTTTTAAGTGCCGTTACCAACATTTCGCGCAGGCCCCTGCCAATTTCATCTGCGGCTTTGCTTGCTTTTACCTCAAAATCTACCACCACAATTTTAGCCTTAGGGCCAGTATAAGGCGGCAATGTTGCTATGCCGGCAGTTTTGATTGTAGATTTAAAAGAAGCACAGCCTGTTATACTAAGAATTAATAAAAAAATAGTAATAATTCTTTTCATATCCTGGTATAATCATCAGGTATAAATCTTAAGGATTATACCTGATTACTGAGATTAATTAAAGATTACAACGATTAAACCATTAATCGCCTTATTTGACATCCTACTTCTTCTCATTATAGGATGTCTGTTTTTAATATATTACCTAATCCTATATATGTCAAGAGAAACCACGGTTCTATAATAACTTTAATAAATCTGTGATGCCTCTAATAATGCGATAGGGTTTCTGTTCTTTAATCTCACTTTTTGTACTTGAGCCAGTAGGCACAATTATGGTTTTTATCCCGGCGCGCCTTCCTGCTTGGGCGTCAATAACCATATCGCCTACATAGATAGTCTGATAAGGCTTTAAAGATAATTTTTTCATAATCTTATTTAAAATCTCCGGGTGGGGTTTGATATGTCTTAATTTATCTGCGCAAAGGACATAGTCAAAATATTTCCTTAACCCTAAATGCCGGATTAAAATCCAAGAAAATTCTGTGGGCCGGTTGCTAGCTACTGCCAGCTTATAACCCTTATTTTTAAGATAAATTAATACCTTTTTTACTCGGGGGAATAAACAGGAATATTTAACTAAACTTGTTTTGTGGTGCTGTCGGTAAATCTTAAGCGCTGATTTCAAATCTGCTTTTCTGACAAATGGCCGTAAGAGATTCTCGTCCCCCCAGCCTACTGCCCGGCGGATAGCCAGGGCAGCCTGCTTAGGATAACCCATCTTTTGCATGACATAATTAAAACTTTTGTTTATTGCCGGATACGCATCAACTAAAGTTCCGTCTAAATCAAAAATAATAAATTTGCTCTCTTTCATGCTAATAACAAGAAAACCGTCTTCGGTGATGACCTTCTGCGATTTTCAGTGGTTAAACCCTTCCTTTAGACCCCTCCTTTAAATGTATTAGGAGGGTCTACCCTGCTGGGTTAAAAGGTTTAGGAAGGACTGTCTCTGTGGGATTATACTTTCCTACACCATAAAAAGGCAGGGAATCTACCCTGCCTTTCTTATTCCTGTTTCTGACTTGAGTTTCTCCCTGGAGTTACTGCTGCGTTTCTGAAGGCTCTTTATTAATATCTTGCGGTAAGGTCTCGGTATCCTGCGGTGTTTCTACGGTCTGCGTCTCGGGCATTGGGCTTTCGGGTTTTTCCACGCTAATAAGTTTGGCAATATTTTTTCCGTCAGCGCCAATTATATAATCAATACTTAATGCATCCTTTATTTTTATTTCAGAAAGAGAATTTACATTTTCATAACTGGTCTGGTCATCTGTAGTTATAGTGATATCTTTTTCTTGGTCTATCTCATAATCAAGATACTTTACCACCAATGTTTTATTTGCTACATCTACAGAAACCACCTCACCCCAAAGCCATTGTGTCTGGGGTTCAACTTGTGTCTCTGGAGTTGTTTCAACTTGGGTAGCTGGCTCTTGGCTAAAAGATAAACCCATGCTTATAAATATAAAACAGCCTACAATTCCTAATACTAAACCTGTTCTCGTTTTCATCTCACACCTCCTAAATTGTAGGTAATTTATCATAAATTATACGCTTTGTCAAGGTTAGAATTGAGATTGCTGTCTATTTTGGGATTTTTTCAGCAATCTCAAATTACTTGTAAAAAGGTAAGAAAACTAAAGCCAGCCAAACAATCCCAGTGGTAACTAGACCTACTACCAGGCCTACCCAAAACCACCTGAAAAAATTCATGCGGATATTCTTCTCTTTTTCTAAGATGCCGAGGGCAACGATATTGGCAGTTGAACCCACTAAAGTTATATTACCACCCAAACATCCTCCAAATAGTAGAGCCCACCACAAAGGTTGTAGATTTGTACCTAATGCCTTAAATCCCTGCACGATAGGAATAAATGCTGCTACTAACACAACATTATCAAGTATGCTTGAGCCGATAGCACTCATCCAAAGAATCGTTCCAATTAAAAAGTTCGGGTTATTGCCAGTTATACCTACAATCTTGTGCGCAAGAAAATCTGTTGCTCCTGTATATTTTAATGTTCCGGCCTTAGCAAAAAGAAGTAAAAAGAAAAGCAGTGTCCACCAGTCTACATCCTTCTCAATAAACTCTCTTGCCTTATTATGTTTCCAGATCATAATAAAACCAGCGGCAATGAGCGGTACAACCACTAATACGGTATTTGCCTCTAGTTTAAACAATAAATCTAAACGATGAGAAAAAGCGATAAATAAAAGCGTTATGGCAAAAACAGAGAGGGCGGTTTTGATTTGTCTATCTGGCGGCACAGAGATTAAACGGATAAGCATCTCATTAGAACCCAATTCTTTCATCTGTTGGTCTAATTTTTTAATGTTCTTGCGATACCAAATTATTACCAAAGATATAGTGCTTAAAAGGCAAATCCACATGAGGGGGAATGCCTTGGAAAAAAAGTCTTCAAAGGTAAGACCTGATTTAGAGGCAATGAGGATACCAATAGGATTACCCAGGACTGTGCCGGTTGAGCCGATATTTGTGGCAAGGATACTGATAATAATAAACGGGGTGGACTCAACTTCAAAATAATCGCAAATCTCTAAAACTGCTGCCGCCATAAATATAATAGAAGTGACCTCATCTACACAACAGGCAAGCAGTGCAGAGAGTACTGAGATTACAAAGACAAACTTTTTGGCAGTCAAATTCCTTATCCTAAGAATAAAAGTAATTAACCAAGCAAAAAATCCTGTCTCCTTAAGCAATCCTACCAAAACCATCATTCCTACCAAAAAGAGGATCACCTCTAAGGAAGCAAATTTAACCATATTCTCTAAATCTACAGTTTTAGTTATTAAAAGCACGGCGACCCCTAAGAATGCAATTGCTACTCTAAAATCCCAAAATAGAAGCGTGGCAAAAACTGAGGCAGAAAAAATAGAGAGGGCAATTATCTGCTGAGCATTCAGCCCTAATTTTTGACTAATAAATCCCACTAAAGTAATTAAAAAGAATAAAAAAATAAATTTAGGAATTAATCTATTTCCCATCCTGCCTCTTTTGCATATGCTTTAACAACATCTTCTCTGGCGATAATACCTATCACTTTTTTTTCTTTATTTAAAACTGGAATGCGCCTAACCTTTTGAGTAAGCATGAGACGTGCTACCTCACAGACAGCTGCATCCTCAAACACTGTTATAATTTCTTTACGCATTAGTTGAGAAACTTTAAGATTCTCTAATTCTTTAAACTTATTTTTAATAGATTTGGGGTTCTCCTCATAAACAAATCTGCCTACCTTTTCTATATAAGAAGGCAGTATACTTCTTAAAATATCCTTTTCCGTAAACATACCTACAAGCTTTCCTTGTCCATCGATTACCGGTAAACCACTGATCTGCATTTTAAATAGAAGAGTTAATGTCTCCATTGCATTGTCTTCGGGTTTAACACTTATCACATTTTTTTTCATTATCTCTTTTACCTTCATTTTATTCTCCTGGTATAATCTTCGGGTATAATTTATTATGGATTATACCCGATAATTTAATTAGAACACTTCTTTTACGCGGGATTTTACTTTTAAATAAAGTAGGGTAGCACCCCATGCCTTTAATAAATCACCTGGAATAAAAGGGATGAATCCGATGAATAGTAATTTTGTAAGAGAATATCCAAAGAGAAATTTAAGCCATATGATACCACAAGACAGAAGAATTAGGTCAGCAATACAGAAAAGACACAGAGTCAAGAGGAAATTATCTAAGCTGTATTTTATAAATCTGCCCAACCAAAAACTTGCTATAACAAAACCTAAAAGGTATCCACCAGTTGGCCCAAGAAAATAAGGTAAACCACTCCCTGCACCGGTAAAAATTGACAAACCCAATACTCCCAAAAATACATAGCTTAATTGAGAGGTTGCACCTAACGGCCCTCCTAAGCAAGCTCCAGAAAGCAGAACAAAAAAAGTCTGAAGCGTGAGGGGCACAGGGCTAAATGGTAAAGGAATGCGCACAAAAGCACCTAAGACAGTAAGAATTACAAAGACCAACACGCCAAATATGCGGCACAGTGTTTTATTTGTAACTAACTCTCTTCTTAAAATTGCTTCCATATAATCTCTCCTCGTATAATCTTCACGTATAATTTAGGGATTATACGTGATTACAGGGCGTCACACCTGCCTGCCAGC
>Ga0315282_10012517_pt1 | contig 12973 bp, 12 predicted proteins | sample YL17G07_20_MG_FD_203693 | JGI IMG/M metagenome (GOLD analysis project Ga0315282, IMG submission 203693) | Sediment microbial communities from Yellowstone Lake, YNP, Wyoming, USA - YL17G07_20 | ecosystem: Environmental > Aquatic > Freshwater > Lake > Sediment | place: USA: Wyoming | collected...
GGCAGGAATCGGGGAAAACCAAAAAAGAATTAGGAAAAAAATCTGCCAGGGTATATTTTCTCATCTAAAGAACAATCCCAAAGTTTTAGTTATACCCACGGATGAAGAGTTGATGATTGCCCGACAGACACATCAATTGATAAGGAGAATATGAATATGTTAAGAACTATTTTAAAATCTAAGATACATCGGGCGCATATTACCGAAGCAAATCTTTATTATGAAGGCAGTATTACTATCGATGCAGAACTTATGGAGAAAGTAGATATACTGCCGCAAGAAAAGGTAGAGATTCTTAATCTTAACAATGGCCTTCGTCTTGAGACTTATGCTATAAAAGGTAAAGCCGGTTCCGGTGTAATTTGTTTAAACGGGCCGGCTGCACGCGGTGCCTGCGTGGGTGATGAGATAATTATTGTATCCTACGCGCTAATCGATGATAAGGATGCAAAGATTATAAAACCTAAGATAATAAATGTTGATGAAAGAAACCAGATTAAGGGTTAGATTATTTGGCGACCCTGAATTAAGAAAAAAAGCAAAAGCCGTCCGCCAAATAACCGATGCGCATCGGGATATATTAAGCGAGATGGCAAGATTAATGTATGCTTCTTCGGGTATAGGTTTGGCTGCGCCTCAGGTGGGTATTAACGAGGCAATGCTCGTAGTGGATATAGGCGCCGGTCTTTATAAATTGATAAATCCTGAGATTGTAAGAAAAGAAGGCCATCAGGTTACGGAAGAAGGATGTCTTAGTATTCCAGGCGTATACATAAAAGTAAAACGCGCTAAAAAAGTTTTCATTCAGGCGCAAGATGAGAACGCAATGCCCGTTACTATAGAAGCCCAAAATTTGCTTGCCTGTGTTTTTCAACATGAAATAGAACATCTAAAAGGCAAACTCATAATTGATTATGCATCATTTTTTGAAAAACTAAAGATAAAAAAGAGATTAAAGGAACTTAAAAAGAAGGTGAAAGGTGGAGACCTGTCCGAATCAAAAACAAAATCTAAAATATTGCAACTGTAGTTATGAGCCCTGCTTAAGAAAAGGCATCTGCTGCGAATGCATCCTTTATCATCGAAAGAACGGTCAGATTCCCGCTTGTTTTTTCCCCACAGATATAGAAAAGACTTATGACCGCTCAATCAATAATTTTGTCAGAGCCAGAAAATGATTAATAGGCTACCCGCGTGGTTTAAACAAGACGTTATAGACGAGGCAACTTTAAAAATTTCGCAATTGATTTCTGAATTTCATGTCGATACTGTCTGCCAAAAGGCAAAATGTCCTAATATTAGCCGCTGTTTTAGGAACTTAAAAATTACCTTTATGATTTTAGGGGATGTCTGCACCAGGCATTGCCGATTTTGCGCAGTAGTAAAGAAATCCAAAAATGAGATTCTCAATATTGATTTCAACCAGCCGTATAGAATAGCAGAGATAGTTAAAAAATTAGGTCTTGATTATATAGTAATAACTTCTGTGACTCGCGATGATCTTGAGGACGGAGGTGCGGCGATTTTTGCCAAGACCATAGAGTTAATCTATGATATAAATAGAAAAATAAAGATAGAGGTGTTAATTCCTGATTTTTTAGGAAACATCGCAAGCCTTAAGGTTATCATAAATGCCTCGCCGTCTGTTATTGCGCATAATATTGAGGCCGTTAAGCGATTATATAGAGAATTAAGACCAGAAGCCAGTTACGAGAGGTCATTAAATATATTAAAGAGTATAAAAGAAATAAACCCTGATTTAATTACCAAGTCTTCGCTAATGTTAGGTATGGGCGAAACAGAAGGAGAAGTAATACAAGCTCTAAAAGATTTAAGAAATACAGGCTGTGATATTTTAACATTAGGACAGTACCTTGCTCCTTCAAAGGAGCATTATCCGGTTAAGGAATTTATCAGCAAGGAGCAATTTGCAAGATACGAAGAAATCGCTTATAGCTTGGAATTTAAAAAAGTATTATCCGGGCCATTGGTAAGAAGTTCTTATCAAGCGGAAGAAATATACCGGGGTTTTGTTGAGTTTCGTTAGGTGGCGTTATGTACGATTTAATCATCATCGGAGCTGGGCCGGCAGGCCTAACTGCCGGACTTTATGCGGCAAGATATAGACTCAATACATTGATTTTAGAAAAGATGGCTGTGGGTGGCCAGATTATGCTTTCGCCATTGATTGAGAATTTTCCGGGTTTTCCCGGCGGCATATCCACTCAGGAATTAATAGGTAGATTTAAAACACAAATAGAGGAATATAATATTAAGATAGAAATGGAGGAGGCCTTGGAGATATCGCCTAATTCAGACTTAAGAGCCCCCATTTATAATATTAAGACTAAAGCTCAAACATATGAAACTAAGTGCATAATTATAGCCACCGGTGCGCAACCTAAAAAATTAGGCGTAAATGGCGAAGAAAGACTTACAGGCAGAGGGGTATCATATTGCGCTACCTGCGACGGTCCTTTATTCAGAGATAAGGAGATTGCGGTTATCGGCGCAGGAGACAGGGCGGTGGAGGAGGCAATTTTTTTAAGCGGATACGCCAGGAAAGTTACCGTTATCCACCGCCGAAACCAGTTACGCGCATCTGGAATCTTGGAAGAAAGGGCAGAGCAGAACGCTAAGATAAATTTTGTCTTAGACAGTATTGTGGAGGAAATTGTAGGACAGAGTAAAGTAGAAGGGGTGAAGATTCACAATATTAAGACTGATTCTATAAATGAACTTGCTTGTCAAGGTGTATTTATATTTGTGGGGATAAGGCCGGATACCGCTTTTCTAAATAATCAATTGGAACTTAACGAGGCAGGCTTTATAATTACCAACCAGGATTTGGAAACTTCAAAAAAAGGTATATTTGCCTGCGGAGACTGTCGGGGGAAAAGCTTATATCAGGTGATTACCGCCTGTGGCGATGGCGCCACGGCTGCGGCTTCAGCCCATAGGTATTTGTCATGACTAAAAAATTTCCTACTCATAATGAGAAATTAAAAGATTGGGTTAATAAAATGGCTCGTTTGTGTAAGCCCAATGATATAGTCTGGATAGATGGTTCAGGTGCACAAAGAGAGCGTATAGAAAAAGAGGCTATTGAGTTAGGTGAGATTGTTCAATTGAATCAAGAGAAACTCCCCGGCTGTTTCTTGCATCGCACAGCAGCAGATGATGTTGCGCGTACGGAACACCTTACCTTTATCTGCACCAGGAAAAAACGCGATGCAGGCATAACTAACAATTGGATGTCTCCGCGTATAGCCTACAAAAAAGCCAGAGGGTTTTTTAAAGATGCAATGAAAGGTAGAACTATGTACGTTATCCCTTTTTCTATGGGGCCCGTGGGTTCTGAGTTCAGTAAAATCGGAGTAGAGTTAACTGATTCCAGGTATGTGGTCTTAAATATGTTGGTTATGACCAGGGCGGGTGAGTCTGTTTTGCGGCAATTAGAGAAGGATGATGCGTTTACAAAATGCCTGCATTCCAAAGCGGATTTAGATATAAATAAAAGATTAATCTTACATTTTCCCGAAGATAATGCAATTTGGAGCGTGGGTTCGGGTTATGGCGGGAATGTGCTTTTGGGTAAAAAATGCCTATCTCTACGTATTGCCAGTTTCCTAGCCAGAAAAGAAGGGTGGCTGGCAGAGCATATGCTGATTATGGGAATAGAAGAGCCAAACGGTCATATTGAATATATTGCGGCCGCATTTCCCAGCGCTTGCGGTAAGACGAACCTATCCATGTTACTTCCTCCCGAGGGTCTTAAAAAGAAAGGTTATCGCATCTGGACCGTAGGCGATGATATAGCTTGGATGCGTATTGATTCAGATGGCGCTCTCTGGGCAGTAAATCCTGAGACAGGATTCTTTGGGGTTGTCCCTGGCACAAATTCGAAGACCAATCCCAATATGGTAGAGACAATTAAGAAGAACACTATTTTTACCAATGTCCTTTTAAAACCGGATGGCACAGTTTGGTGGGAAGATGCTGACGGAGAAGTGCCGCAATCCGGGATTGATTGGCAGGGTCGTCCGTGGAAACCGGGTATGATTGATAGTAACGGAAAACCGATTCAAGGCGCGCATCCGAATAGCCGGTTTACCACACCTATTACAAATTGTCCTGCTGCCTCTTTTAGATTAGAGCAGCATCACGGGGTGCCTATCTCGGCGATTATTTTTGGCGGCCGCAGGGCTCATCTTGCGCCTTTGGTCTATGAATCTTTTAGTTGGCAACACGGTGTATTCGTGGGAGCTACTATGGCTTCGGAGTTGACTGCTGCACAAGTAGGCAAAATAGGCCAGATACGCAGAGACCCTATGGCAATGTTTCCTTTCTGCGGCTATAATATGGCGCATTATTTTAAACACTGGTTAGCGATGGGCAAAAGAATGAATAAGCCTCCTAAGATTTTTCATGTGAACTGGTTTAGGACCGATGAGAATGGAAAGTTTCTCTGGCCGGGTTTTCGCGAAAACTTAAGAGTCTTAGAATGGATATTGGACCGTTGCAATAATAAAGTAGAGGCAGTCAAGGCTCCTATAGGCTATGTCCCGCGGCCTTACGATATAGATATGACCGACATTAATCTAGCGACGGGTACCTTAGAAAAACTTCTCGCCGTAGATAAAAAAGACTGGCTTGAGGAATTAAATAGCCTAAAGACCTTTTTTAAACAATTCAAGAAAGATTTGCCTGAAGAATTATGGCAGGAATACGAAGCGCTATTAAAACGCTTAAAATCCGGTGAATAAAGACGTTTTATTATCTACTGATTTTAAAGATTTAAACCTTTATAAGCGCGGAAAAGTAAGGGATGTTTATGATTTAGGAGATAAACTACTCATTGTTTCCACTGACAGAATCTCTTGTTTTGATGTAGTTTTGCCTTGCGGCATACCCTATAAGGGGCAAGTATTAACCGGATTATCTCGTTTCTGGTTTGGATTTATCCAGGATATCATTCCCCACCATTTAATAAACTCCGATATAGATAGCTACCCCAAAGAATTACAAAAATATAAATCTTTTCTTTTGGGACGCTCTATGTTGGTTAAAAAAACAAAACCCCTGCCGGTTGAATGTGTGGTAAGGGGATACCTTTCAGGTTCGGGATGGAAGGAATATAAGGAAACCCAATCCATATGCGGCATAAAATTACCCCCGGGGCTTTTAGAATCCGATAAATTACCTGAAATTATATTTACCCCTTCGACTAAACAAGACACAGGCCACGATATGAATATCAACCAGAAATACGTAGAAGATTTAGTAGGTTCGGATGCCGCAGAGAAATTAAAAAGGCTAAGTATGGATATTTATAAGAAGGCAAGTGAATATGCGGTTGAATGCGGTATTATTATTGCAGATACAAAGTTTGAGTTTGGTATATATAATAATGAAATTATCGTAATTGATGAAGCGCTCACCCCGGATTCGTCGCGTTTTTGGCCTCTCAATCAATACAAGCCAGGAAAGCCCCAGCCCAGTTTTGACAAACAATTTGTCCGTGATTACTTAGAAGGCCTCAGCTGGGATAAGACTCATCCTGCGCCAAGACTACCCAGAGAAATTATCGAAAAGACAAGCTCAAAATACCTGGAAGCTTACAAGAAATTGACTGGCAGAGACCTTTTTAAAAAATAAATGAGAGTTCCTAAAAAGATATTATCCATATTTCTAAGAATTGGTATCAGTGTTATCCTATTATTTTTCTACTTTAAAATTAATAAAATAAATGTCCCCGACTTACTCAAAAATATAAAAAATGCAGATAAATATCTTTTGTTTTGGGCATTCTGCATTTTTACTCTTAGTTATATATTGTGTTTATTTCGCTGGGAAATGTTACTTAAGGCAGTTAAGATTCATCTGCCTTTAAAAAGGATAATAATTTCATTTTCTGGAGGCATATTCTTTAGTCTCTTTCTGCCCTCAACTATTGGTGGCGATCTTATACGCAGTATAGATCTCGCCACACATACAAAAAGGCCTAAAGAGGTTATAGCGACGGTATTGCTTGATAGACTAAGCGGATATACCGGCCTCGTAGCCTTAGCATTGCTCTCTTTAGTGTTAGGCTGGAGATTTGTACACGATAATAAAAACGTTTTATTTTGTGTGGCTATAATAACCGCTATATTGATTGCTATTTTATCGGTTTTATTCAATAGATTCTTATATTCTAAAATAAACAAGTTTTTACATTCTCCTAACGCAGGTAGGATTAGGGAGTTAATAAAAAATCTGCATCAAGAGATACATTATTTTAAGCATCATAAAAGAGTGATAGTTAATAATCTATTTTTTTCTATTCTTGTACAGGCTGCTTCTCCCATAGCTTTTTTTATTACTGCTTTGTCGTTAGGCATAAAGATGAATATTGTTTATTTTTTCATATTCCTACCTATAATAGGCGCTATTACATTGTTACCAATATCTATAGGCGGCTTGGGTGTAAGGGAGACTGTAACTACGATATTCTTTGTTAAAGCAGGAATGGTTAAAGATTTAGCCGGTGCAATGTCGATAATAAACTCTTTCTTTATCTTTGTATGCGGCGCTATCGGAGGCCTTATCTATGTCCTTACAGTATCTCATCGACGGATACAACATCATAAATCACTCCCAATTTAACCGTCACCTCAATGCAAAAATTAAAGACCGCCATGCCTTTCTTTTGGAATTTATTAGGGTGAAAAAACTGTGCGGCAGTCCTAATAATAAAATCATTGTGGTCTTTGATGGTTATCCTCCCGTATTGTATTTAAGACAAAACAAGGTTAATCTCGATGTGGTATTCGCAAAAAATGAGACCGCCGATGAAAGGATAAAAAGAATGGTTGAGCAATCCGGTAATCCTAAAAATATTGTAGTGGTTAGTGATGATAAAGAGATAAAATTTTTTATAAAATCTATGGGCGCTCAATATATCAGCGTAGAAGAATTTATCCGTGGCCAAGATACAGAAGGATTTTTAAAAAGAAAGGATACTGAAGCGTCGGATTTAAAACCAGAACTTACGCAGCGCCAGATTTATAGCATAAATCAGGAATTAAGAAAGATATGGCTAAGGTAAATTCAAATATCAAAGCTCAAAATTCAAAATAAGCTCAAAATTAAAATTTTAAAATTTTTGTTTTGAATTTTGGATTTGGAATTTATTTTGTGCTTTGGATTTTATCATTTGAATTTAAATATTTATTTTTAATTTTAAAAGTTATGTCTAAAATAGCAAAAGAAAAGAAACAGGAAGACTTTATGAAATTCTTAGGTACGGCCGGAGCGCGTTTCGTGATGATAAAACAGTTACGCGCATCAGGGGGGATTTGGGTTTCTTGTAAAGGCACCAACGTATTAATTGATCCCGGCCCGGGAAGTATTGTGCGTTGCGCAGCCAGTAGGCCTAAGTTAGATCCTTCTAAATTAGACGCTATTATTCTTACCCATCGGCACCTTGACCATTCCGGTGATATTAATGTGATGATTGAGGCGATGACCGAAGGCGGTTTTAAAAAGAAAGGTGTGGTTTTTTGTCCTGCTGATGCCATAAAAGAAGATACTGTAATATTAACACATGTAATGAATTTTCCCGAGAAAATCGAGATTTTAGAGGCAAATAGAGATTATAGCGCGGGTAATTTCGAATTTGCGACTTCTATGAATCATATCCATCCGGTGCAAACTTACGGCCTAAAATTTAAAATCAGAGATACGACTATTGCACTTCTTACCGATACAAAATATTTTAAGGAACTGGCGGATTTTTATAAAACAGATATATTGGTTATCTCTGTCGTTTTCTTTGAGCCTCGGCCGGGAGTAGACCATCTATGCCTTGCTGATGCAGAATCCCTTATCGGAGATATTCAGCCCAAAAAAACAATATTGACGCATTTTGGTATGACTATGCTGAAAGCAAAGCCCCATATACAATCCGAAGGATTATCTAAGAGACTGGGGATAGAGGTATTAGCTGCCTATGACGGCATGACTTTAGATTTTTAATAACCCCCTATCTTCTATCTTTCCCTTCCCGAGGCCTTCTTTAGTTCTTCAAGAAATCCAGGATGAATTTTATATCCTAATTCCTCTGCCTTATGTAAATCTTTCCAGCTTTTATTATATTCCTGTTTTAAAAAATAGACCACTGCTCGGTTGTTGTAGACCAAGGCTAAGTTAGGGTTTATTTCCAGGGCCTTATTGTAGTCACCTAAGGCCTGGCTTAATTCGCCTTTACTTTGATAGGTGAGTCCTCGGTTGTTATAGGCCTTGGTGTAATTAGGATTAATCTGTAGGGCCTTATTGTAGTCAGTTAGTGCTTGGTTGAGCTCTCCTAAACTTTGATAGGTGAGTCCTCGGTTATTGTAGGCTTCAGCTAAGTTAGGGTTGATTTTTATCGCCTTATTGTAATCGGAGATGACCTGGTTTAAGTCACCTTTGCCTTGATAGGCACTTCCTCGGTTGTTATAGGCTTCGGCGTAATCAGGGTCGATTTGTAAGGCCTGATTGTAATCGGAGATAGCAAGGTCTAAGTCACCTTTATTTTGATAGATATTTCCTCGATTGTTATAGGCTTCGGCGTAATTAGAATCGATTTGTAAGGCCTTATTGTAGTCAGAGAGGGCTTGATTTAGGTTACCTTTATCTTGATAGGTAACCCCCCGGTTATTATACGCTTCAGCTAAGTTAGGGTTGATTTGGATAGCCTTATTGTAGTCAGAGAGGGCAAGGTCTAAGTCACCTTTACTTTGATAAGTAAACCCCCGGTTATTATAGGCTTCGGCGTAATTAGGGTTGATTTGGATGGCCTTATTGTAGTCAGAGAGGGCAAGGTCTAAGTCACCTTTATCTTGATAGGCAAGTCCCCGATTATTGTATGGCCTTGATTTATGAGGAGATTTACGCACTGTATCGTCCCATAAAGTAAGGTCATCTTTCCAGACAAGATTCCTTGAGTAAGTCAGGACGGAATAGCAGGCGATTGTAAGAAGCAGTATTGTAATCATAACTCTTAGGTTTTTTTCATGGTGTGGGAAAGTATAGAGCACTTTCCCAACCACTGAAAATCGCTTAGAGTTATCGCCGAAGGCGATTTTCTTGCCCAGGAGGTAATACAGCGCACTTACTAGGAAGAGGCTAAAACCCACCATGGGTAAGTAGAGCCTGTGTTCAAAGATTACATCTGTAATGGGTATGATGCTTGATTCCGGTAAGAGGGTTAAGAAAAACCAGAAGATGCCGAACGATAGTAGTCTGTATCGGGGGAATATCCGGATTGCAGTGATGATAATAATAGTCAAAAATAAAATACTGGCTAATACAGGCAGTTCTAACAAGGATTTGGCAATAGGATAATGGTAGTCTAAGTTCTGATTTAAGGGTAGAAAGACGAGCCTGATATATGTCACTATAACTCTGAATTGGGTAAAGAGGTAATGTTCCCAGGAAATGAACGCGCCTCTTTCTAATCCTCTTAATATCTCTCCCGGCGCTGCTCCTCCCTGCATAATTACCGTAATGGGAATAATCGCAAGGGTTATAAGAAAAGGGATAAGATATTTCCAATTGATGCCCTTATCAGTTTTTAAAAAACAAAACTCGTAAAGTAAAACCGCTAAAGGCAGGGTTACGGTTATCTCCTTGGTAAACATCGCCAGGATTGTCGTAATCAGCGAACCGGCATAATAAAATATCCAAACACCGAAGCCGCGCCTTTCATATTGTAATAGCAATAGCCCGGATTTAACATATAGACTCACGGAAGCTAAATAAAATAACGTAGCCAAGGAAGCTGTGCGTTGATAAATGTAACTTACGCTTTGAGTCTGAATGGGATGTGCCAAAAATACCAAACCCGCAAAACAGGCAATGAGCTCAGCGTGTTTGGCGAGATTGTTATTTTTCATTGCGGGTGTTGAAAAAGTAAGTAGGCAAAACCACCAAACTAAAATTGCCGAAACTAAGTGGACAATTAAATTAAATAGATGATAGCCAAAAACATTTAAGTGATGGAGATGATAGTTTAAGGCGAAGGAAAGATAAGCTATAAAGCGGGAGTGGGCGCAGCTCCATATGGCCTTTAAATTGGCGAGGTTCCTTATGTTTTGATTTCTGACAATAAACCTGTTATCGTCAAAGTGAAATGCGCTATGTAAGGTCTGGGAGTAAAGAATAATGCCGAAGCAACAAAAGAGGATTACGGTCCATAACTTATGAGAAGATATTTTTTCTCTGTTAATTTGCATTATTTACATTCTTTAGAGCTTTGGCTACTTCTATCATTATATCATAAAAACACTTCGGAAGTTTTAAAATAATGAGAGTTCTGGGAGGGTTTCTTTTATCCGTGTGCACCCGCAAAGCCATAATTTTCCCTTGCCAAAAACCCCTTGAGATAGTAATATATAACGTTACCTATTGGGTCCATAGCCTGCCGCCACAGAGCATTGGCGGATTCGCTATGGGTAAATGGATAAAAACAAGGGCCCATAGCTCAGCTGGTCAGAGCAGTTGACTCATAATCAATTGGTCCGGGGTTCGAATCCCTGTGGGCCCAGTTATAGGGCGATTGGCTCAGTTGGTTAGAGCGCCACACTCACATTGTGGAGGTCAGAGGTCCGAATCCTCTATCGCCCACCATATACGCTGAAGATGAAGACGATAAATTTAAAAGAACAGTTAAATAATTTAATTCAGCTGCAGAAGATAGATAGTGAGATTTACGCCTTGAAAGCGGAAAAGGAATCTAAGCCGCAAGAGATTAAAGCCCTCGAAGCTTCTTTTGAAGAAAAGAAACAGGCCCTAGCCGTAATTGAGAAGAATTCATTGGATTTACAAAAGCAGAAAAAAGAAAGAGAATTGGAATTAGGTTCCAAGGAAGAAAGTATAAAGAAATTGCAAACCCAGCTGTATTCCCTAAAGACTAATAAAGATTATCAAGCCATGCTGCAGCAAATAGAAGGAACAAAAGCCGATGTTTCGGTGATAGAGGATAAAATTTTAGGCTTTATTGAACAGATAGATAAAGTGAAGTCTGAAAGCGACCGCGAAAAACAAATACTGCAAGAAGAAGAAAAAGTATTGAATTTTAAGAAGAATGAAATCCAGGACAGGCTCAAAGAGATAGACGGGCGCATTGCGCAATTAGAGGCGCAGAGAAAACAGGTTATGCCTAACCTTGACAAGAAAATAATCAGCCAGTATGAGAGGATATTGTTCAATCGCGACGGATTAGCTATAGTGACCGTAAAAGATAATTCCTGCCAGGGGTGCAATATGTTTGTGCCGCCCCAGGTGATAAATTTGATCAAGATGTACGAACGCATCATCACCTGTGAGGTTTGTAACAGGATTTTATATATCACAGACGAAATCCCGGATGGAAATCCTCAACAAACATCTTAAAACACGGGAGCAGGTATTGAAAACGAAAGAATTGGAGATTTACATTGATGGCGCTTCAAAAGGTAATCCGGGCCCTAGCGGCATAGGAGTAGTTATTTGTCGAAACGGCGAAACCCTGAAAAATATATATAGTTTCATCGGAGATGCTACGAATAATATAGCTGAGTACACGGCCTTAATCTACGGATTAAAGGCAAGCCTGATACTTAATGCCGAAAATATAAAAGTAAATACAGATAGCGAGCTCTTATACCGGCAGTTAAAAAAGATTTATAAGATAAAAAGTTCGAACTTATTAGGATTGTATAATCAAGCCCTGCATCTTATGTCGGGTTTTAAAGCAGTTTCCATAAACCATATTCCTCGAGAAGAGAACAGAGGCGCGGATAAATTAGCTAATCGCGCAATAAAGGAAGCAGGTAAAAATAAGTTACTAACAGTTACTAAAGACAAGTAAATGACAGGTTTGTTACTAACGGTTACTATCGGTTGCAAAAAAAGGCAACTGTTAGTAACGAAGAGGCAATTTTTTAGAATTGCATTAGTAACCAATAGTAACTGATAGTAACCAATAACTTGTATTTTTCTTTGACAAATTGGGCAGGTAGAAAGTGGTCGCCCCGCCCTTCATTGAAAGCTTCAATGGCTTGAATGAAGAGCGGGGAGGAAAGTCCGGGCTCCTGAGGGTAGCGTAGTGGGTAATGCCCATCCCCCGAAGTATCATCGGGGCGGATAAGAGCTACAGAGACGAGCCCCGCCCTTCCTTCAAGGCTAAATAGCTTTCAAGGAAGGGCGGGGTGTGAAACGACGCAATCTCTACGCGGAGCAAGGCAGAATAGTCCCGCCCTTCCTACCGAGAGGTAGGATAAAAATGGCCCGTTTGAAAACCTCAAATTTGAGGAAGGGCGGGAGGGTAAGCTGCTTGAGTCCTGATGGTAACGTCGGGATCGAGAGAAATGGCCACAAAAGACGCGGATATTCGCCTGCCTGTCGGCAGGCAGGCGTCCAGACAGAACTCGGCTTATTCTACCTGCCCATGTATAATAGACTATTAAGGAATGTGTGAAATTAAAAATTCCAAATTCAAATTCACAAAACAAATTCAAAGTCTAAATGTTATAAACAAACACATTTATAATATTGCAAAATTGGAATTTATTTTGAATTTTGTGCTTTTCCCGACATTTTTCTCGGGATCCCGACATTCTGTCGGGAGAATTTTGGATTTAATGTATAATTTAAGGAGGATGAAATATGTCTGGTCATTCTAAATGGGCAGGGATAAAACACAAAAAGGCTGCAGCAGACGCTAAGAAAGGTCAAGTTTATACAAAATTGATTAAAGAAATTACGGTTGCCGCACGGGGAGGTGGGGGTAACCCCGATACAAATGCGAGCCTGCGCACCGCTATTGCCAGGGCAAGAGAAGAAAATATGCCTTCTGATAATGTAAAGATGGCTATAAAACGCGGCACAGGAGAACTTCCCGGCATAACTTACGAAACGGTTATTTACGAAGGATATGGGCCGGGAGGCGTGGCGATTTTGATCGAAG
>Ga0315282_10012518_pt1 | contig 12971 bp, 18 predicted proteins | sample YL17G07_20_MG_FD_203693 | JGI IMG/M metagenome (GOLD analysis project Ga0315282, IMG submission 203693) | Sediment microbial communities from Yellowstone Lake, YNP, Wyoming, USA - YL17G07_20 | ecosystem: Environmental > Aquatic > Freshwater > Lake > Sediment | place: USA: Wyoming | collected...
TATCTATTTTCAAAGATACCCAGTCCGCTTGCTGCAGGTCTCTCCTCACATCATCACGCCATAGGAGGGAAGCATTTGTGATCACCGCAATCTTGACACCCAGCGATTTCAGCAGTTTGATCTCCCTACCCAGGTCGGCATCCAGGGTGGGCTCGCCATCCGGCACGAAGGCTATGTAATCTATATGCTCTCCCTTACGTTCTACCTGCTCAATCTTATTTCTTACAGTTTGTGCTATTTGTTGCGCATCATTGAATGTCTGCCGTTCCACCCGCATTATGGTGGTATTGCCCAATTGGCAATAAGCGCAAGAGTAAGAACACGTCTTTGGTAAGATATTGTTTATTCCCAAACTCCGTCCCAAACGTCTCGACGGAACGGGACCATAAACAATCGAATTCACTGGACCTTTTCCTCATTAGTCCCAAGATGAGAAACGGCGACATCGCCGCCCGTAGCCACGAGAACAACCCGTTGGTCGTCGCCTGCCTACGATATCAACATAGATGCCAAGTGTGGCAAGCTCCTTTAAGATAGCCTCCAAGACATCACTTCGGGTGATGTAACTTTGAAATGCCTCCTCCGTTTCATAATGCCAGGCTCGCTGCGACGTGTAACCTGTAAGGTAGTTATACTCTCGCCATCTTGACTCATCAATAAGCACTTGGTAAGCTTCGTTTATCTCCTTAAACCGTTCCTCGGCTTGCTTCTGATTTTGTGGGTTCCGATCGGGATGATAACGTAGAGCCAGTCTGCGGAAGGCTTTTTTTATTTCTTCCTGGCTGGCCCCCTGGTCAACGCCAAGCACCTCATAATAGTCCTTAAGGCTCATGCTTACTCACGCCCTCAGCCTGATGCTGCCATCTTGCCAGCTACCACTATGGTAAATCCGGCATCAACGGAAAAACCATTTTGCGGAACCTCCAAATCTACAACTTCACCTGGTCTCTGAAACAAAGTTGACGCTATGTTCTCTATAGCAAATCCTGTTGTCTTTAAGAATCCCGATAGCTCCTCGAAGCTGTAGAAAGTTGCGTGTCTGTAAAAGCGGCGCCCTTCCTGCTTTTTCAAGAGGTAAAATTGTCCCCAGGGGCTATCTCGCAACACGAGACCGAAGACTACCTTCCCGTCTGCCTTAAGTATGCGATTGGCCTCATACAGCACTGCCATTGGAGAGTCCACAAAACACAGGGTAACAATTAGAAACACAGTGCCGAAGCTTTCATTTTTAAAGCATTCATTTTCACCACCAGCTAATAGAACGGATATACCTCGTTTTCTAGCCAGTGTTAGCATATTTACCGATGAGTCAATGCCCATCTCTATTCCGAGGGCCTGAGCAAAGCGACCGCTACCTACACCTACTTCAAGCCAGGGCTTGGACAGCGAAGGTAGAATCTTCTCGAAACCACTGACCTCTATGACAAAGATCAGCTTCCCTTGCTCTTCAAACCATGCATCGTAAATCGAGGACAAGGAATCAAAAGCCAAGTTCGCCCGATCCAATTGTTGAGCCTCCCAACAAGCTGGTTTATACGCCTTCGGCTATTAAAGGGTTGTCTCCCCAGCCTTTCTTTTCATGATCAGGGTAGCATCATTATCCCAGCTCGGCTTCCTGTATAATTTGGGGAACCAAATCATCCCAACCAAGAGGCATAAGATGGATACCCTGACACATCGGTTTCACCTGCCGAATGATACGCACCGCAATTTCAACCGACTTTTTCTTACGGTCCTCTTTTCTGGTTTGCTCCATCTCCATGATAATGCTATCAGGCACATTTATTCCGGCAACATTCGTGTTCATAAATCGAGCCATTGCAGCACTCTTGAGAATGACAATGCCAGCCATAATTGATGTGTGGAACCTTTGTGTTTGATTTATGAATTCACCAAATTTTTCAGGTTCATAAATTGCCTGAGTCTGAAAAAATTTAGTTCCGGCCTCGATTTTCTTTTCCATCTTAATAATCTGTAGCGCCAGAGGGTCCGCTGCTGGCGTGACTACTGCACCCAGGAAGAAATCAGGTCTTCCCTCCAGTTCGTGGCCAGACATATCCATTCCTCTATTAAGGTTGCTCGCAACCTTAAGCAAGTGTACTGAGTCAAGGTCATAAACCGGTTTCGCCTCTGGGTGGTCACCCAAAACAGGGTGATCACCGGTAAGGCAGAGCACATTCTTTATACCCAGCGCCCACGCGCTGAGCAAATCGGATTGGAGCGCTAGCCGATTGCGGTCGCGGCAGGTCAATTGGTAAACGGGCTCAAGACCGCGCTCAACAAGCTTAGCACAAACAGCCAGTGAACCGATTCGCATAACTGCGCTTTGAAGGTCGGTAACATTAATGGCAACCACTTTATTGCGAAGCTTATCTGCGTCATGCAGGCATTTCTGTATGTCTACGCCTTTGGGTGGCCCGATCTCCCCCGTCACCGCGAACCTACCCTCTTCCAGCAATTGCTTCAACTTGCTCAATTCTTCTCCTTTCGAATAGCTGACGATGTCTAGTCATGATTTGCAATTTTCTTATCGCCTGACAGAGACTTGAAAATTGCCGTGCCTTTGTCCAGAACAAGGGACCGAGGCCGACTCCACCTGGCATGATTCTTAGGTTCTACGTAACTTTTCATCTGGCCAAGACGCCCGAGCGACTTAAGTCTGTCGTATATGAGTTGCCATGCGCAGTCCCTGTTCCTATCAACTTCGCACTTGCCGCTCTTAGCTCCACCGCAGGGCCCGTTAAGCAGGCTTTTGGCGCACAGGGTTACAGGGCATAGACCACCGGTATAATCCACAATACATTCCCCGCAAAGAGAGCAATATTCGGTGATGAAATCATCAGATACAGTCTCCCCGCCGAAAATAGTGTCGCAGCCCGGGTGGACCATACCGCCTTCTGTTGCATCCATTACAGTATGGAAACCCTGGCCGCAGGCAAGTACCAGAAATGAATCTGCATCCTTAACCTTTTCACCATATTTCTCGAGGAGCCACTTTCGTGTGTTCGATAGTTTACAAAGTGAGACACCGGGCGGTTGGGGTACGCACCAACCGATCACGTTAATCCCTCTCTTAGTAAGCCGATTCGCCATCTCTTCGGTCTCGGGTATTCCACCGGAATGGCACTTGGACGCGCAATTATCGCAACCTATTATGAATACTTTTTCACCCGGCTTGAAATAGGGAGCTATCTCGTCAATCGGCTTTTGGATAGTAGCATGCATACATACCTCCTTGTTTTTGTCTATTTAGTCAAAGCCTTTGCCAGCTCACACTGACCTGTTTCGATATCCTCTATATGCCCTCCCATAAGGTTTGTTGCCTGAAGAATTAACAGTTCACATATACCTTCTTCAGCTATACAATTTGTGGCTTACAACTCACGCATGACTCCTTTCTGTCCGGCAATATTTCCAGTTTAAAAAACGACGTGATTTCATTCCTGCTCTATTACGACGGAATGGTCCTGCCAGAAATCTATGCTCTTTATTTTGCCTTGAAGACACCTTTCTTCGCCTAAAAGGTTAGTCAGTCGAAATCCTGCGTTTTCTGCTTCGATATGGATTACATCGTGCATCGCTTCTTTCCTTTCACTGCCGCTACTCGAATAGACGATTGCCATACACATCACAACCTCCCTGTTATTAGTCCGATATCAGGCAGTCCACGACCTGTTTGATTTCCCGGTCTCCGCTTTTTTTATCAAGCTTATGTCCCAGTAGACTCGCCTCAAAAATATCCGAGCGATAAGGGACACTTCCAATAATCCGGACGCTTCTCTTCACCAACTCGTCTTCGAGCCTACGGCTCATTTCGTCCGAACTGACCTTGTTCAGAATAGCTGCAATTATTTTCACACCAGAATCAGCAGCCAATTTCCTGATTTTGGCAGCCAATTCTATGGACTCCAGGGATGGCTCTACCACTGCCAGCACGCTGTCTATGCTCGTCTCCACACCCCTGCCAAAATGCTCGATTCCAGCTTCCATGTCTACGATTACTATCTCATTTTCCTCCAGAAGCAGTTTGCGGAGGAACTCGCGACTCAATACTCCCATGGGGCAGGCACACCCCTCAAGCGACTGCATTATTTTACCTACACTCACCAGCTTCAGATTGCCGTCTCCTGTAATGTATGGACGGGTTATTTCCTTGATCCGGATTTTGTGCTGCGTTAGTACATCCATCTTGACCTCTGTTTCCCCAGACGAAAACTTAACTGCCATCCTTTCTTTGAGCCCTTTCTTTCCCCCCACCAGTTCCATAAGGGGTACCGGTGGATGTTCAAAACCAAGCAAGTGGAAAAGTCCCGAATTCGACTCGTCTGAATCAACGACGAGGACATGATAACCCCTCGCCGCAAATTCATTTGCTAGAAGGGCGACTACGCTGCTCTTCCCACTTCCGCCCTTACCACAAACCGATATCTTCATACTACTTTCCTCAATGCTTTTACTTTTTTATCACTGTCTCTGCATAAGGCTAGGCGCTGTTAAGCTTCTCTAAAAGCTCGTCCAACGCCATGGTTACTGCTTCGTACCCTGCACCTGTCGTTGGAGAGTAACATGTATCAATCAAAGCCAACCGATGTGCAGGAATCCGCTCCGCTATAGCGACTGCGAGACGGTCGACCTTACCAGCCACCAGCTCTTTCCCAATGAGTTGGGCCCCTATCAAGTTCCCGGCCTTGCGGTCAGCAATGAGCTTGATGTGGATAGGTTTGCCGCCGAATACACGGCGTCTGGTTGAAGTGGTCGTTACGGTTGAAACAACGTCAAATCCTTGCTTTCTTGCATACGCCTCTGTTAAGCCAACCGTTCCCACCTCATACCCAAAAACCTCTGTAATAAAGGGCATCACTGTTCCCTGATACGAGACCGCTCTCCCCAAGACTAGATTTCTGCCAGCAATCCTCCCTGTCCGGGCTGCATTAGTGGCCGTCTGGTACACTATTTTACTCCCTGTGACCATGTCTAGGTTCTCCATGCAGTCCCCGATGGCGTAGATATCTGGATCGCTGGTCTGAAGGTACTCATTCACAGCAATAGCTCCGGTTTTCCCGACCTCTATACCTGACCTTCTCGCCAGTTCAGTATTAGGTTTCGCTCCGGCAGCGAAAAAAACAAAGTCCACCTCAAGTTTTTTGTCAGACAAATAGAGGTGCTTCTTTTCTCCTTCAGTCTTTACATCAGCTATCTCGGCTGACAATATAAGCTCGATACCACTTTCTCTTATCCTATCCTCGATAATCCCGACCATATCCCTGTCCAGGTATGCGCGCATAACATGCTCTGACCTCCCTACCAGATAGACCGCACTGTAACCCTTTTCTCGTAGTATGGCAGCCACTTCCAGAGCGATCTGTCCGACTCCTATTATCGCTGCAGTGGAATATTTTGGAATCGCCTCCTCAAATGCCTTAGCGGGCTTAAAGCCAGTGGTCAAGAAGAATTCGTTTCGGCCATCCAAGCCAGGCAACAAAGGAATTGCTGGAACAGCTCCCAAATCCAAAATTGCCTTGTCGTAACTATGACTCTCGCCACCTGCAATCAGCCTCTTGCTCTTTGTATCTATATCGGTCACTTCTGTATTGACATAGAGTTCTATATCCTTTTCCTTGTAGAATCTCTCTCTAAAGGCAAGGCTGCTTTCCCAGGACGGTAGTGTCCCACTGAGCACAAAGGGTATTTCACACGGTAGATTTCCTATCTCACCGCGGTTGGTAAATATTTTTATCGTTGCTTCTTTATCCAGCGCGCGAATTACATTGGCGGCATTGCTAGCTCCGCCGCCGCCTCCGACTATACAGACTCTCAACTTATTATCCCCCGTCATTCTAGTTCAAAATATAGTTATCAAGCCCCCTGAGCTTTGCTGGATTTAAGCATAGCCAGACACTCGTCAGCATACTTACCGTTCTTGGCTCCCTCGAACATCTCACCCTTCTTAACTTTCTCAATCGCCAGATACTCACTCGCAGCCATGCCTGCTGCTGCCCCCTGGGCAGCTACAGAAATGAGGTGTCGGTCACAGCCGGTTATTTCCCCACAGGCGAACACTCCGGGTTTGCTGGTCATCATGTTCGCATTGGTCTTAACAAAGTTCCCCCGCATCTCAATGCCGGCCTGGCGAGCCAGCTCGGTATTTGGTTCAGTCCCCACGCAAACAATTACCCAGTCAATCGCTATCTCACTCTCCTGCCCGATCTTGTTGTTCACCAACAACGCGTACTCTAATCTATCATTACCTTTCAGCTCCTTGACCTCTGTGTTATATAATACCTGGACGTCCTCTTTTTGCAGCCTCTTAACCATAGCCGGATACGCTCTGAGAGACTCTCTGCGATGAACCAGGATAACCTCTTTAGCTGTGCTCTTTGCCAACAGTGCACTCTTAGCTGTTGTGTTTCCGCCACCTACAACCATTACTTTCTTGCCTCTGAATTTCTCAGTATCGAGCTTTGCATAATAAGATACGCCCTTTCCGAAGAATCTATCCTCACCAGGTATGCCGAGCTTCTGCATGTTGCTTCCTGTGGCCAATAGGATAACTTGAGCCTGATACTGGTTCATATTGGTTTTCACTACAAGGTTCTCAGCATTGAAATTTAGCACCTTTTCACTTCTCAGTTCAGCCCCCACTCCCAAGGGTGGAGATGAGGTCACCTGTTTTCGCAGGTTATCCATTAGTATAGCACCGTCGCCTGGCAGGTAGCCTGGGTAGTTGGTGACGGTGTAGGCGATAGAACCTTGTCCACCTACCCAGTCACCCTCCAGCACCAACGTACTCCAGCCATCTAGCTGAGTAAAAATAGCAGCGGAAAGCCCTGCAGGCCCAGCTCCGATGCTGATAACTTCACGTTCTTCCATAATACCCCCTTCCCTTCATTCTCCCCTCGATTAGCTACCGGTAGCTGTCAAGCAACTGGTCTATAGCATATGTATTGCCTTGAATGGACATGCCTGAGCGCATTTAGCACATCCGTGACACCATTTAGCTGGGTTGATTTCGGGTGCTTCATAAGGACCTTCTTGCGCCAAACTCCTGTGCTCACACTCAAGGGCAGCAAGGCATATTCCATGGTCGCATTTCTCAGGATGGCACCTTTGATAATCAACTACAGCTATCCTTTTTGGCATCAACTCTCCTCTGTTGTCTTCCTTTCTCTATCAAGCTCCTCTTCTAGCTCCTCGAGCTCCTGGAGCATTGATGGCGGGACCGAGTGGGGCGGTATGCGCAGCCTGAGTTCTGCTATCCTTTTTTCAAGCTCTTTGACTCTTTGAGTATTCATTTAAACCGTACTAGACTTATGGGCCATCAAACCACCCATATGTATATTTTCTTAGGTACTCTTCCTCAGGATATGCCCTGGCTACATCTTCTCGGCGGAAGGAATATCTGTAGCACGCACAATAGTCTGTCAGCAGCTTGTATGCCCAGTTAAGCCTTTTCATCCTGTCAGTGTCTTGCGCGTCTGTCTTGCTTCTATCGGGATGGTATCGAAAAGCCATCCGCCTATAGGCCTGTTTTATCTCCTTCATGCTGGCAGCTTCAGACAGACCTAGAAGCCTCCGGGCCTCGTCTATTTCTTCAAAAGTGGCCATGTTCACGTCCCTGGATTTTTCCCCGTCCCTCTACTTTGTCTTAAGCAGTGCCTCGATCTTGGGTCGAATCATGCTCTCAGGGACTGCGCCGAGGCTCTCATCTACCTTTTGTCCGTCTTTGAAAAACAACAGTAAAGGTATGCTCATCACCTGGTATTTTCTGGCAGTTTGACGGTTCTCATCGACATTTAGCTTGCAAAACTTAACTTTTCCTGTGTACTCATCTGCAAGTTTCTCTGTTATCGGCGCCAGTCTTAGACAGGGACCACACCATGGTGCCCAGAAATCTACAACTACCGGTATATTTGATTTAATCACCTCGTCACCGAAGTTGTGGTCCGAGACGTCCTTAATCATTTAAATCCTCCTTGTTACAATTGTAGTAAGCACTAAAGCCCTCCAGTAAGCTTATCCAGCCAACGCCTTATCGGCCTCTCGTAATGGAAGCCCAGCAGCTTCGACACGGGTTTGGCATCTTTAAAAAGAAGCACGGACGGTACAGACATAATTCTATGCCGCTCCACCAGTTTGGATTCCTTATCGGCATCTACCCGTACAAACTTCACCTTTCCGCGGTATTTCTCAGCCAGTCCGTTGACTACCAAACACAGAGGGAAACACGTATCACATTTTGATCCAGTAAAACAAACGAACACCGGCAGTTTAGATTTAAGTACCTCTTCATCGAATTTTTCTCCCGTAGTGCTCGTAATCATTGCGCCCCCCTTGCATTCATACTCCTCATATGATGTTTATCATTGCCACTCAGACGCAAATCAGTCTTCTACTCCCGTCTTACCACGCCCGTGAAAGCCTTGATAAAAACGTCCGGAACTCGACACCCGTCCTCTCCCAGCCCTAGCTTTCTCCTGGCTTCATGGTAGTCCGTGCTTCCGAAAGACTCGTCCGGCCCGAAGGCTATGCATAATACCTGCCTTAATGTCTCCAACCCGTCGTTGAGGTCGGAATCATTCCACATGGGTATCACCAACGAGCATGCCCCATATTTCGAGGCGGTCTCCTCTCCGTAGTTTTCCCTCAGCCAGTCTGAGCAAAGCCTGTCTATTTGATGACTGCTCATGATACTTTCTCCTTGCCACCTCAAGTCCAAGCCCATTAAAAACTTAACCTGGTGCCGGCATTATTCAGAAAGAAAATATCCCCGAATTCCTGAGCTAACCAAGCTGAAGCTTTGAAGCCAGTACAGTGGGATACCCCCAGCCTTTCAATGCCCATTTCTCTCAGGTCGGCGCAGGTCATCGCAAGTCTCTCCTCGGAAGCGAGGAAAAGATGGATGCCTCCTATAACGACTTTGATACGTTTTTCACCGGTTAAATTACGAGCATGTTTCAATGTGTTTACAAGACCACGGTGACCGCAACCGAGGATTACTATCAAGCCTGTTTCAGTCTTGACAGCCACTGCTAAATCATCTGCAAGCGGGTCAGGCACCAGACGGTTGCCTTTCCTCACTGCCAGGTCTGGATCGATTTCTTCATAATCCGTCACCATCGGTATTTCACCGGCTGTAAATACGCTATCGGTTATCCAGACAGGGTCTCTGGTCAGGTTGAAACTGGCACCCAGTAATTCAAGTTCTTCTCTCTGAAAAGGTATGCCGATGAAACGATTTATCTCGCCCAAGCCATAATACTTGGCTTCCCAGATATCTGGATGCGCAATGATGTCGACTGCTCCCTTCTCTCTCAAAATGTCTCGCAAACCGCCTGTATGGTCGCTGTGCCCATGACTTAGAACAATCTTTGCCACCGACATGAGGTCAATACCCAGAAGGTGTGCATTGTGAGCTGCTGATACACCAAGGCCAGTATCAAAGAGGATATTTACGCCGTCAATTTCCAAGAATACACTGAGCCCCCATTCGCCCAGATAACCGAAATTAGCAGTGTTCTCGGTTAAGGTGGTGATGCTGATTCCCATCTCTGGCCTCCCTTATGACAGCATACTTCTGCCCATACCCCAAGTTTCCAGCTGTTCAGCTTGTTTTATGTCTTTCTTCAACCTTTGCGTAGATAATAGGCGCAAAGAACGCTCTAATTCAGGTGACCAGCCCTTCACCCACAAATGCTTCTTGTCCAAGAACCTGCTATGCTTTCCGGGTACTGAACCGAAAAGGAACGTATAAGGGACACCATCCTATTAGGCTTGTAGCGAAGAGAACTGCTCCAATAACACCTACTGCGATAGCAGCGGCTCCACCCAGAACGCTGAACCCTACTCCCATCATCACTATCCCGATAATAGCTCTAGCGCCCCGGTCCGTATTTCCCATGTTGCGCTTCATTGAAACACCCCCTTCCATTACTTTTTGCCCTTCTCTAGCTAAATTGACCTTCACCGTTGTGAATCACAGCTACATACATTTCAAGATTCCTCGCGCCCAAGGACAATCACCGCAGGGAAGCGTGTATTGATAACAATCCTTCCGAAATGTTGGTGCAAGCAGTGCAAAACAGGCCTCAGCGTGGGGACAATCTCCACACGGGGCGAAATCAAATTTATCAACCTGTCTGCGAAAGCTACGATATTCTCTCCAGTTCCAAATATCCCAAAAGTCGCGCTCGTTCACATTCCCGAAACTGACAGCATTTATGCTTTTCTCTCGACCGTTCACATAACACATATAGGAGTGGTACAGATTGTGACATGGTCTGACAAACCCATCCCAACTAATGAAAGCAATCCTGTCCCTGACAAAACCACATTCGCGCCGCGCCATCGGAATAAGAGGAGGCAGATCAAGGTCTATGTGAAACTGCGCAGCCCTCGCAGCAGCCTTTGCAAATAATTCCTGAATGTGGGCGATATGGCTCCCGTCTCTAGGGATCAGGTTCTTGAAACTCATGCACACATTCCGTTCTCGCGCCTTGGCAACGGTTTCATCGAGTAACTCAAACTTCTGCTGCATTTCTTTATCATAGCCACGCACATTGTTCCATGTCGGTTTTCCAGAGCGAAGTTTATCCTTTAGTGGTGGTACCCCGAAAAGGGCATTGGCATAGTTTTCCACATCCAACGAATCGAACGAAAGTGCGATGCTGCACTGTTTGGCTTTGGCTTCGGCCTCCTCGAACAGCTGGATAGCCTCATCGGAATTGAAATCGTACAGAATCTCATTCTTCATTTCCTCAGTATGCGGCAGCAGGTTGGAAACGATGATGAAGCTGATGCCATGCTCGGCCGCAAGCTCGACAAGTTGTGGCAATTCCCCAATGTTCCGCTTCATGGCTACGAATTCAAGTCCGAGCACAGGCTTATGACTCTTGACCTCTTTCTTGGTTTGGTTCAGGAATCTTATGCCATTCAGAACATCCTCGAGTCTGGCACCTTCCCTGATTTTGGCAAAAGTCTCCGGAGAAGCACCGTCTATAGACACGACGATGTAGTCGAGGCCCGAGGATACCAGCTTCGACGCTGTAATTTTGTCGATAAGCGTACCGTTGGTCGTGAGGCTAAAAACCCCGTTCTCGGGAAGGAGCTCTTTCCCTAGTCGTATCATCTCGAAGATTTTCTCGTTGAGTAGAGGTTCACCGATGCCAATTAAATTGATTGCCTCGACTTCAGGGAACACTGGTGCTAAGGCGCCATAAGTCTGCATACTCATATCCCCTGAGTCTTCCCTCCAGACCTTCCTTACACACATACTGCAATTTAGATTGCATCTGGTCGTGACTTCAATGTTTAGTTTTCTAAGCCTGTCAATCATTTTGCCATTTCCAAGATTAACTTAATCGAAACTGTAAATCACTTCACCGCAATATAACTTATCTTGATTTACTCCGCATCATATTCATTTCTTTATATAGCAATACAAACAAAAAAGCTTAGTTCGACTTTTTCTTGTCATTGCATTTAGTGCAGTAACCCTCCAGATTTAGAACAGCCCGGGTGACAGTCATACCGCTTCTGCGCTGTACTTCCTCCACAAGTTGGTTCACAATTGGGCTCTTAAATTCAGTAATTCGCCCACAACCCGTACATATAACATGATGATGTTCTTTTGACTTCCTAATTTCATAGGAGCAGCGAGCCTTGTCCAGGCGCATCTCGTCCACCAATCCCAACTCTTTGAAGAGGCGTAGGGTGCGATATACTGTGGCTAGGCTGATACGCTGGTCTCTCTTTACAGCTTCTTGAAATAGCTGCTTGGCATCAAGATGACCTTTTGCTTCGCGAAGGATATCGAGAAGCAATTGCCTGTGTGTTGTAACAGATCCTGCTTTCATATCATTTGATAATAAGAATCATTCTCAAATGAGATTATAGAGCACAAAACATCAATTGTCAACTGTTTGAATATAATGTGTGGATGCTGAATGCCATCCTCTGCGAGACAACATAGAGGCACAGGAGAGAGGTAAGCAGATGTCGTTGAAACCGGAGGCTTTAGATCGGGGATTTTGAGTGCTTAGCGGGGAACTCGTATAATGGTGAGAGAAATATGCTAGGAAAGGCTACCATTTCATATTGAGTGAGTACAACAAGTGGATTGGTTCAATTTCGTAGCTGACATAAGGACTGCGCTTTACCAGTGCGGAGCTGTCTCCAGGAGGCTGAAAGGAAAGGTCGCACGACAGGATAAGGAGCCAGAACCGTTTCAAATCAGCACGGCTATATCAGATGTGGATCGTGTATGCCAGGAAATACTGCTGCTTCATGCTTATCAAAAGATGCCCGACGTCGAAATTTCAAGCGAGGAAATAGCAGAGTTGCCGTCCTATCTCCAAGAGTTATATAGCAAGAATTCGAACCGATATGTCTTAGTTATAGACCCTATGGACGGTACTGACTGTTACCTAACAGGCGGAATAGAATATGCTCACATGCTTGGTGTCCTGGACCAGGAATCGAAAGAGATGCTGTGTGGTCTGGTGTATTTCCCGGAATTGAGCAAGCTCTACCTCGGTATCAGGGACGTTGGCAGTTTTGTTGAGGAAACCATGTTCGGTGATTTCAAACGATTAAACCCCGGAATGCCACCCAAGACCTTTGGAGAGGTCAAGAGATTACGGGACAGCGATTACCAAGCCTTTCAACGGGCTGGATTCTCGCTTGATAGGCGAGACAATAGGTCTGCCGCCTACGCGCTGCTCAGGGTAGCTGAAGCCAGCTTGGGGGCAATGGTAATGCGCCACTTCCATGGATATGATACAGCTATTCCATCTATTATTATCGAGGAATTGGGCGGGGTAGTGTTAGGAGAGAACGGAAAGAAAGTAACCTACTGGAGTGAACCCCTGAAACTGGACACAATGGGTTAGGAAGGTTTGGCAGGGTGGGATACCCTATAATGAGGAGAGAAAGGACCCTGCCATGAGAAATAAGAGAAGTTTTAGTGTAGAGTT
>Ga0315282_10012519_pt1 | contig 12970 bp, 5 predicted proteins | sample YL17G07_20_MG_FD_203693 | JGI IMG/M metagenome (GOLD analysis project Ga0315282, IMG submission 203693) | Sediment microbial communities from Yellowstone Lake, YNP, Wyoming, USA - YL17G07_20 | ecosystem: Environmental > Aquatic > Freshwater > Lake > Sediment | place: USA: Wyoming | collected...
ACATTAGAAACGCCGAAACAGGGTAGGGAATCGTCGCCTCCCGGATTCACTACTGCGACATAAGCCCAACCATAAGTGGTTCCCAACTCAAAGTCGAGATTGTCGCCAGGGGGCGTGGTATCGTCGTCGGTCACATCATCATCTACGCCTGTGTCGTCATCTACGGTGTCATCATCCACAGTGTCGTCGTCCACAGTGTCATCGTCCACGGTATCGTCATCTGCAGTGTCGTCATCTACGACGGTGTCATCGTCAACAGTGTCGTCATCTACCCCAGTATCGTCATCTGCCGTATCGTCGTCTGCCGTGTCGTCATCGATCGGCGGGGGCAGATTGAACATGAATAATGGCGGGGCTGTAACATTGTTGCTGTCATCTGATGTAAACATATCGCTGTTGGGTGTGAAGGTGGGGCAATCGGCCGGAGCGCCGTCAATAGTGCATTTGGGGTTGGGCGTATCCGTAGTGTTGCCGACAGGCGTGCTTGAACTGCCCGCGCAATCACTGCTCCCAAAAGCGGTATATGCCGACGGATTGTTGTCCAATGAAGGCAGCGCCCATCTTCCGTCACTTGCGGTATAAGTAAAGAACGGGCCGTTCGAGGCCAGCACCAGAATGTCCGGAGAAGCATTGCCGTCGCAGTCATAAATGGTGCCGTTAATGAAACCGAACGGTTTCAATGCGAAATAGCAGGCATACCAGCCGGTCCCCGAGCATCCGACGCTATTTTCGCCCAGTAATTCTTTGGCCTCGCCGTCCAATGTCAATTTGTTGTTTTCAATGGCCAGCTTGTTGGCGAATTTAAGTCTTTTTTCGCTGTTTACGGTTTCAACCTTGGCAAATACGATTTGATATTTGACATTGCTGAGATCAACAAACGGATTCAACAACGTCAGATCGATCGACCAATCGCCGTCAAGCAATTTGCAGGCGTTATCATTATTCAGATTAATGGAGAATAAAAACGTCCAATCCTTAGGGGTGTCCACTCCAACAGCGCTCTCGTCAAAATTCCAGTCGTAGCCGGTAAGGTCCTTTAGAGTTTGTTCGCCGTTGTCGTCGTCATCGCCTGAGGGCGCGCAACCCCACAATGCCGCAATGGCGAACATCGCTGCAATTGTAAGAACAAGAACAAGCGGTTTTCTTATTATCATGAAACCCTCCTATGAATGAGTGATTTTTCCCGTTCTCGCAAAAACACGAGACGGATTCCTTTATTTTTTTTGTACATTATCATTTAATTGTAGAATCGTACAATAGAATAAATAATTATGGGCTGTAGCCCTGAGGGAATAAATTCGTCATCGAATTTATGAATCGAAGGACTCAGGCTTCCAGTCTTCGGTCTCTGGTGATTGCAATAGGATGAAATGAATCAACATATCAAATACGGTGTTATTGCGATTTTTCTTTTGATGCTGGCATGTTCGTCTTCAGGGCAAGATGACGCCAATCCGCAAGCCGGTCCCGCGCTTGAATCTCTTCCTTACCATGTGGCTCCGGATACTGTTCCGACACAATCCGAAGGCGAAGTGTTTCGGATGCTCGAAACCGCATGCCAGCGGTGGAACCGGCAAGCGCCCGCTCAGGATCCGGGATTGACTTTTGCGGCGCGCGATCTTGCCAAATTTATGTCCGAGAGAGGCCCGAAGGAATTCGGCAATATCACCAACAGAGAAATTTCCAAATTTCTGCTGGGCCGTGGAGTTACCGACAATTATTTTGCCGCGCACATGTCCAGCCAATTTCGAGTGGTGGAAATGGAAGACCTGGTTGAAGGGGCTATACTTCGCCAGATCCGTTCGCAAGGTTTCACCCATGTGGGAGTGGGCGTGGTCTCCAAATTCATTCCGCCGTTAAAGTACATTGCCGTTATAATGATCAAGCGCGATGTCGAACTGGACCCGTTTCCAAGAACAGTAAAGAGAAACGAGTCCATGATTTTAACGGGCCGAGTCGTTCAAGGCGAAAACCCGACTGTAATCATTTCCCAACCTATCGGCGCGATGCGCGAGTTTCATGTGAAGGTCGACGATAACATGCGCTTCAGACAACCTTTGACATTTGACGGAGGGAGCGGGTTGTACCGCGTGGAGATCCAGGTCGAAAGGGACTCATCGCCCGAGATAGCCAGCTTATTTTCCGTTATAGCCCAAGGAGAAGGAGAACCTTTATTGACGGAGCCCACGCCGATCCCCGGCGAGCCTACTATAGATCCCGCATTGGGGGAGAAAAAGCTGATCGAATTGATCAACCTGGAACGCAAAAAGAATTCGCTTGCGCCCTTAACTGTTGATGGTCGTTTAATGAAAATTGCGCAGGAGCATTCTCTTGAAATGGCCAGAAAGAATTTTATTTCGCATAAATCGCCGACAACAGGCTTTATTCAGGATCGGGCAAAAGAAGCCGGCATAAACTTTCGCATCATCGCTGAAAATGTGGCGCTGAATCTGTCCGCGGAAGCGGCCCATGAGAGTCTTATGGCGTCTCCGGCCCATAGTTCCGCGATTCTCGACCCGCAAGTGACTCTTGTCGGAGTCGGCGTAGTGCGCGCCACGCGAGCCGGCAGCCGACAGCTATATGTCACAGAAGTATTTTGTCTCCCGCAATAACGATAATAAACGTGGTTTAATCATCGAGCGGATTTTTGGAGATAAAGTCGGCGATCATCTGAGCAAACTCATCGACTTTTAATGGTTTGGAAACATATCCGATGCAACCGGATTCCAAAGCTTTTTCGCATTCGCCTTTCATTGCGTGAGCCGTGACAGCTACAACTGGGATTTTTCTGGTCGCCGGATCTTCCTTCAGGATTCGCGTGGCCGCTAAACCGTCCATTCGCGGCAATCCGATATCCATTAATATAAGATCCGGCGATTGAGTTTTTGCGATCTCTATCGCTTCTTCTCCGGTTTCCGCTTGCAAAACCTGATAACCGGCGAATTTCAAAAGATCGCTTACCAGAAGCATATTGTACTTATTGTCTTCTACGACAAGAATTGTTTCTTTGGGCATTTGAATGCTATCGATCTCCAATAGAATTATTAATAACCGTTAATTCTTTTATTAGAAATCGCATGCCTGATTTTATTGTAAATGAATCAGGTATTTATACTACTTCGCTATCAATGGTGGAGTTTATGGTTCAAGGGGTCGCTTCTCGATAGCTACGTAGTATTTTACTTATACTTCGTAGCCATCTAACATAATTCTATGTTTGATGGCGAAGTAGTATTAATACCCCACATTCGACTTTTTAGTCTAGTGATCATGAAAAACTTTATTAAAAGAATCAGGACAATATCTGATCGCCTCAAAGATTATCGGCCCTTGGATAATTTTTTTCCATGCCTGATGAATTATTTTGAATATGGAAGCAGATTCGATTTAACGGCTTAACTTACTCCGCTTTAAATTTTTTCAGCAGGTTCAGCAAATGCTTCATGTCCACGGGTTTGATAAGCCATTCGACGGCGCCTAACGAGAACCCCAATTGTTCCTGATCGGCAAGAGAAACAATAATCACAGGAATATTTTTCGTATCAGGAAAAGATTTAAGTTCCGATAGAACCTGGAAACCGTCTTTCTTTGGTAAATTGATGTCCAATGTGATTGCAAACGGTTTGCTTTCACGCGCCATGCGAATGGCTTGATCGCCGTCAAAGGCAAAAGCAACTTGATATCCGTTGGACCTGAGGTTTTCGGCCAGCAATTCGCTGGCATTCGATTCATCTTCTGCAATAAGGATCATGGGTTGCTGATTATATGAGGCTGGGGGCTGAAGGCCGTAGTCGGCAGTCTTTATGGGTTCATCTTGAATTTTTCTCCGGTCTTCCGATTCGGATCGTTCAGGAATCTCTTCCGTACTAACGGCTGTTTCCGGACTTATCAATGAAATTGAAAAATAGAAGGTGCTGCCTTTGTCTTCGCCTTCGCTTTCCACCCAAATTCGTCCGCCATGGAGTTCTGCAAGCCTTTTGGTCAACGCTAAACCCAGACCGGTGCCTTGTTGTTCGCGAGACAATGAGCTGTCTACCTGCTCGAATTTTCCAAAAATGCGGTCCTTATCTTCCGGCTTGATGCCTATGCCGGTATCCGCCACTGCTATGGTCAAATATTCATCATCTTTCTTTCCCGAAAGCGTGATTGATCCGCCGTCAGGAGTGAATTTTGCCGCATTAGATAACAGATTATAGAGGATCTGTCTTAATTTTCTCTCGTCGGCCCAGATGATGAGATCTTCCAATTCTGGTGAAATGGAAAAGTGGATCGATAAATGATGAATTAATGCTTTTTCTCTGATCATAATAAGGCAGTTTTCCAAGAAATCATTAAGAGCGATTCTTCGGAGATCGAGTTCCATCTTGCCCGCTTCGACCTTGGAAAGATCCAGAATATCGTTGATTAGCTGGAGAAGATGACGGCCGCTGACGAGGATATTGCCGATGTATTGTTCTTGTTTTTCGGTTAAAGATCCGACCATCTTATAGGATAGGATTTCAGAAAATCCGATGATTGCATTAAGCGGTGTGCGCAGCTCGTGGCTCATATTGGTTAAAAATTCGCTTTTTGCCTGATTGGCGATTTCAGCCGATTCTTTGGCGCGCAGAATTTCTTGTTCCATGTGTTTGCGTTCCGTGATATCGCGAATGCTTTCTATGGCGCCGACGATCTGACCTTTGGAATCGCGCAGCGCGGCCGCAGTTCCGTAAAGATAGGTTTCTCCTCCTCCCAGGCTGGGCATAAACGATTCGCCGGCGATGATATTTCCATACCGCGTGATATCTGCATAGCGTTTTTCAATCTCTTCGTTCGGCTTCAGCACCAGATCGATAAGAATCGGCCTTCGTTCCCCATAAAACGGAATCGCATATTCATAATTCCCTTTGGCGAGCATATCTTCAGCCTTTGTTCCTGTCATGGCCTCAATCGCGCGATTCCAGGCGATCACTTTGCCATCACTATTGATCACCAATGTGGCATCGGGCAAAAAGTTGATGATATCGGCCAGATGCTGCTCGGATTCTCTTAGAGCCTGTTCGGCTTCTTTTCGCGCTGTGATATCGCGTATGCTTTCGATCGCCCCGACGACCAGACCTTTGGAATCGCGCAGCACAGCCGCTGTTCCCCAGAGAAAAGTTCTTCCGCCCGGCAGGGAAGGTATGAACGATTCGCCGTAAATATAATCGCCTTCGCGGCTGATATTCAAATACCTTTTTTCATACTCCGTATAGGGTTCCAGAGCCTGATCAACAAGTATCGGGCGTCGTTCTCCATAAAATGGAACGGAATATTCGAAATTTCCCTTGCCGATCATATCTTCCGCTTTAACCCCCGTCATTTTTTCCATCGCGTGGTTCCAGGCTACTACTTTCCCGTCGGTATTGATGACCAAGGTTGCATCGGGCAAAAAGTTAATGATATCGGCCAGCCTTTGTTCGCTGTGTCGAATCGCTTCCTCGGTCTGTTTGCGCTCTGTGACGTCGCGGAAAAAACCCACAATGGATGGCCTGCCTTTGTAATTGATCAACTGGGAGCTAATGTCGGCATAAAAGAGACTGCCGTCTTTTCGGAGGCAAGGAATATCTTGAGCCCTCTGCTCACGATCTTCTGCCATAGCATTGAAGTGTTGCATTATCATAGACAGTTGGTCGTGCGGATGAATGTCGACAATAGTCAATGAAAGCAACTCGGATTCTGAATAACCCAGAATTTTTAGCATAGCGCCATTCGATCGGATGAAACGCTTCGTCTCAACATCGGCAATAGCCAAGCCGTCCGCCAGGCAATCGTATATGATGCGCATTTCTTCTGCGTACTGTTTAAGATCTTCCTCCACACGCTTACGGTCTGAAATGTCCCTGATAATCGCAGAGGCCCACCACTGGCCTTTAATAAAAATCGGCGAAACCGCTATTTCAATGGGAATAATTTTTCCATCCTTGTGTTTTGCCTCCAACTCAACCACTTTGCCGATGACATTTCCTTGGCCGTTTTTTTGGAATTTCTTGAAGTTATTTAAGTAAGCGCTGTAATACTTGTCGGGAAGCAAAATCTGATGGGCATCTTTGCCGATAATCTCATCCGGAGCGTAACCGAAAATTTTTTCTGCCGCCGGATTCCAAAAGACCAGTTTTCCATCTCCGTCGATCATAATCACGGCATCCAGCGCGGATATTCCAATTGAGCGAAATTTTTCTTCGCTTTCCTTAAGAGACGCCTCTACCTTTTTTCGCTCGCCGATATTGCGAGTAGTTCCTTCAATGCCGATAGGCTCGCCTTTATCGTTGCATATCCAGGCAATTGTCACTTCTACATCCAAGATCGAACCGTCCTTAGAGTACTGTTTCAATTCCATGGTTCGAGTTTTCGAGCGAAGTTCCGTAGGCTTTTGAAGTTCTTCGGCGATTGTTTTATAAATATTTTCCGCTGATTCCGGAACCAAATAATCATCAAGCCGGAAATTCATCATCTCTTCGGGTGTGAAACCGGTTTGCGCAGTAATGGATGGAGTGACATATGTCACTTTTCCATCCAACGCGATGGTCCAAATAACGTCGGTCGAATTATCCGCAATGAGCCGATAAAGCTGTTCGCTTTTCCGTAACGCATCCTCGATTATTTTTCGCTCGGTGATATCGCGGACAATGATCAACGTGGCAGGCTGTCCCTCCAAAAGAATTCTGCTGCCGTTTATCTCAACATACCTGGCTTCTCCGCTGCGGTTGAGAATCGTAGTTTGGAAAATACCCAAATTTTCATTGCCGCTCACAAAGAGTTGATAGGTTTCGGTCATCCGTTGGCTGTCTTCGGGATGAATAAAAACGGCGAATGGTTGGCCTATTATTTCTTCGCTTCGGCGGTCCAATAATATTGAAAGCGAAGAATTGGCGTATTTCATTAAGCCATCCTGAATAATGCAGATTCCATCGCTGGCCGTTTCCACTGCGAAACGGAATTTTTCCTCGCTTTCCCGGAGCGCTTTTTCCACTCTCTTGCGCTCCGCATTTTCCGCTTCCATGATTTGGTTGGCTTGGACTAATTCCGCGGTTCTTTCCTTGACCTGCAATTCCATTTTGTCGTGAGCTTTCTGAATCTCCTCCATGGATTGCGCCAGACGTTCGCTCATATAATTGAACGATTTGGCTAACTGGCCGATTTCATCATAGACGGACGCTGCCACGCGATAATCCAAACGGCCTTTGGCGATGCGTTCGGCGCCTTCTTTAAGAGCGATAATGGGAGAGGCCAGTCTCCGGCCCAGAAGCCATCCTGCAAATGATGAAAGAGGAATAGCGACGGCAAAGACGAAAATTGCGATCCAAAGAAGTTTTCGCTCATAGGCAATGATCGTCTTCGCTGCGATGTCCATGCTCAGTACGCCTTCACGATGGCCGTCAGATCCATAAAATGCGGCATATCCGGATAACCAAGTGCCCCATTTATCGGTATAAAAATTTTTATCAACCCAATGATTCTTTGCGGCAAAGTTGGCTTTTAAAGCAGGAGGCGCATCGTCGTAGACCTCACCCAGATGCGCTATATCCTTTGGATTTGATCCGGTGTCGACCACAAAGACGATTTTTCCCCGGCTATCCTGTCTTATGGTGCACACGGATCGGATATTTGTTCCCGTGTCACGAATCCGTTGAAGAATGCTTTTGATCGCCATATAGGCCGGATTTCCTTCATCAGCCTGATTTTGGAGCGTGGCATGGAGATCGCCATTAATGAGAAATGCCGCAATGCCTACTTCATCATACAGACGTTCGCGAAACGCATGACGAAGAAATGCCTGGGCTGCAAAGTAGAGCGAAATCGTAAGAAGTGCGGAAACGACCATGGCAAGCCCGGCCAATCGAATACTTAGTTTTGTTTGGAGGCGCAAGGGCCGCCTTCCCCATATGCTCATTTTCTTTCTCCAAAATCTATTGACCGCAGCGGTATTACTTTTTTCTTTATAATAACCAAATCCCATATTGTAAACCGGCATATCGATCGTTTTTAGCGGGAGATGATGTCTTTTATATTTTAATGATCTTTAAATGAATCATTGCATGTGCAATCCACCTGATTAATTATCAATCAATTCTTCTTGGAGAGAGCGAACGCTGATTCCTTTTTTAATCAACGCCTCGATGCCATCCACGGCGGCATACGCTCCCGATACCGTAGTCACCAATGGGATGCCATAAATATAAGACTTGCGGCGGATGTCCATCTCATCCGCCTTGGGGGTTCTGGCGGATGGAGTATTGATGATGAGTTGAACTTCCCTGTTGATGATTTTATCCACCACATGGGGCCTTCCTTCGCTCCTTTTAAGCACGGGCGTCACAAGAATATCGTTTCTTTGAAATACGTCGGCCGTGCCTTGCGTGGCCATGAGAGTGAAACCCAAGTTTAAAAACCTTTTTGCCAGTGGTATCAGCGCTTTTTTATCCGTATCCTGAAGGCTGAAAAGAACAGTGCCTTGAGTGGGAAGCATCTGTCCCGCCGCATGTTGAGCTTTGGCAAAAGCCATACCATAGCTGCGGTCGAAGCCCATCACTTCGCCGGTGGATTTCATGGTCGGGCCTAGAACCGGATCGACATCAGGGAACCTGATGAACGGAAATACAACTTCTTTTACAGCGACCATGCGAAGCGAAACATCCGCAGGCGCCCTTAATTCGGCCAATTTTTTGCCCATCATCACCTGCGTTGCAAGTTTTGCAATTGGTATTCCGGTTGCTTTGGATACCAACGGAATCGTTCGGCTGGCCCTTGGGGTGACGCCTAGAACATAAATGATCTCGCCCTTGATTGCGAACTGAACATTGATGGGGCCGGCGACATGAAGCGTTTCTGCAATCAATTTGGTTTGACGAGACAATTCATCGATCTGCTGCCTTGAAAGCGTATGGGGCGGCAAAACACACGCGCTGTCGCCTGAGTGCACGCCCGCTTCTTCGATATGCTCCATTATTCCGGCGATCAGCACCTCGGCGCCGTCGGATATCGCGTCCACGTCGACCTCAGTGGCGTAATTCAGAAACTTATCGATCCAGATGGAAACCAGCACGCCCTCGCGAGCCGGAGTAGTCAAGAATTTCTCCAAATCCTTTTCATCGTGGATGATCTGCATGGCGCGAGACCCCTGAGAATAGGTAGGGCGCACCACAACCGGATAACCGATTCTTTCAGCGATATGCCTGGCTGCCTGAATATCTGCTGCTGTTCCGTTATCGGGCTGGTTTATGCCCAACGATTTCAAAAGCTGCTTGCAGTTTTCGCGGTCTTCGGCGATATCGACCGATGCAGTCGGGGTTCCAAGTACTTTGAATCCGGCCTCCTCGATCTGAGACGCCATTTCCCTTGGACCTTGGCCGCCGAGCCAGGTGATCACGCCATCAGGATTTTCAAATTCTAAGATAGGCAAAACATCTTCAAAGGTCAGGGGTTCGAAATAAAGTTTGTCGGATATATCGATGTCCGTGCTTAACGCCTCGGGATTGCAGTTGATCATGATGGTTTTGACGCCCATCTCTTTCAATATATATGCCGCATGAACGCAACAGTAATCAAAAGCGCTGCCTTGGCCGATTCTGTTAGGCCCGCCTCCCAGAATCACAATCTTTCGGCCTTCCAAAGGAGCATTGTTTTTTTTATCTCGATACGATGCGTAATAGTAAGTTTTACTCATCTGTCCGATATGATCCTGCTGCGCAGGCACAAAGGAGGGAACCACATCCAATGATCGGCGTCTGCGGGTCACTTCAGCCTCGATCGATCCGGTCAGATAAGCGATCTGAAGATCCGAAAACCCCGCTACTTTTGCTTCACGCATTGCAACGGCATCAAGCGCATCAAGCCTTGCCGAACGGATTCGACGCCCGATGGAGACGATATTGGCGATGGCTTGGATATAAATCCGATCGATGCCGGTAAGCTGCCGGATCTCTTCTATGTCGATGCCTTTTTCCAGCGCGTACCGAATATAAAACAAGCGGTCTTCATTCGGCGTGTGAAGTCGTTCGCGAATCAAACGCATATCGAGATTAGCCAGATCAGGATCCTTGCCGTCATATCCCAATCCCGCATGTCCCAAGGCCAGACCTCTCAAGGCTTTTTGAATGGCTTCTTCAAGGCTTGAACCGAGCGCCATGACCTCGCCGACGCTTTTCATGGTCGTATCGAGATTGCGGTCCGCTCCGGGAAAACGATCGGCTGTGAATCTCGGCGCCTTGAAAATCACAGGCATATTTGGCAGGCGTTTTTTCAAAAGCGATACGCATTTTTTGCCTTCCGGATCAAAGCCTAATTCCTTAAGCGAATACCCCACGGCAAGCTTGGCCGCCAATTTTGCCATCGGAAATCCCAGCGCTTTCGAAGCCAAGGCGCTGGTCCGCGATAGCCGCGGGTTTACTTCCACGACGGCAATCTCGCCGGTTTCCGGATGAACGGCGAACTGAATATTGGCGCTTCCTCCGGATAGTCCGATCTTGTCCAATATTTTTCCGCAAAGCTCCGCATATTGGGTTTGCTCAGGCTTTCCAATTGTCAACCCCGGCACTACGGCGGCGGAATCGCCGGTATGAACGCCCATCGGATCGATATTTTCCAGCGATGTCACAATAAGCGTATGGCCGCTTGAATCGCGCAGGGTTTCGTATTCGATCTCTTTCCAGCCCAAAAGAGATTCTTCTACAAGCACCTGTCTTGCCGGACTGATCATCAGCGCTTTTTCGAGTCCGTCTTCGAGTTCTTTGGGGTTGTAAGCCGTAGATCCGCCGATGCCGCCCAATGTAAATGCGGGGCGAAGGATGAGCGGAAAACCGATTTCCGTGCCGATTTTCATGCCTTCTGTGATCGTGGCGGCTACGCCGGATTTGGCTACCTTCAAACCGATTTCCATCATGCTGCGCTTGAAGAGTTCGCGGTCTTCGGATTGATCGATTGTGCTGATCCCTACGCCGATCACTTGAATACCGAAACGATCGAGTATCCCTTGTCCGGCTAAAAAGAACGTTAAATTCAAGCTGGGTTGGCTGCCAAGCGCCGGCCAAAGCGCATCGGGCCGCTCGCGCTCGATTACTTTAATTAAAATTTCCGGCGTCAGCGGTTCCAGATAAGTTCGGTCAGCCAAATCCGGATCGGTCATTGTCGTGGTCGGATTCGGGTTGATCAAAACGATAGTGTAATTTTCTTCTTTTAAAGCGCGGATCGCCTGAGCGCCTGCAAAGTCAAGTTCGCAAGCCTGCCCAAGGAGCGCCGGTCCGGTTCCGATAATCAGAATTTTGCGGATATCTTCTCGCCTCGGCATTAGTGAGCCTTTAATAATAATAAAAAGGAAAACTATACAGATGCCGACTTAGGAGGTCAATTAATAACGATAGATGTGCGCTAAAATATCATTCCGCCAAAACCGGCAGTATGAATCTCGTTTCCGAATCCGCCTGGTGGTAGATTTTGTGAATTGAGGTTTCATAATGCGTCTGGTTGTTCAGCGGCTCGCCGGAGCCGGGGTTCTCGGCGAATTGGCATTTCAATCCGGAAATTTCCAGCTCGATTTTGCCGCCTGCCGGGAATTTATAGGCCATAGGGAAAGAATCCATAGTCGCATGCCATTGCGCTCCGGGAGTAATAGGATTCGGATTGTTCCTTCCGTTGCGGTATTTGGCCCGCACAGTTGCTTGCAAGGCAATGTCCTCGTTTCCTTGTTCTCTGAAAAATGCGTAGAAATCGCAATCCGTGGATGTGCAAGAAGCATAGAGCTCCAGTCTCGGCTGTCCGACTACATATAAATCGTCCGCCAAAGTATCCGTGACATATACTTTCTTCTGATGCGTATCTGCGCACGGATCCTGATTCTCGGGATCCACGGACATTGTTTCTTCGGCCTCAGCGACAAACTCGTCGGTCAATGCGCCGTCGCTATGAGGATATAGAACCAGATCGGTTGTGGCGGGCGGCCATTGTTCTGTCTGGCGATATTCCGTGCTGTCTTCGTGCACAGCTCGATAGAGAACCGGTTTGACGTTTTCAAGGCCCACATTCATACCGAACATATAGGTCATGATATAGGCCTGAACCAGATACATCGCGGTATCGGGAGTTCCGGAGATTACGGAAGGCAGGATTTTGTAATGATCCAGATCGGTCAGCAGAAACCTTTTATCAGCCGGAATCGTCTCCATATTCTCGTAAATGTTTATGCCTTCTCGCCATTGATCCAGCGTGCTTTGGGTGATCAAAGCGGGAATCGTGATTTGATCCAGCACCGGACGAAGGCTGCGTGTATCCCAAAAATCGTCCGGCGGCAGCCCATGGTTCAGAATCGCCGTCCACCAACCGCTATCGTGGCCCAAGACCACATTGTCGGCTTGTTTCAGATCCAAAAGATTGGTCGCTTCATTCAATAAGACATCCGGTGCGTCGTTGGTATGCTCCAGCTTGTAGAGCCAGTTGACCATCGCCAAATCCGGCGTTCCGCCTTCCAAGCATGTGGTTGAATCAATGATCGGGCATTCGGCGATCGCGACCGCGATATCACCCCGATCCACGGCAGCGGCCAAGGCGCAAAACGCCTCATAGGATCCGCCCACTGTTCCGACAACGCCGTCAGACCAGGATCGTGCAAGCATCCAATCTAACGTGTCGGAGCCGTCGGAAAATTCGTGCTCATAGGGAGACCATTCGCCTTCCGATGAATATCGGCCTCGCACATCCTGCAGCACAAAAACCAGACCCAAGTTGGTGAACCAGTTTCCCATCGCGCCGTACCAAAGATCCAGTCCCATCGATGCATCTCGATAAGGAGTCCGGAGCAGAATCGCAGGCATTTTTTCTTGAGGATTATTCGGATATGTGACGCGAGTCCATAGGAGCGTTCCGTCTTGCATAGACACCATAAATTCGCCCGGCCCGTCGTTGTCGTCATCCGTCGAATCGTCGTCTACAGCAGTATCATCGTCGATTGAAGTATCGT
>Ga0315282_10012520_pt1 | contig 12970 bp, 8 predicted proteins | sample YL17G07_20_MG_FD_203693 | JGI IMG/M metagenome (GOLD analysis project Ga0315282, IMG submission 203693) | Sediment microbial communities from Yellowstone Lake, YNP, Wyoming, USA - YL17G07_20 | ecosystem: Environmental > Aquatic > Freshwater > Lake > Sediment | place: USA: Wyoming | collected...
CTTTTTCTTCCTCGAAAAGGGATTTCTGCCCGCGGACGCCCAGAAGTCCCCCCCCCACGATAACTTCAAGGTTCTCGAGAGCGTCGTCCGGTACATCCGGAACGATTACGTCGAGGAGCCCGACCCGCAGAAGACCATGGAGGGCGCTTTCCAGGGCCTCGTGAATTCGCTCGACTCCCTCTCGGGCTATCTGGACAAGGCCGGCGCAGCGAAGTATCTGGTCCCTCAGCGGAGGCAGCTCAAGGACGTGGGGATCGTCCTCTTCAAGCGTCCGGGGGCCATCCCGCTCGTCGTCGGCGTCGTTGAAAAATCTCCCGCGGAGAAGGCGGGAATCAGAATCGGCGATTATCTGAGCGCCGTTGACGACCGCTCGACCCTGGTCTGGAGTCTGTCCGAGATCAATCTCTACCTCAAGGACGTCAAGGCCGGTCCGATCAAGCTCCGCGTCATCCGGGACAACTCGACGAAGGAAATTCAGGCCGCGCGGGCCGACATCTATACTAGGGCCCTGACCCTGACGGTCCAGGACGGAACGGCGGGCGTCGTGCGGGTCCATCATCTGTATCCGCCGGCGGCGGCGGACTTCGGGAAAGACATCCTGCCCCGGCTCAGGGACGCGAAAGAATCCCTCATCCTCGATCTTCGCGATTGTCACGAGGGGGATAACGAAGAAGCCCGGGCCCTCTTGAACGTTTTCCTCAAAACCGAGAGCGCGGGTTATTTTGAGCAGAAGGGCGGCGAGAAGGACGTCCTGTCCTGCCCGGACAGCGCCCCGCTGGCGGGGCTTCCCGTCATCGTCTGGGTGAATCAGGCGACCATGGGGCCGGCGGAAATTCTGGCCGGAGTCTTGAAAAATCAGAAAAAGGCCAAGATCGTCGGGACCGCGACGCCGGGCCTCGCCGCAAAACAGAGCCTGTTTCACCTGGCGAACGGCGACGCCCTTCTTCTCTCCACGGGCGTCTTCTGCTACGACTCCGGCGAAAAGCTCTGGGGCAAGGGAATCGACCCCGATGTCAAGCTCGATCCGGGAAAGACGGACACCAAGGCTTACACCGAAAAGACGCTGAGCCTGCTCACCAAAATTCCGTAAATGCGGAGACGCGACACTCGCTCCTCCGCCCTCATCCTCCTCGGATCGCTTCTGGCGCTTCTCTTCATTGTCTTCCTCATCGTGGAGTGGCCCTCGAGGCAGGCAGTTCCTGTGGCAGGGGAAAGGAGCCCGGGAGGCAGGGAACCGTCTCCCCCGGCTCGGACGGAACTCGCGCGGCCGGACGCAAAGCCAGAAGTCGGCGGCTCGACCGCGGAGGGCCGGCCCGCCGCTCCGCCGGGCAAGCCTGAAACTGCCCGCGGGAAGGCCGCGGTGATCATGGACGATCTGGGATACAACATCGAGACCGTCCAAAGCCTGTGTTCCCTCAAGCGTCCGGTGACGGCGTCCATTCTCCCCTACGAGCCGTTCACCCGCGAAGCCGCGGAAGCCGCGCACGAGTGCGGCCTCGAGATCATGCTCCATCTTCCGCTCGAGTCACCGGTCGAAAAAAGCGGAGAAAACGCGCCGGGAACGATCCTCAGCCGGATGTCCGGGGACGAAATCCGCGGAAACATTCTCTCCTGTCTCGACCGGGTCCCGTGGCGCCTCGGGGCGAATAATCACACGGGGTCGAAGGTCACCGAGAGCGCCGAGATCATGGCCGTGATCCTCGCCGTCCTCAAAGACAGGGGATTTTATTTTATCGACAGCCGGACGACGAGCCACACCGTGGCGTCCCAGGCCGCCCGGCTTCAGGGCGTTCCGACCGCTTCGCGGGACGTCTTTCTCGACGACACGCTTCAAGAGTCCGCGATCCGGGGCCAGATGGAAAAGTTGTTCCGTCTCGCCCGGGACCGGGGCCGCGCCGTCGGCATCTGCCATCCCAAGAAAGAGACCTTTGCGGCGCTCGAAAAATACCTGGGTCTCTCGGAGCGATACGGAGTCGAGCTGGTCTTCGCCTCGGAAATCGTCGAATAAGACGGGATCGCATCTACACTTTCCACTCCCCATGCTTTCGGAAAGCTTCGTCTTGGGAAACGAGCGGAAAGTGTAGACGCGACCCCAGTCTGACCCTTATTTTCTCTCGACGGAAAAGATCAGGGTTTCGTCTGCGATCTCGGCGACGTTCTGCGTTTTCGGGCCGCGCGGCAGGATCCAGCAGACCGCCGACCGCCCCCGGAAATATCTCATGGCGCTCTCGATGACCCGGCCCGCCGGAAATCCGTCCCGGCTGACGATGTTGACGACAATCATGAGCCAGTTCATCGAATAGTGGCTGATGTTTGAGCCCCCCGCGAGAAGCTGGGCCACGGAGGGTCCGGCGGTCTTCTTCTTGGCGTGGCCGAAATCCGGCGCGTCGGGCCGCCCCACGGGAACGAGCCCGCTCACCCTCGGGAATTCCGTGCCCGCCCAGTCCGCGACCGCGCGGCACGAAGAAATCCGGGCGTAATCGCAATCGTAAATATCCATGATCAGCTCGGAGGCGGACGACAGGCCGCGCTCGGACGGCAGCGTGAAGTCCCGGGCCAGGACCGACGCGCTCTCCACGAGCCGCGGCCTGTGAACTTTCGAGAGGACGCTGACTCCGCCCGGACTCGACCCGGCGGCGGCCTTATAGATCCTCGTGTTTTTCCGGATCTCCCTGATGTCGCCGAACGAGCCTCGGGGGAGGTGCCAGCACACCGCCGATTCGGCCTGGAAATAGTCCAGGGAAAAACGGACCGCCTCATCCACGGGCAGGGCCGCACAGGTGAAGCAATTCGCGCAGGCCGTGCTTCCGTACCGGCGGAAATTGACGGCGCTCGTTTCGATGTACTGAACGAGGGTGTCGCCGTCGCCCAGGGTCGGATTGGAGACGATGGGCTCACCGAAGGCCTTCATCCGGATGGCCTTGCATGTCTCCCGGCTCCATCGCCCGACTTGATTGTACGTCGGCCGTTTTCGGCCCGGAAGGTCGAGGTCGACGACGACTTCTTCGCCGTACTTGTCCTGCTCGAGCCTCTTCTGGAACTCGGGATAGGGATCGGCGGATATCTCGGGCGAGTACCAGTTCGTCTTGATCCCCGCCCTCTTGAAATTTTTCTTCGAGTTTCGCTGGGCGTTCTTGAAAACCTGCTTTCCCCGCGAGCCCGCGGTCAGGCTGAACGGCCCGCCCATATAGCTGACGTTGGCGAACTGGACGACCCGGACGTCGTCGAAGGTGCGCTCGATCTGGCGCCAGCTTCCCGGGGCCTCGAACGGCTGAAGGATGAGCGCCCCGGTCTGATGGATCGTGATTCCGCCCTCCTTCAGGGCGCCGTAGACACTCTCATAAAAGCTGGTGTTGAAAAGGCTCTTCGCCGGGCCGATCGGGTCCGTGGAATCGATCATGACGGCGTCGCACTTCCCCCGCATCGAACGGATGACCTCGGCGCCGTCCCCGATGATGAGATCGAACCTCGGATCGTCAAAGACTCCCTCGGAGATCGACGGCATGTGCTCGCGGCAGAGGTCGACGACGACCTTATCGATCTCGGCCATGGTGACCTTTTTGATGCTCGGGTGTCTCAGGACCTCCCTCGCGACGCCGCCGTCGCCGCCCCCGATGATCAGGACGTGCTCCGCGGGCTTGGGAAGGGCGAAGAGCGGCCAGTGGGCGATCCACTCGTGATAAATCCCCTCGTCCTCTTCGGTGAGCTGGACGATGCCGTCCAGGACCAGGACCCGGCCGAAGCGGTCGGACTGAAGGATCATGAGCTTCTGAAATCCGGTGTCCGTCTCGGGAACGATGACGTCGGAGACTTCGAATCCGTACGTCACGTCCGAGTAGAGTTCCTCAAAAAACCAGAGCTTGCGGCCTTTCTTGACCAGTCCCACGGCGTCTCTCCTTAAATGAAAAGTGATCGATCAACCGAATGCGGCGGCCCGGGCCATCGCCCGGTCCCGTCATCGAATCCGGATGCGTTCCCAAATCTAAATATGATGAATCGGGGCAATTGTCAACAAACTCCGTGGGGACACATACGGTATGTGGACCCGATCCCTCGCGTACCCTCGCGCTCGCCATTCATCGGGCAAGGCTGAACGTGTCGATGAGGTAAAAGCCGACCAGGTCGAAGGCAACGAGGCCGGCGAAAAAAACGGCCCGAAGAGCTCGGCTCGGCCTGACGGCAGCGTAAAGCCCGCCGAAGGCGACAACCATCGCCGCGATTTCCAGGGCGAACGGGACAAAGCCTCCGTACCCCAGGATCGGCATCTGGAAGATCTTGCCGAAGCCCAAATAAGGGATCGCGTATTCCCAGTGCGAGCCGGCCCAGAAATTGAACAGCTCCCAGAGGATTCCCGCAGCCAGGCCTGCCGTCATCCAGGCCAGGGCGCTCGCGGGATGGCCTGCCTCGAGTTCCCTGAAGATGGACGCTCGCCGGGCGCGGTAGTTTTCGGGTTCGAGCAGGAAGAAAAAGCCGAGCCAGACCAGGGGAAAGAAGAACCGCGGGAAAAAGACGGGCAGGACCAGGCAGAGGATTCCGAAGGCCGAGCTGAGTCTCAGGAGTGGGGCCGAAAATCGCCACCGAGCCGAAGTCCCCTTTCTCTTTTTAAAGAAACCGCAAAAGAGAACCTCGAGTTCGAGAAGCCCGGGAACGACCGTCGCGAACGCGACGGCGTAACCGGGCCATCGCACGATAAACGAAGCGGAAAGTCCGTGGTACGACCAGTTTCCGAGTCGCAGATTATAAAGCTCGAAGACAATCCAGATGGAAACGGAAACGAACGCGTAAAAGAAAAACCTGGGGACCGATTCGGAGACCGGCGATTGTCTTGACCGTCGAAAATTAAGGCTGTCCAAAACAAGGATTGTCGACCACCAGGCAAAACAGTAGTACCACGTCTTCATAAGCGGCACGCCGAGCGCGAGGAGAACGGAGGACGCGGCGAGAATAAAGACGCCGATAAAAAGATTAGCTCTGAACAGCCGGCCCGTCATGATCGATTCCCTCCACGACTATTTTATCAGACTTGGGATTAAGCAAAAATAAGAGCCCCAGGGCGAGGGGTGGGGGATTTGATTAATTCCGGGGGCTCCATTATCATAAGGGCAGGAGAAAATGGATGAGCACCAAAAGAAAAATCATGGGTCTGGTCCTGGCTTTCGGCGTCCTCGCCCCCGCGGTTTTGGTCCTCTCAAGCTGCAAAACGCCCTCCGACGCGGAAGTGAAGGGCTCGATGGAGATCCTGGATATAGATACGAAATGGGTGGCCAAAGAGTACAGCCAGTGGCCGCGGCCCAAATTGACTCTTGTCCCAACGGTCTCGTTCAAGATCAAGAACGTCTCGAGCGAGCCCCTCAGGTTCGTCAATTTCAACGCGATCTTCAAGGAACGAGACGCCGTGGAAAATCTCGGCGATAACTTCCTGGCGGCCATCCGGCAGGAGGCCGTCCCGCCCGGCGGGCTGAGCCCGGTCATTACCCTGAAGAGCAACTTCGGCGTCGAGGGGCGGAACCTGGATGACTTCAAAAACAACCCCCAGTGGAGGACGTATTTCGTTAAAATCTATGCCCAGTTCAAGGGGTCGCGGCTGGTGTTGCTGGGAGAATGGCCCGTCTCCCGGACCATAGATTTCAAGGCTGACCAGCCGGTCCACATGGGCGGGGAGAAAAAAGAGAAAAAATAAAGTCAAATGTCTGCCAAAGCCGCTTCCATCTCTATCTTATTTTATTAACCACCCCTGCCCTCCTAAGAATTAGGAGGGTGATATGTCAGCGGCTTTGGAGAGGTCAGACGCCCAGGGGATTCGGCTTCACGATCTTGACGTAGCTGTTCTTCCTGAGGTTATCGAGGAACTCCTTGACCTTCACTCCCTGCTTATCATTGAAAATCTTTTCCTCGATCGCTTTCTTGGCTTCATCGAAGCTCAGGAGTCGGCTCTCTTTTTTGTCCTCGAGCTTCAAGAGATACCAGCCGTTCTTGGCCTGGATCCATCCGGAGATCTCCCCCTTTTTCAACCTATCCACGGCCGCCTGGAGGGTTTTGTCGACTTCGCCTTTTTTGAGCGTGCCCAGGTCCCCTTTCGAGTCCTTGAGAGGCTCGTCCGAATAGGTTCCCGAGACCTCGGCGAAATCGCCGCCGGACTTGATCTTTTCGTCGATGTCCTTCCTCCTGGCCTCGAGCGCCGCGGGATCGACGTTTTCGGCGGAGAGATAGACCGCCCGGACCTTGTACTCTTCGGGTTCGATGAACTCCGACTGGTGTTTCTTATAATACTCGACGACCTCGGAATCGTCGATCGTAATCGACCGGTTGACCTCGGTGTAAAGAATCGCCTGCCGGAGCGCGCCCTCCTCGAGCTGTTTCAGCCAGGGCTCCCACTCAAGCCCCTGGCTTTGAAGGGCCCGCCTCAGGTCGTCGTCCGACTCGATGTGGTTTTCCTTTTTGATGTTCTCGATGACGTTTTTCACCTGGTCGGTGACGTTGAGGTTCTTGTCCTTGGCCAGCTGGAGGAGGAGCACGTCCGTGACCATCGAGTCCAGGAGCTGCGCTTTGAGATTCTCCTCGGCCTTGGTCAGCTCTTCCTGGGAGATCTGGCCTTGGGCCTGCTGAAACTGCGCCTTGAGGGCCTGCTCGCGGGCTTCGAACTCGCGCCTGTATTGGGTCAGGGTAATGATATTGTCATTGACCACGGCCACGATCTCTTCCACGACCTGCTGGGCCAGACCGAAGACGCCGGCGAAGCCGAGGAAGATCGTCACCAGAACGATTGATTTGGTTTTCATGCTCCAACCTTTTCGTACGCAAACGGCAGGTTTTCGACGTGGGACTGCCAGTCCAGTTTCGACTTGAGCTCTTCGAGATGGGCGGCCGTCGCCCGCTCGCGCCGCTCGGCGAGGAGTTTGGCCCGGATGGACGGCGCGGCTTCTTCCTGGGTGGTCAGGCCCGCCTCGAATTTCTTGTCCATCCGGAAGATGTGATAGCCGAAGGTCGATTCGACGACGCGGCTGATCTCCCCCTCCCCCATCGGCAGGATGAATTTTTCAATCTCCGGGGGAAGCTGGCCGGCGCTGAAGACGCCCATCACCCCGCCCGAGACGGCCTCGGGTCCGGCCGATTCGGCCCGGGCGGTCGCCCGGAATTGCTCTTCGGTCGCCCCCAGGAGCCGCTCCCGGATTTCGCTGGCCTTCCCTTCCGAAGAGAGGAGGACCTGACTCACCTGGAATTTCTCCGGCCGCAGAAAATCGCTCTTATGCGCGGCATAGTAGGAAGCGATGTCCGCGTCCTCGACGTGAATATCCTTCACCAGCGTGAACAGGTGCTTTTCGACGAGGAGCTTGTCGGCGAGAATGGACGCTTCGTCCCGGGTGGGCGCCGCCGTTTCGCTCCGGCCGTCCGCGGCGTTGACGAATTTGCGGAAGTAGCCGTCCTTTTCTTCCTCGGCGAGAACGATCCCCTGGCCACGGGCGCCCTTGAGCAGAATCTTTTCGTCGACGAAGTCGTCGAAGAGCCGGCTGAGGGCCGGGGGCGTCAGCGGACCGCTCCTCTCGCCGACCGTGTTCCGGACGTATTTGTCAAAATCCGCGTTCGTGTAAACCGTGCCCTCGATCTCGAGAATGACCCCGCCCTTCTTGGCCGGATCGGTCAGGCGGGACAGGGGCGTCTGCCCGGATTCGCGGCTGCAGCCGGCGACCGGGAAGAGCAAAAAAGACCACGCCGCAAGCCAAACCAGGCCTTTTGGTCTCCCCGCCAGATCGCTCATCTTTTTCATTATCAGGCTATTATAGGCCAATTCTATAACTCCTTCAAGACGGCGAGCGTTTCATCGAGGAAATCCCTGTCTCGCCCGGCGCGAAGGGTCAGGCTCATGACTCCCTCGGGAGTCAGCGTCCCCGCGGTGCGGTTGAGCAGCGACGTCATGCGGTCGAGGGGAACCGTCGTCGTAGGCATAAACCTGAAGACCAGCCGCTGGTCGATCCGGTCCAGGCCCTGAATCTTCAGCTTCTGGGCCAGGAACTTGATCCGCCCGTACTGGCAGAGATTCGAGACGCTCGGGGGCGGCGGCCCGAACCTGTCCCCGATTTCACTTTCGATGGCCCGGATCTCGTCCAGGCTCTCGGCCGAAGAGATCCGCTTGTAGAGGTTGAGCCTGAGGTTCATCTGGGGCAGGTAATTCTCGGGAATCCGGATGTCGACCTTGAGGTTGATCTCGCTCTTGACCTCCTCGACGATTTCGCCCTTGAGCTCGCGGATCGTCTGCTCGAGGATGTGGATGAAATAGTCGAAGCCCACGGCCTCCATGTTCCCGTGCTGCCTGGCGCCGAAGACATTGCCCGCGCCCCGGATCTCCAAGTCTTTGACGGCCAGCCTGAAGCCCGAGCCCAGTTCGCTGAACTCCTTAAGGGCCTCGAGCCGCCGCTTGGCGAGCGGAGTGAGCTCGAGGAAGGGGGGCACGAGGAAATAGGCGAACGCCTGGCGCGAGGACCGGCCCACCCGTCCGCGGAGCTGGTAGAGCTGGGCCAGCCCGAAGTGATCGGCCCGGTGGACGATCAGGGTGTTCACCAGGGGAATGTCGATGCCGTTCTCGATGATCGTCGTCGAGACCATGACGTTCGTCTTCTGATCGATGAAGTCCATCATCCGCTTCTCGAGCTGGAGGGGGCGCATCTGGCCGTGGATGGTCACGACCTTGGCTTGGGGCGCCCACTTCTCGATGAGCGAGGCGACGTGCTCCATCTCCTCGATCTTGTTGAAAATGTAGTAGACCTGCCCTCCGCGGCTGAGCTCCTGTTTGACCGCCGCGGTGATAAGCTTGGGGCTGAACGTAGTCACGACGGTGTGCACGGCCAGGCGGTCCTTGGGCGGGGTCTCAATGAGGCTGATGTCCCGCAGTCCGCTGAGAGAGAGGTTGAGGGTCCTGGGGATGGGCGTCGCCGTCAGCGTCAAGACGTCGATGTTCGCCTTCATCTGCTTGATTTTTTCTTTATGCTTGACCCCAAAGCGCTGCTCTTCGTCGATGATCAGCAGGCCCAGATCGAAAAACCGGATATCCTCGGAGAGGATTCTGTGGGTCCCGATAAGGATGTCGATTTGCCCTTTTTTCAGGTCGGCGACCAGCTTCTCCTGCTCGGCCCTGGACGCGAGCCGGGTGAGAGACTCGACCCTTACGGGGAAGAGGACGAACCGGCTCTTAAAGGTCTTGGCATGCTGGCTGGCAAGAACGGTGGTCGGGCACAGCACGGCGACCTGCTTTCCGTCCATGACCGACTTGAACGCCGCCCGCATGGCGACCTCGGTCTTGCCGTAGCCGACGTCGCCGCAGAGAAGCCGGTCCATGGGGAAATCCGCTTCCATGTCGTTCTTGATCTCGCGGACGGAGCGGAGCTGGTCTTCGGTTTCCTCGAACTCGAACATCTTCTCGAACTCGGCCTGCCAATGGCCGTCCGGGCTGAAGCGAAAACCGTGGAGAGCCTTCCTCTGCGCGTAGAGATCCAGGAGCTCCCTGGCCATGGCCTCGACGGCCTTCTTCGTCCGCAGCTTGGTCGTCTGCCAGGTCCCGGTGCCGAGCTTGTCGAGGGGCGGGAGAGCGCCCACTTGGGCGTATTTCTGGACGAGATTCAGATCCTCGACGGGCACGAAGAGCTTGTCGTCGTCGCGATAATGGAGCTCGATAAATTCCCGGGGCTTCCCCTCGATCTCCATCTTCAGGAGCCCTCGGAAAATGCCGACCCCGTAATCCGCATGGACGACGAAGTCGCCCGCCTTCAGGTCCTGGAACTGGGTGAGGGCCGGCTTGACCGAGGGCCGGCTGACGATGACCTTCTCCTCGGTAAAGATGTCGGTCTCGGCGAAGAAGAGGATTTTCTCCCGCGGATAGCCGAATCCCTGGCCCAAATCTCCGAGGAGAAGCATGATCTCTTCCCCCCGCGGCGAGGCGAGAGGGTCGTCCGATTCCCGGCTCTCAATCTGGTTCTGGGAGAGAAGGCTCGCGATCCTTTTCCGGATCACGGGGGTCGTGAGATAGATGTAGGCGCGGTCGCCGTCACGCTGCTGGCGGCGCATCATATCGAGGAAGAAGGGAATCTTGTTGACGAACCGGGGAACGGACTGAAAGGAAAAATGGAAATCTTTCTTCGCCGGGGCAAGCTCGAGCTCCCCGGAGACGACGGCCCTCCTCCGGACTTCGTCCCAGAGTGAGCGGTCAAAAGACTCCGGGGCGCTTTCCCGGCCCTCCCCCTCTCTCAGAGATTCCGTCCATTCCTTATCCACTTCTTCGGGATGGTCGACGATAAAAACGGAATCCGCGAAGTGACGGACAGACGGCACACCCGAGCCGCCGGCGCCGGGCGATTCGAGGAGAGAGGGGACGAGAATCGAATCCAGACGGCGGAGGGACCTCTGCGCCGAAGGATCGAACTCCCGGAGAGAAACGATCTCGTCGCCGCTGTACTCGACGCGGTACGGCGCGTTCTGCCAGGGAGAAAAGACGTCGACGATTCCTCCTCGACCGGCATACTCTCCCCGGAAGGAGATGATGTCTTCCTCGGTGTAGCCGAACTCGGCCAGCGTCCGCAAGAGCCCGTCGCGGGGGATGAGAGAATTCTTTTCGAGCCTCAGGAAGAGCCGGGGCAAAAGCTCGGGAGCAGGGAAGGGCCGCGCCAGGGCGAAGAGGTTCGTGACGCAGAGCGAGGGCGGGCGGTAGAGAAGGTCGTAAAAAAACCTCATCCGGGAGGAGACGGCTTCGAGCGAGGGGGACGACTCGTCGTAGGGATTTTCGGTCAGGGCGGGCAGCGCGCGGGCATGCTTCTTCGACCCGAGCTGGGAAAAGAAGAACCGGCACCGTCCCTCGAATCCGCTGAGAGAGGACTCCGACGGCTGGACGAGGACGATCCGGCGCGAACAAGCTTCGGCCAAGGTCGAGAAAAAAAAGGGTTCGGCCGACGCCGTCAGGCCGGAGATGCTCACCCCCGCTTCGTCGAGGTCCAGGGCCCGGATGAGGTCTCTGAACTCGGGGATGTCTTTCAGAAAGGCGAGACTCATGGGTCTAGAGAATCGCGATCGGCTGACGCCGGCTGAACGACAAACTCATGAGGGCTAATCCTCGATTATTATACGCATCGCAGCAGACTGCGTAAACCGAAAGCTCGGGGTAGGGGATTTGCTCGCAGGCGTCGCTCTTCGCGCGCTCCGTCCCCCGATTTTCTCGGCGCTGCGTACTCCGCACGCAGAGTCTTCAGCGATCAGGTTGTTATACGCCTTCCGTCCTTGTCTCGATAGTCCGGAACGTGCTCAGACATTCTCGCGGTCTGCATGAGCAGACTCCCCTCAAAACTCGGGACTTCGCTGCGACGAGCTCCTTACGCTCGCTCATCCCCCACCCCTCGCCTCGGCTTAGAGTCCTCCGCTAGATTTTTTCTAGCAGCCCTGGAAGGGTTTATTCATTATTATTCCATCTTATGCGATCCCCCGAAACGCTGCCGGGGTGACGCGGTCAGGGGGCCCCCCGCAACGCCCGGAGTGAGGGCTAGGTTTTCAAGGCAGGCCCGAACGAGGACGGACGGGTAAGAGCCGCCAAAGACGCTTCCTGCTCCGTCCTATTTTATTAACCACCCCTGCCCTCCTAAGAATTATGAGGGAAAGAGGTAAGCGTCTTTGGAGAGGAGAGGACCCCGCCACGATCTAAATTTATCGCAGATTTGAGGGGTCATGATCGCCGACGACAAGCGAGCGAATCCCCTGCCCTGAGCAAAGTTGTGAATCGAATTCGCGCTTGCTATAATTCACGGAAAGGAGAGCGGGATGAAAAGAAACATGGGCATTCTTGACCGGGCGATCCGCGTGATTCTGGCCGCCATCATACTGATCCTTTTCTTCACCAAGCAGATCACCGGCACGGCCGCCGTCGTCCTGGGGATCATCGCCGTCATCTTGATCCTGACAAGCCTTGTCGGCTTCTGCGCCCTCTACGTCCCCTTTGGGATGAAGACGGCCAAAAAAGAAGGGCCGCCGCCGGCTGCCTGATCCGAGCCGGTCAGAATACGGTCAGGTAGCTCGGCGGGCTGACCCGTCCGTCTGTCCCTCAGGAAAAGATCGCGTATCGGTAAGACCTGAGTTTCTGGACTCGCCGGCAGCGAAAGCTCGTGGCGCTCGAGTCGAGTTCGGCGAGCAGGCTCATGGTCCCGCCGTCGATCTCAAAAATCCGGACCTTCGCGATCATCGGGCCCGCGTTGTCGGGGTTCGGAGCCCCCACCGCCCTCGGAATCGCGGACTCCTTCAATGAATCTTGTACAAAATATAAGTGTATTCCCTCTCCCGAAATTTCAGGACTTCTTCATGCGGGAATTTCTCCAGGATGCCCTTGCAGAAGCCCTGCTGGACCGGATCGCTGACGTTGCACCAGAAATTGTAATGAAAAAAGACCCCGCCCGGAAAGCTCGCCTCGACGGACCGGAGGCGGGCCTCGTCATATCCCGCGAGAATGGAGGCCTGAGCCGAGCTTCGGCCCCAGAAAAGAAACATATTCGGGTTGTGGGTGAAGACGATGCTGTCCAGCGGCAGCGCGTCGGCCATGACCTGGGCGTAGCGATGGTCGGCCCGCGCGGCCCATGCCTCCTCGCCTACGGCGCGGGCTCTCGGCAACACCGAGAAAAAAATCACGGCGATGATCGCCGCCGAGGGCGCGAAATCCTTTCTGAAAAATTTCTTGAGGATCCGGTCGAAATAGAAAAATCCCATCCCGGCGAGCAGGCTGAAGGGAGGGAGGGCCATGAGAACGAACCTGACGTCCGCCCCGTAATAATAGCTCCCGGCGTAAAAGAAGAGAAAAACGCCCCAGAAGAAAACGAGCCAGAAGAGAAGGCCGATCTTGGCCTTCAGGAAGCCCTTCCCGAAGAACGACAACGCGAGAAAAAAAGTCAGAAGGGCGGGGAAATCGCGGTTGTCGAGAAAAAACAGCCCGTTCGTGGCAAGGTTGTGG
>Ga0315282_10012521_pt1 | contig 12967 bp, 10 predicted proteins | sample YL17G07_20_MG_FD_203693 | JGI IMG/M metagenome (GOLD analysis project Ga0315282, IMG submission 203693) | Sediment microbial communities from Yellowstone Lake, YNP, Wyoming, USA - YL17G07_20 | ecosystem: Environmental > Aquatic > Freshwater > Lake > Sediment | place: USA: Wyoming | collected...
GGCCGGTACGGCCGCGCAATGCGTTCGTCGCCGTACCGGCGACGGCTAAACGATCCTTGGCCCGCCAATCGCGCACTACCTCAGTTTCAATGTCGCGAAGGCCAGGGCGGCGAACATCGCCCCCAGGAGCCAGAATCGGACCACCGTCTGCGTTTCCTCCCATCCGCTCAGGTGAAAGTGGTGGTGGATGGGCGACATCTTGAAGACGCGCTTGCCGTGGGTCGCTTTGAAGTAGCCGACCTGGATGATGACGCTCGCGGCCTCGATGACAAAGAGGCCCCCCGCAATCAGGAGCATCACTTCCTGGCGCGTGGCGATGGCCACGTAGCCGATCGCCCCGCCCAGGGCCAGGCTCCCCGTGTCGCCCATGAACACCTGGGCGGGCGAGCAGTTGTACCAGAGGAAGCCCAGGCACGCTCCCATCAGCGCGCCGCAGAAGACCGAAAGTTCCCCCACGCCCGGCACGTACGGCACGTACAGGTACGAGGAGTAGTCCACGCGCCCGGCGATGTAACTGATGACCAGGAAGACGATCGTCGGCGGCACCATGCTGCCGATGGCCAGGCCGTCCATGCCGTCGGTCAGGTTCACCGCATTGGACGTCCCCGCCACAACCAGGACGCACACCAGCGCGAAGGCCCAGAGCGACAGGTGGATCGGGAACTTGTAGAACGGGAGGTTCAGGGCGATGCCCGTCCCGTCTTCCGGCAGCCGGATCTGGCCGCGCGTCTTATACAGGAAAAACGCCAGGAGGGCGGCCAGGGCGAGTTGGAAGATCAGTTTCTCCCACATCTTCAGGCCGGCGTTGCGGCCCCCGTTGGGGCCTCGGCGGGCCATCTTCAGGTAGTCGTCGACGGCCCCCAGGGCGCCGAGCCAGACGACCGTCAGGAGGCCGAGAAAGACGTGGAAGTTCGAGAAGTCGGCCCACAGGAGCGTCGAAAGGATGATCGCCGGCACGATCAGAACCCCGCCCATCGACGGGGTCGACGCCCGCGCCGCGTAAATCTGCTCGATCGTCCGGTTGCCGAAGTCCGTGCCCCCACGAATCTTCATCTTCTTGAGGACCCTGATGACCCGCGGGGCAAACACCATCACCAAAAAGAAACTCGTCACCGTGGCGAACACCAGCCGGAACGTCTGGTACCGAAAGACGTTGGCGTACCGCCACAGGTCGATTTGCTGAAGGAAATCTTGCAAATAGAAAAGCAGCAGGTAAAACATTTATGACCTCTCCGGGAAATCCCACGGGGCCCTCGGGGTGGAGTGCGCGGTGACCCAGGTATGTCGGCGCCTCACCCGAGGGCCCATTGTATCCCGTTCGCGCCCGTCACGGGACCGGAAGACCACCTTCCGAACTGTGGGATTTCGAGATAGTGTAGCATCCTTACCGCGGTCGAAGAGCCTGTCCGAAAAACCGCGGGTCAGGCATATATGCAACCAAAGCCAGCCGTTGGGCTTTGGTTGGCATGTCGCTTCAGCCCCGGGAAGGAGAACCGCAACAACTTTACTGAGGCAAACGCAAAAGCGCGTTTGCCTCAATAAATATGCCTGACCCTCGGTTTTTCGGACAGCCTCTACGCCGGTAATGCTGCTACAGTCTCGATTTCGCACGATTTTGTCTCTGGCAACTTGTTAGTTCTCTACACGCTAAACGCAACGGATAATGCTTCGACAACGTGTTCCATGTGCACCGCGTGCGACCCTTTGACGAGGACCACGTCGCCGTCGCGGACGAGGGACGGGGCCATGGCGGCAGCGGCCGCAGAGTCCTCGACGGTGGTCACGTCGTCCGCGCGCAGGCCCGCAGCCACCGCGGCGCGGGCCGTTGCCTGCGACTCGCGGCCGACGCAGATCAGGCGCCGGACGCCCGCCCCGACGATCGCCCGGCCCAGGGTCTCGTGCTCAGCACGGCTGTCGGGGCCGAGTTCCCGCATGTCGCCCGCAAAGAAGACCTTGCGACGATCAGGCCACAAGGCCAGTTGGGCAAGGGCCACGTGCATGCTCAGGGGGTTGGCGTTGAAGGCATCGTTCAGGATGGTCAGGTCGCCCCGCTGCTCAAGCCGCAGCCGCCCCGGGGGCGGCTGAAACTCACGCAAGGCCGCCGCCGAATCCGCCAGTGACACGCCCAGTTCCCGTGCGGCCGCCGCCGACCCAAGGGCCAGCAGCACATGGTGCTCGCCGAGCACGGGCACCTCGAAACCGGTCTCGCCCCCCACCGTGAACGAGATGGCCCGCTCGGTCTGGACCACGTCCTGGGCCACAAGGTCAGCCCCGACCCGGAGGCCCACGGTGACCACGCGCCCGCCGCACAGCGCAGCCATGGCCGCGACGCGCGGGTCGTCGGCGTTCAGGATGGCCGTGCCTTGGCGTCCGAGGGCGGCTACGAGGTCGCCCTTCTCCCTGGCCACGCCCTCGATCGAGCCAAGCCGCTCCACGTGGACCTTGGCCACGACCGTCACGATGCCGATGGTCGGCCGCGCGATCGACGCCAGCGCCGCCATCTCGCCCGGCGCGTTGGTGCCGAACTCGCACAGGACAAACTCGTCGTCGGGCTCGGCGGCCAGCAGCGTCAGCGGCACGCCGATCTGGTTGTTGAAACTCGCCGGGGCCCGGCGCCCGCGCAGGTGACGCATCAGGATCTGGCCCAGCATCTCCTTGAGGGTCGTCTTGCCGCACGAGCCGGTCACGGCGATAACGGGGCACGCCAGGCGCCGCCGGGCCGCGCGGGCAAGGTCGGCCAGCGCCCCGAGCGTGTCCCTGACGACGACCACGGCCGCCCCGGCGGCCGACACCGGCGGCCAGGGGACCTTGTCCTCACGGTCCACGATCAGGCAGGCTGCGCCGCGGGCCAGCGCGCCGCAGAGGAAATCGTGTGCGTCGAACCGATCGCCGCGAAGGGCCAGGAACGTCTGCCCGGCCTCCAGGACCCGCGAATCTGTGGAGACGGACCCCGCGATTGCATCCGGCCGGCCTGCCGCCAAATGCCCGCGCGTCGCCCCGACCACTTCCTCGACGCGGAACTTCATGGACCCCACTCGCAATCGAACAAAAAAACGCGCCCCGCAAGCGGGACGCCTAAATTGTGCATCTGGCACACGCGCCTGCTTCGATATCGCGCAGCACTTCGGCGGCAACCTGGGCGTCGTCGAACGGCCGCTTCACGTCGCCGATAATCTGGTACGTCTCGTGCCCCTTGCCGGCAATGATGACGCAGTCGCCGGCCCGGGCGTCGCGCAGGGCCAGGCCGATGGCCGCCCGCCGGTCGGGCTCCACCGTCACCTTCTTCATCGAGGTGAACCCCGCGACGATCTGGGCGATGATGGCCTCGGGCCTCTCGTTCCGCGGATTGTCGCTCGTGACGAACACGCGGTCGGCCAGCCGCTGGGCCGCCTGGGCCATGGCCGGGCGCTTCTGCCTGTCGCGGTTTCCACCGCAGCCGAAGACCACCACCAGGCGGCCCGGCTTCCTGACCAGGTGCCGGACCGTCGCGAGGACCTGTTTCAGGGCCTCGGTCTTGTGGGCATAGTCGACGAGGACCGCGAAAGGCAGGCCGGTCGGCACCGGTTCGAGGCGGCCGCGAATGGTCCTGACGTCCTCGATGCCCTGCGAGATCTGCTCCAGCGGTACCTGGAGCGCTTCGGCCACGGCGGCCGCCGCAAGGCAGTTATAGATGTTGTACGTACCCGGCAGTTCCGTGTGCACCGCCACGCGGCCTCGCGGCGTCACCAGGGTGAAGCGGCTGCCGCGGACGTCGGAGCCGACGTTCTCGGGCCGCACGTCGGCCGGGTGCTTTATGCCGTACCAGAGTTTGCGGGCCCGCGTCGCCTTGACGACCGTGCGGCTCCACCTGGCATCGGAGTTGGCGACGGCCACGGCGTCGGGGGCCAGGCCCTCGAACAGGATGCACTTGGCCTTGGCGTACTCGCGCATGGTCTTGTGGTAGTCGAGGTGCTCGCGCGTCAGGTTCGTGAAGGCGGCCACCTTGAACCGGATGCCGGCGGTCCGGCCCTGGTGCAGGGCGTGGCTCGAGACCTCCATGACCGCGGAATCGAGGCCGCCGGCGACCATCTCGGCAAAGCAGCCGGCCAACTCGTCGGCGTCGGGCGTGGTCATCTGGGCGTCCACCTCGCGCCGCCCCAGAAGGTATCGGATGGTTCCCAGGAGGCCGGTCCGCCGCCCGGCCCGCTGGAGGATGCTCCGCACAAGGTACGTCGTGGTGGTTTTTCCGTTGGTCCCCGTCACGCCGCAGACCGTCAGGTGCGCGGTCGGGTCGCCGAGGAGGGCGTGGGCGCAGACCGACAGGGCCGCACGCGCATCGGGCACCACCAGGAGCGGCGGCCCTCCGGGAAGGTCCAACGGGCGCTCGACCACCGCTGCGCGGGCGCCCGCCGCCAGCGCCTTCCCCACAAACTCGTGGCCGTCGACCTTCAGGCCGGGCATGGCGACAAACAGGTCCCCCGCACGCACGCGGCGCGAGTCCTGGACGGCCCGCAAAACCTCAACATCGCCCGGCCCTTCGACGCGCGAGCCCGCGAGGCGCTCGGCGAGTTCATTCAGTTTCATGACCCATCCTTCGTGCGTCAACGCTGCGGGGCGCGCGGCGTCAGTTCGTAATCTTGTGCGTAACCAGATGCGTCCCAGGCTTTTCGGAGATCGTCTCGGTCGGTGGAATGCCCAGGTAGGGAAGCGTCTGCTCGAGAATCTTCTTTGCCGCCGGCGCTGCTACGGTGCCTCCATAATATCCGCCCGCTCTCGGCTCCACCACCGCCACCAGCACCACGACCTGCGGATTCTGGGCCGGAGCGCCTGCCAGAAACGACCCCACGAAACGCTCGTGGCTCACGGTGCGCGTCGATGGGTCGATCAACTGAGCCGTCCCCGTCTTGCCGAAGACGCGGTAGCCCGGTATCCGTGCCGCCTTGCCCGTGCCCTCCTCGATCACGCCGACCAGGGTTCGGTCGATCAACTGGCGTGCGGTCTGGGGGCGGCAGGCCTCGCCGACGACCTCGGGCGCGCCGCAATCCTCGACCACCTGGCCGCGGTTGTCGAGGACGCCCCGCACGATCTTCGGCCTCAAGAGTTTACCATTATTTGCAATCGCCGCAAAGCCCGTAATCAACTGGAGCGGCGTCACGCTGAACTCCTGGCCGAACGCCGCGCGCGTCGCGCTCAGCATCTTCGTCCAGCGCGACACCGGGAAGACCACGCCTGTGGTCTCGCCCGGCAGCCAGACGCCCGTCCTGTGGCCGAAGCCGTAGCCCACCAGGGCGTCGTGCAGGCGCTGGTCGCCCAGGCGCATCCCCAGTTTGGCGAACATGATGTTGCTGGACTTCTTGACGCCCTCCTCGAACGCGAGGTTGCCGTAGGAGTGCCCCGCGTCGTGAAGCCTGGCGGCGGCCCAGTAGCCGCTCTCGCAGTAGATGACCTCGCCGAATCGGACTACGCCGGCCTCCAGCGCCGCCGTCGCCACGAACGGCTTGCAACTCGAGCCCGGCGGGAACGTGTCGGTCACCGCCCGGTTCCGCCGCGCATCGACCGGGAACGCGCTGTAGCGGGCCGGTTCGTACGACGGCACGTTGGCCATCGCCAGGATGGCCCCGGTGCCTGGGTCCATGACGATGCCGGTGGCGCTGGCGGCCTTGAATTTCGCCTGGGCCTCGGCCAGCGCCTCCTCGACAAAAGCCTGGATGGTGGCGTCGAGGGTCAGCACGAGGTGCTGGCCGTCCTGGGCGGGGGTGTACTGGTCGGTCTCGATCCAGATGGGCCTCCGGCGGCGGTCGACGAGGACCTTCGCCTCGCCCGCCCGGCCCGCCAGCCGATCGTTGAAAAGACGTTCCATGCCCTCGAGGCCCTGGTCCTCGCTTCCCACAAAGCCGAGGACGTGGGAGGCCAGCGGCCCGTTCGGATAGTGGCGGACGCCTTCGCCGGTCAGGGCGACGCCGCGCAGCCGCAGGCGCCGGATGACCTCGGCCTTCTCCGGCGGCACGCGGCGCCCCAGCCACACGAAGCGCGGGCCCGCCGCCTCAACGAGTATCCGGAGGATCTCCTTCTCGTCCATGCCGAGAAGTGGGGCCAGCGCCTCGGCCGCCTCCTCCGGGTGCCGGATCTTCTTGCCGTCGGCCAGGACGCTGGCGGTCTCGCCCTCCTGGCGGACCGAGAGGCCGTCGATGTCGAGGCCGCGGACCCGCCTGGCCTTGTCGGCGGGCACGCCGTGCCGCAGCCACACGTGCCGCCGGTCCTGGCCCTCCGTCAGTTTCCGGTAGACCTCCTCGCGCGCGAGGCCCAGGACGCGCGAGACCTCGAAGGCCACGACGTCCGGCTCGGCGACCACCTTGGGGTCCGCGAAGACGCTCTCGGCCTCGATGCTGCCGGCCAGGATCCGGCGCCGGCAGTCCAGGATGTTCCCGCGCAGCGGCATGAGCGGCATCGTCAGGTGCTGCTGCCTGGAGGCCCGGGCCGATAGTTTTTCGGACGAGTATATCTGGATATATCCCAGATACCCGGCCAGCGCCGCCAGCATCGCCCCCAGCCCCGCACCGAGGACCCGGGCGATCCGGCGTTGGCGAATCTCAGGCGTCACGGCTCAATCCTCTGGGCGACGGGCGGCCGCCTTGAAGGGCTGCGGCCCGGCCCCGCTGCCGCGGTCGGCCACCAGCGGGCGCGGCCGCACGCTTCGCTCCGGCGGCGCCGCGTTCCCGGGCATCCCGGGACCCTCGGCATCCTGGGCGAAGTCCACCGCCCGCTCGCGCAGGCGCGCCACGTTCTTCAGGGCGGCGATCGACATCTCCAGCCGGCAACATTCCTGCTCGAGGTCCCGCTTCTGGCGGAAGAGCATGTGCAGGCGGTTCCCGGCCTGGGCCGTATCGGTCCGCAGCCAGATCAGGCCCACTGCCAGGGCCACCAGCAGCGCCGCCATCACCGCCAGCCGCACGCAGAGCCTCATCGCTTCGCCACCGCCACTTCCGTGGAGTCCGTGCCGGCGGGCTGGCCGTCCAGCAGGAGCAGGCGCTGGCCTATCTTCAGTTTCCTCTCATCCGCAACCAGGTGCTGGTTCTTGATCGCCAGGAGCCGTGCCGCACGGGGGTCGCCCGGGTACAGTCTCGACGCGATCTTCAGGAACGTGTCGCCCGCTCGCACCGTGTAGGTGGCCGAGGGCCTGGCGGGATGGTCCATCAGGTCCGATTGATCGCCCATCACCTTGCCGACGTCGGCGGTCGTCAGGCGGCGGCTGGCGTCGCGCCGCGAGGAGTCGCGCGGCGCGTCGGCCGGGACGGTTATCTTCCGCAGGGCGGCCATCAGGCCGGCCTTGTCGCGCGGCGCCGGCGGGGCCGACTTGCCGGCGTCCGCGAAGTAGGTGTCGGCGACGGGCTCGCGCGGCGGGTCCTTGGGCGGCGGACCGGCGGGCGGCGGAGACTCCGGCCGAGGATCGGCCGGCGCCGTCGGGCCGGGCGGAATCACCAGTCTCTGCCCGGCGCACAGCCGGTTGGCGTTCCGGATCGTCTTTTTGTTGGCCTCGTAGATCCGGCGCCACTCCTTCTCGCCCCCGGCGCCGTAGTACTGCCGGGCGATGATCGTCAGCGACTCGCCTGCACGCACCACGTGGACCGGCTTGGCCGGCTCCGGCGGCGGCATGGTCGGCGGCGCGACCACCGGCGGCGACTTCACCGGAACCTCTTCCCGCACGATCGGCGGGGCGACCGGCGGCGACTCGGACGCCGACCGCGCCGGGCCGAACGCCAACATCCCTGCGTCCTCGACCTTCGGCGGCGGCACGTCGATCGCCAGGTTCGCCGGCGCCGGAACTTGCTCTTCCGGCGGCGCCACCTGCTCGGTCGCCATCGCGGCGCCCGCCGCGGGGACCGCCAGCGCCGGATCGGCCGGCGCAGGCGCAGCCCCCTGGTCTGCCCCACGTGTCAACGCGCGAAGGCCGTCGCTCTCGCCGACCGGCAGGGCCGCGTGGCCCTGGGCGGGAGAACTGGCCCGATCGCTCAGAATGACGCCGAACATCACAATGAATGCCAACCCCACCAACAGCCCCAACTTGCTTTCTCGCGTCACGGCGGCACCCCCACGTCTTCCCAAGACAGATGCTCCCCACGTGCCCTCGACGGTGCGAGCCCTCGGCCGTCTCCACGACGGCCGTCTCGCCGCGTCCCTGAGTATCCTCAACCGGGGGTCGGCAGGCGTTCGGCGACCCGCATCTTGGCTGAGCGGCTGCGCGGGTTCCGGGCGACCTCCTCCGGCGTCGGGGTGATCGGCTTGGCCGTGACGAGGCGCACCAGACCGCGCGCGGCCGCCTGGCGAAAGCGGGCCTTGACGATCCGGTCCTCGCCGCTGTGGAACGCGATCACCACTACGCGACCCCCGGGGTTTAGGCGACGGAAGATGTTGTCAAAGAACACTTTAAGACTTGCAAATTCAGAATTTACAGCGATGCGCAGGGCCATGAAGGAGCGCGTCGCCGGATGGATTTTCTGGCGTCGCCGCCAGCCGGCCGGAACCGCCCCCTCGATGATCCGGGCCAATTCGTCGGTCCGGCGAATCGGCTGCCGGCGCCGCGCCTCGACAATCGCCCGGACAATGCGACGGGCGAAAGGCTGATCGCCGTACTCCCGCATGATCCACGCCAAACGATCCGCCCGCCATCGGTTCACGATCTCCTCGGCCGTCCGGCCACGGCTGCGGTCGTACCTCATGTCCAGCCGGCCCGGGCGCTCGAAACTGAAGCCGCGATCGGCATCCGCCAGTTGCAGGCTCGACAGGCCCAAATCCAGGAGGACCCCGTCGATCCGGTCCAGGCCGGCCTCGGCTAGCACCTGGTCGATATCGGCGACGTTGGCGTGAAAGTACCGTACGTCCCCCGCGCGTCCGAATCGGGCGATCAGACGCTCGCAGGCTTCGCGGTCACGGTCCAGCAGGATGAGTCTGCCGCCGGGCCGGATATGGTCGAGAATCGCCCCCGCATGTCCCCCGCCCCCGGCCGTGCCATCCACAAGGGTCAGCCCCGGCCGGGGCCTGAGATGCTCGATGACCTCCGCGACCATCACGGGCAGGTGCCCGGGCTGGCTTTCCACGCGGCCCCCGCTCTGTGGCTAGTGCACGTTGGCCGACAGCGTCGCGCCCGCCTCCAGCCGCGTCAGCAGCACCCGCACGTCATCCGAAAAATCGACGCGGCGATACGCCCGGCCGCGGGCCTGAACCCGCTCCAGGCGCTCCTGAAGCCGCTGCACCTCCCGGTACAACTGGTCGGCCGACGCCAGAGCCCCGCCGCCCGATGCCTGAACCGCCTTCTTCACCATGGCCCACCCTCGCGTACCTCTGTGCCGGCTCACTGGAACCTCCCTCGCCCCACTGTGCAGGCGTCGTGACCACGGACCCGGGCCCGGTCGCGGCCGCGTCCCCCGGCGCGACCCCGCGGACCCCTTCTCTCGCCAACCGCTCGCGCGTGCCTCACTTCCACTTTCTCCGGATAAAGGGCCGCCCGGGCAGGCCAGGCCCGCCCGGACGACCCCCAAGGGGGTCTACGTGGAACCTCCCGGCGGCGGCGGCGCAGGCGCCTGCGCGGGCGCCGCCGCTGCGGCCGCGCTCGCCTCCGCTCCCGCCGGGGCCGCCGGATTCAACACCTGGGCGGCCGTCTCGTCGAAAACCTCCAGTTCCTTCTTCACGTGCTCATTCCATCTATCTCGTGGCCATACCTCCATGTGATCGTCGACCCCGATGAGGGCCACTTCCCGCGAAAGCCCGAAGTGCTTCAGCATGCTCTCGGGGATGAGGACCCTGCCGAGCGAGTCGATCTCCAGGTCCTCCTTCAGGCCGTACTTGATCCGCAGGTAATTGCGCACGCGGGGGTTCGTCTGCGCCTTGGCGTCGAATTTCGGGGCGTTCAGTTCGTAGTCGCGCTGAGTATAAAGGTATAGTAATGAATCGTACCCCACGCAGGCCACCAGGTCGTACCCTTCCTTGCTGCGATTTATGGCGGCGCGGAGTTTCTGCGGAATGGTGAGCCGCGACTTCTTGTCGATCGCGAAAAAATACTGTCCGGTAAAAGTGCTCACCTCTTACCCCACTTACGAGGCTCTAGACTTATCAGTGACCCCACTAACCAGAAATGATATGGGTGGGAGTATCCCTTCGCTTCCACTTAGTTGTCAAGGGGATTCTGCCGGAAATCTCTAAAAAATTTTTTCACGCTTGGCGGGAGGCTCGGTTGGGGCTTACGTTGGGGCGCAGCCCGGCCCCACACGCAGGGGTGACGGAAGCACGTACCACTAGGCGTTGAGATGCAGCGCGGATCTGGAGGCAGGGACGCCGGCTTTACGGCGCGGCTGGGGACGCCACGACCACCAGCGTGCGGGCGACGCGGTCGCCAAGACGCTGAGGCCGCGGCCCAATCAGGATCGACACCAGGCCCAGAAGGTAGAACCCTGGAAACTCATCGACAATCCGCAGCAGGTTCCGCACCAGTGCCTGCCGGAACGAGATGGGCATCCCGAAATCGGTCCGAACCGCGAGGCCCATTAGCCGCTTGCCGATCGTTCGGCCGAAGATCCCTTCGGCCACCGTGAAATAGACAAGAATGATCGCCAGGTGAAGCCCCTGGAGGATCACCATCTCCTGCCAACTCAACTGCATCGCCAGGACCTGCTCGATCGTGGTAAGGCGGGCCGCAAGGTCCGGCTCGAACTGGACAATGAAGGGCGTCATAAGGATGCTGAGGATGACGTAGTCGATCGCCAAGGCCGCACCGCGCCTGAAGATCGAAGCCGGAACGCAGCCCGACCCCGGAGGCGCCTTCGCGGAACCACCGGCGCCCGGCCATGCCCCCCCTGCTCCGGGCGCGCTGGGGTGCCCGGCCGCCCGGCGCGACCTCTGGTAAGTCACCAGGAGCAATATCAGGACGAGGGAGGCCAGGGCAAGGATCGCCAGCCCCCCGTGATCGGGCCGTGTCCCCTTGGTCGCCTTCTCTTGCGGCACCAGAGGAATGAACTGGCCTGCGCGGCCGGTGGAGACATCGACCGCGGCCACGACCGGTCGCCCGTCGGCCATGCCGGCCACGTAGAAGGCCTGGCCGGACCGCGCCAGGGCAAGCGGTTCGGACGGGACCCCGCCCGCGAGCGGCCCCGTCTCATGCCAGTCTTCGTCGGCCGTCGAGTAGAGGGCGAGCGTCCACTGGTCGGGCTTGCCGTCGCCCTGGGTCTTGAGGAAAAGGCAAGTCATAGTGCTCGAGGTCGCTGCCACGAGCGGCACCGACGCCACGTAGAGGCGCGACTTGTTGGGGACGTGCCAGCCGTCCTTGTCCTGATAGACGAACCAGAGGCGGAAGTTGGGGGATGCGCCGATGAGGCTGGGTTCCTCCTCGCGCCAGACGATGAAGAGCCTGCCGCCGAACCGCACCAGCGCCGGGTCGAGGACCTTGTCGCGCTTCAGGTCGGCATCGACGCGGCGCCAGGACCACTTGTCGCCTTCGTAGCGTGCGGTGACCGGCTCTCCGGCGGCGTTCCAGCCGAAGGCATCGGCGGCCAGGCCGTCATCGCACGCGGCGGCCGCCGCCCAGGCGGGCACGGGCGCCGGCTCAATCACGGGCGGCGCCAGCCCGAACATGCCGTATCGGCCGCTCGCGAAGAACACCATCAGGTTCTCTCGCCAGGCGGCGATGGCGGTCGGGGTGCCTTGGACCGATCCGCCCTCGTGCCACGTGCCGCGCGCATCGCGCTGCCAGAATCGGAACCCGGCAAGATTGCCGGCGTCCCGCGTTTCGACCACGTAGAGGTTGTTCAGGTCGCCGGCGGCCGCAAGGTGCGGTCCGGCCGCGGGGGGCGGGGGGGCCTCAAGGTCGCACCCCGACAGCAGCCGTGCGACCGCCAACATCCCCAACATGCCGACCAGGTAGCGCATGCGACCCCAGTTTTGCCTAAGCGCGGCCGCCGCGGCGCGCGCCGACACCGGCTGCGGCCATCCCCCGCCCGCCGGGGGAGCACCGCCGGCCCCGCGAGCCACGGCCCGCCCTTTGCTTAACCCGCCTCGTGGCAAGAGGAATTGGAGAAATGGCGTGCTGCCGGACCCGCGGACCCGCCGGAGGAGTTACCATCGCTTCAGCAACATCAGGCCGCCCACGTCGGAGCCGCCGTAAGGCAACACGTAGAAGCCGGCGATCTGCGGCAACTCGCCCGTGACGACGCTGTGCCCGATCACCCAACCGAGGGCGGCGCCGAAAACCAGATCCGACATGTCGTGCTCGCGATCCTGAAGGCGCGACGCCCCCACGTATCCCGACAGCAGGTAGAGCGGCAGGGCTGCCTGCCATCCGTAGTACTCATGGATGACCGAGGCGAAGCACATACTGGAAGACATGTGGCCGGAGGGCCAGCCGTAACGGTCGCCCTTGGGGGTCCGATCGTCCATCGAGACCTTCAGGAGCATGGTCGAGACGCCGTTGATCGTGAGGGCCTCGATCATGGTCGTGGAGAAGGCGTGCTGCTGGGCGTCGCGCTCGTTGACCGCGTACAGGTACCACGCGCCGGCGATGGCGAAGTGGAGACCCGGGTGGCCGATGATATTGCCGAACTCGCCCGTCTGGGCCAGGCTGCCCTTCTCATACCGGAACTCGTCGCGAATCTGGTCGTCGAGCGTCTCGCGCACGAGGCGGTCGGCGCCGAACGCCAGGCTCAGGATCAGCAGGTTATCGGTATTGGCGAAGGAGTGCTTCGTACCGCGCCACAAGGCCGCGGGAGCCCCGCGAAGGTCGTTCTTGACGATCTCGTCGAACGACATGCCGGCAATCGAGGCAAACGGCGTCTGCGGCTTGGCGGGCTTCGCCTCGGCGGCCGCAGGCTGACCGGGCTGCTTTTCGGGCGTCTCGGCGGCAGCCAGTTCCAGGACCGGCTCCTCGCGCGGAGCGAGGTAGAGGCTGAGTTCCTTCTTGCCGGCCGGCTTTGCCTGGGCCGGCTGTGCGGCCGGCGCCGCCGGC
>Ga0315282_10012522_pt1 | contig 12967 bp, 27 predicted proteins | sample YL17G07_20_MG_FD_203693 | JGI IMG/M metagenome (GOLD analysis project Ga0315282, IMG submission 203693) | Sediment microbial communities from Yellowstone Lake, YNP, Wyoming, USA - YL17G07_20 | ecosystem: Environmental > Aquatic > Freshwater > Lake > Sediment | place: USA: Wyoming | collected...
AATTAGAAATAAGGAAGGAAATTAAGACCTTAGAAAAACAGATAGATGTTTTGTGTCAAAGATCTAAAGGTCTTGGCGACCTTTTTACTGCTGTAATGCTGAGTACAAGGAATCAGATTAGAATTGCGGCTTTAAAGTGGGTTCTTAACGAAGAAAAGGAGAAGGAAGTGAAATGAGTAGATACGAAACTCTTACTGGGTTCGAAGGCAGAGGGGACTCCCTTACTCATACTCTGGTTTTTCTGCCTTGTCCTTATGCTTTTTGGATATTATTGTGTCCTTTCGTAGGAACCGACAAATGTAAAGAATACTGTGAAAAGTTTAAACCAAAGAAGGAAACTCAACAAAAAGGAGAAGGCGAAACCAACATTTACCCTCATTCGCATAACGATGTATAACTGCACATAGAAAAAGGTTAGGATTTATTGAACTTTTGAGTCACATCTTCGCATTTCCAGTTTTTCCAATGAGTGCAACCCTTGCAACTGTGCTTATCAGGTCCGTTGCAGTCGAGCATGTACTTGTGTTTTTTCATGGAGAACACCCTTCAGATAAACTAAGTTAACCGCAAAAAATCAGACAGTAGGGTCTTGCCCATTATTGCCTCAACTCGTTTTGTCCATATTTGGAAAGCCTCAATGCGTTCCTCAACACATTTGACCATGTGACCATTGATGTGAAATTGAGCTGATGAGTCAAAGCTATCTAGGTAGAACCATATTTTTGGTAACGCCGATAATGTCGGTCCGAAAGCATGTAGCCAAGTGTTCTCCCCGAGAATCAGTCTAGCTTCTTTAATACAGTAGGTTATGAACGGGATATCTCTAGTTTTGCAGACTGTCCCAATACCGACAATTTTAGGGTTCACTTCATCTTTGAGTCTTTTACAGGCTTCTCTAAAGCTTTTGCGATTAAGATAGTTTGCTTGAAGGGGATATATCCACTCGACTTCATCAATATTTTTGAATGCCTCTATATTGTCGAAGGTCTTTTCCACATTGGTCTTTCCATTTTCCCAAGTTAGCTCCTGCTGATAATCATCAGGATAGTCAGGAATTGTAACCCAAATCTTATTCTTTCCATAATGTCTAGTTGCGATGATCGCCTTGTAGCGATACATTTCTAGGAATTCTTTAGGATAGTCCTTGAGTCTTCTCACGAAAAAGAAAGTTTCTACACCAGCATCAAGAATCGCATGTTCAAACCAGTTCTCTCTGAACCAGCGTTCCTTTCCCAGTCTACGTTCTTCCGCCATGTTGAACATGAGATAAGGATACTTGATGCGCTGTAGACTTGCGGGATGAACATAGAGTCTAGGTCTCTTTTGCTCTCCCATATTTTTTACCCTTGCAGTTATAACCTATTAAACGAAAGAAAAAAGGGTTTAGGATTTTGCTAGTGTTTCCCATTGCTTCCTTGTCATGCGGGGTCCCATAAAGCTCCAGCGTTGGTCGACTCCTCGGATTATCAGAATGCCAGTCATCATGAACCAGTATTCAACGATTTTTCCCTTCTCACCATAAACGCCTTTGTAGACAATCGTATTGGCGTTCAAGGAAGCCAGTTTCTTGTTGATGGCCTTTTGAATCAGTCGATCCTGTTCGTCTGATTGACCGAAGTATATCTTTGCAGTCTTGTAGACCTTCTGAGTAGCTTCCATACTGGTTCTAAGGAGTGAGACAGCTTCACCGTCTTGCACAACAGATTTTGGAATGGTTGAACATAATTCAGTCAAATCCATGTTCGCACCCTTGCGGTTAATCCGAGTTATACGAAAGGAAAAAAGTGGTTATTGAGTTTTTGCTTTTATGTGCCATTTGATTTGACCATCTTCTTTTTCTACGAGACCGCGAGTTTCGAGAAGATGTAAGCTACGGCATACTGAATTGTATTCCTTGCTTCGTGGAATAATCTGTTTGCCATGAACCAGTTTCCCAAGCTCAAGAATTGTCGAGTTCGGATACGCGGTTAGAAGTTCAAGAACCTTCTGCTGTTGATTGCCGAGACGTTTGCTCAATAGTTTCACCCTTCGTTCACTCCCGATTAACAGAGAAAAAGGGGATTTAGAGTTTGTTGTGGAGTTTCAGCAGGTCCCTGATGGCCTGTTGGATGGCATCGTTTCGGTTATGGTACAGGTTTTCCGTAACGAGTTCGTCAATCAGTTGAAGTTGAGCTTCAGGAACTTGAAGGCTTATCTTTTTCATCTTTCTTCTCCTCAGTTAGTTTTTTCATGAAGCCTTTGCCATGGTATGCACCTTTACATCGGCACTTGCACTTAGTCTTATCCGTTTTTGCCATGTAGCATCTTGAACAGCAAACTCCTTTCCATGGCTTCGTAGCTTGTTCAGGTTGTTCTATCATTTCAGGCATGTTTTGCACCCTTAAAGAAAAAATGGGTTATTTTCTTGCCATTTCGATACCGAGCAAGAAGAGGAAGACTGCACTAAGCATGTCGACGAAGGCCATACTGACTTGAAACAGGTCTTTGTTTGGGAAAGGCACATTCCAGAGTCCAGCTCCAGTCCACGAAACCACGCCACCATATGTCATCATTATTCCCAAAGCAAAGAAAACAATAGCCACAATGCGATACCCAACCTTGTCATATGCGAGATGCATCATTAGAACCATGAAGAGTATTAATGCCCCCAACCATCCGTACAAAATTGCTGGTGTGTCAGAGATCGAAGGTGCGACAAGGGCAGTTATGATGTAGCTTATACCCCACATGATAGTCCATGCTTCTGCTAGATCTTTCAAGTTCATCTGTTTTCACCCTTTCGTTTAATGGCACTTAACAGAAAAAGAGGTTTATGGAGGTTCCAATGTTCCATCGTCATGAACATAGATTGGATACTTGGCAGCCATGCCTATCTTTTCAGCACATTCCTTGTGCATCGCTCTGATTCTTTCATGTCCATCTGGAACAGGTTCACCAGCCCAGCCTTGACACACGAAGATAACATCGCCATCTTCTATTGGTTTGTTGCAGACACTACACCAAAACTTCATTCATTATTCACCCTTCGGATAAAGACTATTAACCGTGAATACAAAGGTGGGGAGCTGTTACGGTCTTAACCTACCTCCATAGTTGCACCCGAATAGCCTGCCGAAGCAGTCTCTCTCACGGTAGCCTATGGCCATGGAAGCCAGCCCCCCTAAGTGCATCGAGATTCCAGCAGTTTTGGACGCTGGACACGCATGGGGTCATGCTCTAGCCTTACCCATCAGATCGGCAAGAATGTATTCACCCTTGAGAATTTATGTTTTACGGTTAATTGTGTATAACAGAAAAAGGGAAGTTATTGGGTTCTGTGTTTTTCATTGTAGATCTGTAGGAAAGGACAGATCTCGCAGAATGAGACTAAGGTTCCGTACTGCATACTCATTGCGTCAGTGAACATGTTTACAAGTTGTGATGCTTCATCTAGCACATTGCTTGTGGGCTTTATCCATTTGCTCATCTCTGGTCTCTGTCGTTCAGTAATGTCTTTTCTGACAGGGCATTTTTCGCATACTCCGTTTCCGAAGATGCAGGGAAGGTCTTTCAGGATCTCTATTTGTTCAGTCAAATATGACACCCTTCACGGTTATGTCTCATTAAGAGAAAAAAAGTTAGGGTTTTTTGGATTTTACCTGCAAATCCCATACGTAGGACCCAATCACAAACGCTTTTTCTATGTCGGACAACCCCAACAGCAATTCATCCATTTTCTTATGGAACTCTTCGATTTTGTCTAACAAGTCCAAAAATGCCTTCTTTTGTTCCTTGCTCATGTTTTTCACCCTTGCTGATAATCGTAATTAAGAGAAAAAGAGGGTTATGGTTCTTTCCCCTTATGGTTGAATAACCAATGATTAGCACATGCAGGCTCTAAAGCACAAGTTGCAACGCATTCAGGGTCAGGATCACCATAACACTTTGGAAGTTTCTTTAAAGGTTCTTTTTCCGTCATATGTCACTCACCCTTCGGATAATACATCTTAGCTGCACACATAAAGCGTTTTGTGGGTGAGCAATAAGCCTTAGCCCCTATATCATGGAACTTCGGGGAACTGGTGTTTAACGCACCAACCGCTTGCAAGCGACATGTAGTGGTTCCCAGCAGGGATGGCCTATCCTTTTCGGTCCAGTTTTGTGTACGTTGCCCATGCCCCGACCTGTCCTATCTGGGTTACGGATATCACAGTTGATGTCTACGCACATCGACCTAATGCTCACCCTTACAGATAAGGGGTATTAATAGAAAAAAGATGGTTTTTAGTCTTCTTTCATCCAGTACAAAATCAAAGCAGACCAACTAACGCCAAGAACGATGCCAAGAAACAATCCAAGTGTATATACGCCATTTAATGTGGCTGTTTCTTTCCAGATAGGACTGACTGTGGGTATAAGCCACCAAGCTGTTGCGAGTGCCGTGATCACTGTGCCAAGGAATAATTGTATCTTTTTTTCGCCATCCATCTTTTCACCCTTGCAGTTAACGTAATTTAACAGAGATAGAAAAAGGTTAGGGGTTTGGTTTCTTGGTGACAATGAATGACCCACGTTCAGGAGTTTCCATCCAGCCCTGCTCAACCATCTCACGCACTCTACGACAGATAGTTTCTCCCTTGGCCACATTTGGATATTGTCGCTGGAAGGCTTTAACTATTTCATCGTATGTTGCAGGTCGAATCCAGACCTTATTGAGGTGAGCAACGACTTCCCAGACCTGGCGAGAGAGCTGGTCGAACTTTTCGATGTTGTCACGGTACGTTCGTTCAGCCTCAATGGTTTGATGCGTCAAAGCAGCCTTCAACGCCATGTTCTCCTTCTCCAAGTTTGCAACTCTGGCCTCAAGAAAGTTTATTCTGTCCGCCTGGATACGTTCAGTTTCAGTTCTAGGATACATCAGTACGACCACCCTTCGGCTTTCACTTTAACCCATCTCTCCACGGATAATACACTTTAACAGAAAGAAAAAAGTTAGGGGGAGATATCTCTTTCAACAATGAGGTTATCATTTTCAGGGTGAGGCTTTACATGAATTGCAAGAAAGTCGTCGTAACTCTTGAAAACATTTATCGAAGAGTGTTGTCCTCTCCAACAGATGATTGTCGTACCATCATCGAACGTTATACCGTCCAATACATGCCCTATTCCGCTCACTCCTGACACATCTTTTCCTCTAACAAGCTTAAAGACTCTCATTAGATCACCCTTTGCGGATAAGTCGCCTTAACAGAAAAAAAAGAGATGGAAGAGTTTTCAAGCCTCATCAAGTATCCAATTTGCAAGAGGGCATCGTTCTTCTTGACCCAATTCTCGATAGGGACAAGATAGAACTTCGCAACCTTCGCATGGGTCTGTTTCTGTCATTTGTTTTGACACCCTTTGGGATAAGTCGTCTAATAGAAAAAGGTAGTTAATAAAGCGTATCTTCCCATTCATGACCGCATTTTTGACATTTGACTATGCCAAAGCTATCGCTTATCTTCTTTACGAGTTGAACATCTGTAGAGCCACATTTCTCACATTTCCAGTATGGAAAAGCCATGGTTACACCCTTCGCATAAATGGGATTAACCGTTGATATTAAAGGGTTGAGGGAAATGTCACAGAATACACACTGCCACGCAGGCCGACTATCCCCTCATACACCCTTAGAAAAATGGGGTTATTTGTGCTTCATGTAATGGAGATTGAAGAAGCAGAGAGGCTTATCGCAAACGACTTCGACCTTTCCATCAATAGGAACGAATGCTGCAACATTCTTCTTTGTGACAGGCTCTTTGCAGACGTAGCATAGTTGTGAATCAGGCAACTTGAGAGAATCCCAATACTTGTCAATGTTTCTTTCATGAACCGCATGTATCGTAACTGTAGGTTCTGGCATATTTTCACCCTTAACGGTTAAACTATATTAAACGCATAAAAAAAATTAGGGAAGAGAAACGACACATTCATCCTCTTCGTAAATCGGTTTCAGACTACCGACTTGTATCCAGCCTCCATCATCTAGTTGTACAGTAATCCATTTTTTAGGGTCAGCTTGGTGGCATAAACTAGCTAAGTTATAGTCGAAGACGTTGATACTGTTGATTGTACCATTGGGCAATCGCACTTTCAGTGAGTGATCAATCAATGGTGCTTCCTTGTTTATTATTGAATAGTGTTTCGCCATATTCTACACCCTTGCCGTTAATGCTACTTAAGCGAATAGTAGATTGCCACGCATGTAGTAACACCAAAACCTAGAACAGTCAAGATTGGAAAGATTCCATTGAATGGAGGTGGCGGTGAGGGTGGTGGCTGTACTGGCACTATAGGAGTATAGACTGACTGAGTACATGTGATAGCAAATGGAAGAAAACGTGGAAAATACTTTGCTTCAAGATCTTCATAGGGTGGTTTGAATTCTTGCGTAGCTTCTAATGTAAAGCCGAGCATCCCTCTGTCCTGCATCGTGTCAATGCAGTCACCACAGGCAGGATAAATTGAATATGGAAATTGTGCTATAGCCACTGGTTGAGCTAAGTCTATTTGGGATAGGTTAGTTTGACCAAACAGGTATGGTTCTACACCATTCTGCAAGGCTAGTGTTTTATATGCTTGGTAGAGCCCGCCGTAAATTGTGATGTTTTCGACAGGTGTAGACCAGCAACCCCATGGATAGGCAATAAGTTCCATACCAGTGTGAATGGTAACTCCGATTGTAGGTTGATATTTGTTCCAACATGCTAGTATAGATTGAACTTCTGGCTGGTCGGCTTCAGCATTTCCACGGCATATAGTGCATCCGCACCCTGGATTAGAACCAGCACCACCCCAACCCTTCGGAAAATTACGGTTCAGATCAACACCATTGGCATTTATTCGTGTCCACGCTTCAAAACCATCTGGATTGGCTACTGGAAGAATCAATATTTGACTGTTCGCCAACAAATCACTCGCTACAGGATCGTTGCTTTTTACGAGCCAGTTGGCAAAATAATACAATAGCTCCGCGCCAGAATGTTCGTTACCATGAATAGAACCCATAAAGAAAATTGAATTTGCGTTCTCATTCCCAATGCGGAACAGGTATAGATCCTTGCCTAGCACACTTTGCCCTATCACTTCATACTGAAGAGCCAAACTCTTGAAAAGGAATACGAGGTTATCGTAAGTGTGATATGGCATATATGTCAGATATGATCCCTGAAGTTTATCAATTTATTGTTCATCGTTTACACCCTCTGTTAATTCTATTTAAACGAAAAAGAATGGGAAATTTAAGAGTGTCGCCTCTCTTGATCCAATCCGCATAGAAGATAGAGGTCAACGAATCCCTTGCCCCATGTTCGATACAGTCGTCTAAGCTCCTTTTTGCCTTCTGGCGACAGTTTAGACTTCCTTTCCTTAAGTAGCCTTTCATTCTCTTCGAAATTACTCACTTGAGAACACCCTTGCAGATATTCCATATTAAACGAGAAAAAAAGGGTTAGTATGCTTTGGAGCCTGCAACCTCGTAGATTTCCATATCGCCATTGTCGTCGAAGTTGAATTCAATATCAGTCGTGTAACATTTCCTCCTATCTTGTGTCGCAATTACAACGTTTCGCTCTGCGATTGCTGGATTCGCTTTAACCGCTTCTGCCAATCTGCTCATTAGTTCAATTATTTTCATTTTTTAGCACCCTTTGGCAATTAATTTCTATTAACAGAAAAAGAATGGGAGATTAGTGTTTCTTTCGTTCTCTAGGCATCCTAAAGTCTTCATTCAAAACACGGTAAAGATAGATTCCACCTGTACCTCTGCGATAATATGTGTATGGGCCTAGGATGAAGGGAACAAAATTCGCCTTATCCTTTAGGGCTATACATACTTGTTTGAGCTGTTCGGGATTGTATTCCGAAGATTCCGCTTGTGCTTCGTCAAATCGCATATACTGAGCATTGAAATCAAATCGACTAGATCGCCATAAAGGATTGTCTTTGTAGCCACATCTTAAGCAAACTTTCAAAACATCACCCTTCGTATAACTGTCTTTAAGCGAAAGAAAAAAGGAGAATTTGAGAGCTTGATCTAGTGACCCATGCCAATAGGCGTTTCGTAAACTGGTTTTCCTTCGTAGGGTCCGAAACTTCCTTCTCTCCATGCGCCTTTATAGCCTGGCGGATCGCTTGCGTAGTCATGGTTTGAACAGAACGGATAAGAACCATGTAGACGCGGTTCATGGCTGAAGTATTTTATGTGGAGCCTAAATTGAGACCCGTATTTGTAATTTGAATTTGGAACTACTGAGTAAGTATCTGCTTGCCTTGCGCCTATCATTTGACAAGTAACGGTTTTCCGTGTTGGGCTCACTTCTACGATCTGCAAAAAGTCGTTTTGTGTTTGGTCGTATCCCCAACTGTCATAGAATATTTGTCCAATACGCACGTCCAAGAGTTGAACTAGAGCCTTTTCTATCTCTCTGAGTTTTCGGTTCTTTTCCTTCGGTTCTATGTCGTAGTTATAGAGAATTTTGTCGAATTCCGCTTCTAACTGCTCTTTTTGTGACACGGTTACACACCCTTGCAGATAACCCGAATTAAGAGAAAAAGAGGTTATGGGATGATAAAAGAGTATACTCTAATACAGTCTGTGACTATATTTAGTTCAAGAACTGCCTGAATTGCTTTCTCTAATCGCTCCAAGAAGTCGTCGGTTATTGGCGTAGTTATCTCAATTTCAATTCTTCTTCTTCGGTTTGCCATTATTTCACCCTTCGCATATGGTATTAAGAGCAAGGGCGGTAGACAGAACGGACTAATGCCGCTTTGTCCGTAGTCTCGCCGAGCGCAGGTCAATTTTAAAGCTCGTTGAGGAGCTTCGGCTACCGTCATACCACCCTTGCGTATAAGATGCCTTGGAAGTATTAAAGGCGGGTGGTTGCTCTCGGTATCCTTAAGTAATCAGCTTAAGGCATGTGAGCTACGCATGCGATTAACTCATGCTATAGGCCGTTACCCCTATGTCATGCCACCCTTTGCGGTTAAACACGCATAAACGAAAAAAGAGGTTATTGTTGTTTTTTGATGTATGGAACTTGTCTGTAGCCTTTCTTGTAGAAGTCCTCAAGAACCGTAGCGAATTTCTCATCTGTGACTGGCAATTCCCAGAATCCGCCCGAACAGAACCCGCCTAACGGATCATGACAGGGTTTAGATGAGTAAAAGCTCTGTCGCACGTCATAATATTGCGGTGATGCTCGACCTGTTATTGGAGCTAAATGAACATGGATTGTTTCCATTGCTCCTGTTCTGGGATGCTTAAAGAATACTTCATTTGGGTTTGTCGGTTTAATCTTGGCTATCGAATAGCTTTCAACGGTTCCATCTTCATGTGTCCGCTCTATCTTCATCCGTTCAGTTTCTTTCCTGTCGCCAGAAGCCCATGTATGGTCAGTTTTCTCGAATTTGAAGGAACAGGACATTACTGCACCCTTGATAAAAAGGGGGAGAGGTTGTATTTTAGGTTTCTATACGTGGAGCCAAGTAATGGTAGAGGTCTCCGAATGGTGTACGTAATGTTGCTCGTATAGGGAAGTCGGTTTTCATGTCGATGACGGCTACATCGCAGAGTTTTGGTTCGAAGAAATTGAATCCCGTAGCTAGGTAGCTTAAGCTGAATTTTGCGTGTGCAGACTGTTGCACTTGAATGTCCAATAGAATGTCGCATCCACGTTTATACTTGTTTTCGGATTTGACAAGATCACCTTCTGCTTCAACTGTGACACCTTCAGGTTCAACATTGATTTTCACATGGTCCGAAGTTTTAGCCATGTCTTTCAAGTCGTCCTGCCATTGTTTACTCGCAACGGTGAACTGTGCATCGAATTGTATAAGTGGCTTCGGTGGCATTTCAGGAACCTCATCAGTGCATAGCAAGGGAAACTCTCGCGTTCGTGTTCGACTGTCGCTCAGGGTAAAAACCATTTTGGCCTCTTTACTGTTCACGGCAACTTTAACTCTAGTGTCCTTCTTGATTGCGGAAAAGACTACCTTGAGAACCTCTTCAATGTTGAATGTTGCGTACCCAGGCTTTGAAACTTCCCATTCTTCAAAATGCTCCTTCACGATACAGTAGTCAAGCAATGCTACCCTGCTAGGGTCCATTGCACGAATCAGCAGACGGTCACTCTCAAACTGAAATGTTATCTCATCCACTAAAGCATGTATGGTTTCAAACAGGTTTTTCAGCAGAACAGGGTCAGTAGTGATAAAATACGCATCCGCAATAGTGTTTACTTTCTCAGGTTTATCAAGTATAGGCATGGTTTCATTGACCTTAACTTCAGGTTGCTCAATCGGGGTCGGTGGAGTTACTACTAGAGCTGTCGTTTGTGGTTTTGGTTCTGGTTTCTTGTTCAGATCGACTATTTGAGTACATACTTGTTCGCTCATTTAGGTCACACACCCTTAAAAAAAGGGAGAGATTAAGAAGTTTTAACTTCACTAGCTCTAGGAACTCTTGACTTTACGATTTTGCCATTGACCTTTTTGAAGCCCCAGCTATCTATCTCGTTATGGTTCCAGTTAGGCAAACAGGCGATTCCAGTCTTGCGATAGACTAGCAAGGCTTCAACGTCTCCGTCATATAGACGCTTAACGTCACGGTAGCGTTCCATAGCATAAGCACGTGCAGACGTTTCGCTCTTGCATCCGCAAACACCGCCTTTATCGCCTTCTATATGTGGATTATTCGGGTCGAATAGAATCCAATCACAAGCCCAGCCTGGGAAATAGCCTTCTGAAACGTAGCGAACATTACTTATTTCTATCTGAAGGTTCGGCTCCTTGAGATTCTTTACCAGATGCTCAACGATCTCAAAAACCTCTGGTCTTGTGGCCCACTCTGGAGTGGGATACAGTATCTTGTTTTTCCCATCGTAGCGCCGATAGCCGTACTGCTTCCAAATCAAGGGTTCATACGTTTCTTGATTGCAACAGAGAAATCTATGCTTAATCACTTGTTCTGTCATGTTATGCACCCTTAGCGGTTAATGTTGATTAAAAGAAAAAGAGAAGTATAGAGCTACTACTGTTTGGTTTCTCTATGCTGTTTCCTCGATTTTAAAACCGAGTTCAGCAAGACGTTTTAGTGCATCTTCGCTAAGGAGTGCATAAAAGTCCGCAATCCAGCTTTGCACGTCATCCTCACTTAAAACCTCTATTGAGTTGCGTTCGCCTTGCCAGTACGTCACGTTTACTATGTAAAAAACTGCCTTGCCACCTTTGGTTTTGTGCAAGTAAAGCTCTTGGAACCTGTTTTGTTCCCTGCCTGCAACCCATTGCCCTGAGTACAAACATTCATCGTTTCGTGTGTTCAGTAAGACTAACTTGCCTTCCTCGGTCTGGTATGCCATCTTCGTCAAGTTTTCACCTCCACCCTTGCGGTTAAGTTGATATAACAGAAAAAGATTAGGGAGTTTGAGCTATTCGCTCCCACCAAGGAGGATCAGCATTGAGTTTTATCTCTTGCTTTTCAATGGCCTCAATACATCTTTTGAAATACTGTTTTGCTTCTTCGAAGGTCATTTGAACATAATCTGTCTTCATTGTAAGTTGAACGCAACGCCCCTTTTTTCCTCCCCAAAAGCTACTTAGCCAGAGCCTACCTTGAACCGAGCAGCCATATTCGACCAAATCCTCAGTCATTGTTTACACCCTAAAAAAAGAAGGAATGATTAGCGAGGAAACATCAGAGGATAACGTCTACTGAACCATTCCTCAGTCTTGTCTAGGTTTGGCGGTAGAAGAATCTCGGTTTTTATGCGGTATTTGTGTTTTCTAGCAAGATGTCGAAGTCGTTTAAGGCACTCGTCACATAGCTTTAGCGTATCTGTCTCCGTAGAGGGCGAATAGGTAATCACTACCTTATGCTTCGCTATGCCCTTGAAACAGCCTAGCCCTTCGCTTGGAGAATATCCTCTTGACGTATCGTAGTCGCAATACTCAGTCATTTTATACACCCTTACGTATAATGGGTGAGGGAAAGGAGAGAGAGAAAGGAGAGAATGAAATGAAGAAGCCTCACCCTTAGAGTTACTGGTTATGCGGAGCTGTTACGTCATCATTTTTCTCTAGTTTCCTTTTGGCTATCCCTTCCGTTAAGACTGTGGACGGCGTAGCGTAGAAACATTTTACGCGCTAGGTTCCGCTAGGGTTCTCTAACCCTTCTTGCCGCCTCTATCATCGTAACGGCAATAACTAGAGTAGTGTAGGGACCTAGCCCTCTTCTTTTACTGGCTAGGCGAGGATTTAAAGCTAACAGGGTGACTATTAGCACCTAAGAAGCTCTCAAGAAGCTGATCTCTTAGGCTCCTCTCACTCGGCACATACCACCGCATAACCGCACGCCTTGTTAAGCTTTCAGGTCACGACTTCCACGTGAACTATGGCCCAGGCGACGAGAACATCGCCTATCTCGCACTATCGACCGCATGTTAGCATAGCGGAATATTGCCGCTAGGTCGTCACTCGGCTCTACGTCGTGCAATACGACGCGGGGTCCTAATCTTGTACGTTCTCAAACAACCTTAACCGCTGAGGCTCTGCGTTTGTCGGATCGTGCCTTCATACCTTTACCTTTTTGGTAAGAGGTCTCTCGGTCTACATAGCGATCCGCTGTGATTGTTTCCTTGCACGTTTTAGCTTGGCCTTGGTTGTTTCACGGTCACACACACTTTTTTATTGTCCTTGTGTTTTGACCGTCAACCCTTAACATATTTTGTTAGCCTTATATGCGTTTATATTAATATCCAAATATGCCTTAAATATCAAAAACCGCAAAAATCGCCTCTTTTTAAAAAACCGCCAAAAAACAAAATTTTTTTCAAGCCTTTATATAATCATGCAAAAATGACCTAACTTAACGTTTTTTGTGGTGGACCGTATGACGTGCGGTTAATACCCATTAACAGCAAATAAGGCAATCTTGCTGATTAATCACCAA
>Ga0315282_10012523_pt1 | contig 12967 bp, 9 predicted proteins | sample YL17G07_20_MG_FD_203693 | JGI IMG/M metagenome (GOLD analysis project Ga0315282, IMG submission 203693) | Sediment microbial communities from Yellowstone Lake, YNP, Wyoming, USA - YL17G07_20 | ecosystem: Environmental > Aquatic > Freshwater > Lake > Sediment | place: USA: Wyoming | collected...
CCTCCACAATTACACCATATATTCTTGGGTCAAGCTGAGAGATATCAGTAATCTTTTCAGGAGGATTTAAGATGTCAACTGAATATGAAAACTCAGAAAGCTCATCCTCCCCCACAGGAGGGAATCTAGGGTCTTCTGTGGCAGAGCTTATTGCATTATTAATAATTTCATAGGCAAGATTTTCTCTGGTAGGGGCTATAGTTCCTATACATCCCCTCAGCTCTCCATGTTTCTTTATAGTTACAAATGCCCCTGCCCTTCTTTTCAACTCTTCAAAGGCAGGTTTAGGGGAGATAACTCTTCCTTCTTTTACATAAGTCTCTACCGCTTCTTTAGCTAGATTTAATATATAAGAAGTTAGGTCTTCGGAATTTACAGAGATAACCTCTCCAACCAGATATCCTACACCAAATGGTCCTTCATAAGAGAGGAAATTTGTCCTTATCTTCTTCTCATCCATAATACCTGCTAAAATAACAAGGGAACGAAGGCCACATTCACCTGCCCTCTCAACAAGGTCAGGGTCAAGACTTAAAAACTCATTCAAGTTTCCAGACTTTACAATCTCCACTACCGCCTGGTCAAAGACCTTTCCCATAGGGTCATAACCAGCTGGAGCACCAGGGATGAGCCTATGGGACATATCTCCACTAGCTATAAAGAGCATCGTTTCTTCTGCAACCCTCTCTATGACCTTACCAAAAGAGAATACCTTTTCTAAAGGTAAGAGAGAAAAAGACAATAACACCAATTTCGGTTTATACTCCAATTCTCTAATAATATAGTACAAGGGGACCATTGCTCCATGGTCAAGATATATATCTGTTATCTCTCTTATAGGTAGGCCAGTTTTTTGAGCCTCTTCTATAATCTTTTGAGAAGTAATACTATCTATCTCCAGATTAAATTTTACATCTGGTGCCCCAAATTCTAAAAAGCTTCCCATAATTCTATCCTGAGTAACTATACCAAACGAATTGAAATAGAGTTCACAATGGGGAGAAACAATAATAATTGTCTTGGGCATAATCTCTTTTGCCCTCTTCCCCAAAGATTCCATCGCCTCTACTGTAGAGATTACCTCTTTCAGATGAATACCCCCTACCTCTGGAATTATAATAGGAGGATGGGGTGTTATAAAGGCATACTTTATACCCATACGAATCTCCTTCTATCTTCCAAATTTTTTGAATACCTCTTCACGATTTATAAGTTCAATAATGATAGGTCTTCCATGGGGGCAGAATCTAAAGTTCGTCCGTTTAGAAAGGTCATCAAGGAGCTTCTTCATCTCCTCCATAGTAAGCCTATCACCTAATTTTACTGCACTCTTACAGGCTATCTCTCTTTTGAGGGTCGTTATACTTAAGTCTTTTTTCTCTAAAGGCTCCATTAGAGCCATTTCCAAATCTATACCCTTTAAAAAACTAGGGATAGCCCTTACAACTATACTCTCTGGCCCAGAAATATCGCATTCAAATCCCAAATCGTTTAGGTTTTTAACTATCAATTCTATCTCTTCATACGGGATATGAGATAGACTTATATACTTGGGTTCTAAAAGGAACTGCGGAATACTCTTTATCTCTCCAAAGGAATCAAAGATAACACGTTCATGTGCTACATGCTGGTCTACAAGAAAGAGTCCTTTTTCTGATGAGCATATAATAAATGTATCGAGGTATTGCCCTATAGGTTCTAAAGGGAATATATCAGGACTAGATTTAGGAGAGACCCCAGGGAAAAGAGGAGGTTTTTCATAAACAGGTGTTTCTTCCTCAATCTTAAAGTTCAGAGTCTCAGTTGGTTCAGGGGTTGAATAACGTCCTTCTTTTTCTTTTAATAGGTCGTATATGGCATTATACACAGCGCTGTAGGTTTTCCCTTCCTCAAGGACCTTTATCTCTAGTTTTGCTGGGTGAATATTTACATCTATAAAATTGTATGGCACCTTAAGGTCAAGTATTATAAAAGGGAACCCTTTATCACCAATAATCTTAGCTATAGCGTCTTCTACAACCTTCTGTAGTATATAGAGTTTTATCACCCTTCCATTTACTGCAAATACCTCTCTTTTCCTATCAGGATACATCCTAGACCTGTCCATAATCCCCCTTCCAGAGACATAAGGACCAGAAAAATTTATCTCTACTGGGTCTAAAAGCTCTTCAAAGATGATAGAGGCAGTATCTTTAAATATACCTGTACCTGGGGTCACAAAGACCTCTTGTTCATCTGCTTCCAAATGAAATGATATTTCAGGATATATAAGGGCATACTTCTTTACCCAATCTATGGCAAGATTCCTTTCGTATGAATCCCCTTTTAAAAACTTACGTCTTGCCGGTATATTATAAAATAGGTTCTCTGCAACTATCTTTGTCCCCTTTGGGGTAAGTGAAGGTTCTAAGCTCTTTTCTATTCCACCTTCAATTACATATTTCACTCCTTCGGAACCAGTGCTAGTCTCCAATGTAACCCTAGAGACTAAGGCAATACTTGAAAGGGCTTCTCCTCTAAAACCTAAGGTGGAGATATTATAGAGGTCTTCTATATCCATTATCTTACTGGTCGAGTACCTTTCAAACACAAGAGGGACGTCTTCTTTTGCTATTCCAATACCATCGTCTCTAACTTCAATCCTTCTCTTTCCCCCTTGGACTAGATTGACATAGATATGTTTAGCCCCAGCATCTATAGAGTTTTCAACTAGTTCCTTTACTACTGAAGCAGGTCTCTCAACTACCTCTCCTGCTGCTATGTGTTGGATGACGTTTTGGGGTAGCCTTTTTATCTTGCTCACCAGTTTCCTCCTTTAAAGTTTTTGACCATTCTGAAATTCTAAGAAGGGCATCAATTGGGGAAAGAAGCTCAACATCTATATTCTTTAGCTCTTCGATGATTGGATGTTCAGTTATATGAAATAATGGAGACTGTATTACCTTCTTCTTGGGGAGAGGTTCTTTTTTATCTAGACCCTCAAGAGTCCTTAGTATCTCGGTAGCTCTTCCTATAACAGAATTAGGGATACCAGCAAGTTTAGCCACATATATACCATAACTCTTATCAGCTGAACCTCTCTTTACCTTATAGAGAAAGGTAATATGTTCTCCCTTCTCCTGCACTGCTACTGTATAGTTTTTGACCCCAGGGAGTTGATTTTCCAATGCAGTAAGCTCATGGTAGTGGGTTGCAAAAAGTGTCAAGGGTTTCATCTTATTATTCCCGAGATATTCTACTAGTGCCCAGGCAAGGCTCATACCATCATATGTACTTGTCCCTCTGCCTACTTCATCAAATATGACCAAACTCCTCGGGGTGATATTGTTTAAGATTCTAGCTGTTTCTTCCATCTCTACCATAAATGTACTCTGATGGAGACTAAGATAATCTTGTGCTCCTATGCGGGTAAAGAGCTTATCCACTATTCCTATATAGGCTTTTTCGGCTGGGACAAAACAGCCCATCTGCGCCATAATTACTATAAGCCCGACCTGCCTCATATATGTAGATTTTCCAGCCATATTAGGTCCTGTAATAAGAAGAATTTGATCGTCTTCTCTATCTAGATAGGTATCATTTGGGATAAATGTATGGTCTAAAGATTTTTCCAAGACTGGATGTCTTCCATTTTTTATTTCTATCTTAAAATCCTGTGATACAATTGGTCTTTTATAATTATTTAGCCTTGAGACATATGCAAAACTCTGTAAGACATCTAGGGTAGCTATTGCAGAAGAGGTCTGTTGTATATCCTTTATCCCATTTCCAGCCTCATCTCTTAACTGGAGGAATATGCTATACTCTAGAGATTTTAGCTTCTCATCAGCCCCAATGAACTTTTCTTCAAATATTTTTAAATCCTCAGTGATAAATCTCTCCGCATTAACTAAGGTCTGTTTTCTGATATAATCCTCAGGGACAAGACGAAGGTTAGACTTTGTCACCTCTATATAATAACCGAATACTTTATTATAACTCACCTTTAAGGATTTTATTCCTGTTCTTTCTTTCTCCTTTGCCTCAAACTGAGCCAACCACTTATTGGAGTTATTGAGTATATCTCTAAGCTCATCTATATCTGAATTGAAGCCATTTTTTATGATGCCACCTTCAGTAAGCGCTACAGGAGGGTCATCCCATATAGCCTTTTCAATGAGTTCTATTAAAGGGGTAAAATCTCTTATCTTATCCCAGATATCTCTAAGAATCTTCGTCTTTGGGACGAATATATTCTTCAGAGACATCGCATTCTTCAAAGAGTTTTTTAAGGCAAGCATATCTCTTGCATTCCCAACTCCACAGGAGAGTCTGCCTATGATACGCTCAAAATCTCCTATATCCTTTAGTCGTTCTCTTATCTTCTCATAATAGATTTGATTATTAAAGAGCTCTTCAACCCCGTCTAGTCTCTCATCTATAGCATCTATATCTATAATGGGATAGATGAGCCAATTCTTAAGGAGTCTTGAACCCATAGGGGTAATAGTATAATTTATAGTGCTATATAAAGTAAATTTAGAACTACGGTCGATGGTGTTTTTTAAAAGTTCTAGACTATCTATAGCCTTATGGTCTATAGACATATACCTAGATAGGTTGTAAATTCTTATAGGCATTATATGGTTTGGAAGGCTCTTTTGGGTATACTCTAGATATGCTAATAAGGCACCCGCAGTCTTTATTGCCAAGGGCATATCCTCTATGCCAAATGGGATAAGATTCTGGGTATTGTATAGATTTATAAGCCTTTCATAGGCAAGATGATAGTCAAAATATTCTGATTCAAACTCAGATGTAGTCCAGTTCTTCGGAATTTCTTCTTGAAGAAAATCAAATGGGTCATCTTCTCTTGGTATTACAAGTTCTGATATATTTAGTTTCAATAATCCTTCTAGGAGTAGTTCCCAGTCCTTCATAGAAAACTGATTTGCATAGAATTCTCCAGTAGATAGGTCTATAAAAGATAGTCCAAAACCTAGTTTTTCATCCTTTACTATGCTTGCTATATAGTTATTATTTTCAGAATCAAGGAATATAAAGTTTGTCCCTGGCGTAATTATCTTTACTACATCCCTCTTTACCAACCCTTTAGCCAGCTTTGGGTCTTCTAACTGCTCACATATAGCTACTTTATAGCCCTTTTCTAGAAGTTTTGGGATATAGTTATCAACAGCATGATAGGGTATCCCCGCCATAGGGATACGGATATTTCTCCCTATCTCTTTTGAAGTAAGAGTAATCTGAAGCTCTCTACTAGCAGTATAGGCATCGTCTTGGAAGAGTTCATAAAAGTCTCCAAGCCTAAAAAAGATAAGTGCATCTGGATAGTTCTTCTTTATCTTCCTATACTGCTCTATCATAGAGATAGAAGATGACATATTATACCATTACTCCTTTTAATGTATAATTATTAGCCTCTTTAATCTCTACACTCACCATACTTCCTGGTTCAATCTTTTCATCTATTATTACTATCTTGTTTGTCCTCGTCTTTCCTCTAGACTGATATTCCCATTTGGTTTTTCCTTCCTCAATAAGGACCTCCTGTCTTTGACCAATCAACTGTCTATTTATCTGTTCTGCTATCTCATTCTGTACCTCATTAAAGATCTCATATCTTTTCTGTTTCACCTTGTATGGAAGGTCTGGAAGTTCTGACGCTTTTGTCATAGGTCTAGGTGAAAAGATTGCAGAATAAATCTGGTCAAATTTTATATCTTTTATAAATTCTAGTAGTTCTTCAAACTCTTCATCTGTCTCTGTGGGATACCCTATGATGACATCTGTAGTAAGGGATATCCCAGGTATATTTTCTCTTATCTTATTCCAAAGGGCTTTATATTGCTCCTTTGTATATCTTCTATTCATTAGCTCTAATATTCTATCATTTCCTCCTTGAACTGGGAGGTGGAGGTGTTCACATACCTTAGGTAGTTCCCTTATAGCTCTTATCAGTTCCCAAGAGATATCTTTGGGATGAGATGTGGTAAAACGTATCCTTGCTAAACCATCTATCTCATCAAGCTTATATAAAAGTTGGGCAAAGGATAGTTCTCCCTGTATATCCTTTCCATAAGAATTTACATTCTGTCCAAGGAGCGTAACTTCTTTTGCACCTTTCAAGACAAGGGCTTTTGCCTCTTCTATAACAAGACGACTAGGCTTACTCCTCTCTCTTCCTCTTACATAAGGGACTATGCAGTAGCTACAGAAGTTATTGCATCCCTCCATAATCCTTAGGAAAGCGCAGGGAGGGCTCTTCTTTGGAATAATTACACTCCATTCTGTAGCATTTTCTTCTGTATAGACTCTCTTTTCTTCACTCAGTATATAAGGGATATTTAAAAAATCAAAAGTCCCTACAACTTTATCTACATAGGGAAATTTCTCTAATATTTTCTCTTTATGAGCCTGTGCATAACAGCCTGCTACAACTATAATAGGATGATGGTCAGACTTAAACCTTTTGAACTCTCCTAGCCTGCCTTCTATCCGTATCTCAGAACGTCTCCTTACTGAGCAGGTATTCAAGATAATTAGGTCTGCATCAATAGGAGAATTTACTCTTATGTTTCCTTCTTTCTCTAAAAGAGAGCTCAATTCTTCTGTCTGTTTTTCATTCATCTGACAGCCTATTGTCCATACATAAAACTTCATTTCTCTTCCACCTTCGTTAGGTTTCCAAATGGGATAAAAAGTCTATAGGTATTCTTTAAAAGAGAAAGCCTGTTGTTTCTTATCTTTTCATCCTCAACCATAACGAATACATTCTTAAAGAATTCTTCTAGTATTTCAACTAGAGGTAAGAGTTTTTCATATCTCTCTTTAAGAGGCATCTCTCCATCTAGATTTACTCTATTTATAAATTCATAAAGGGTCTTTTCATCCCCTGTCTCAAAATAGCAAGGATTACATATAGGGAAGTCTTCAATCTCTCTTGTTATTCTAAAACATCTAACTGCAGCGGTAATAAACTGTGGGAACATCTCCCTATGAGATAGTTCCTGCAAGATAAGGGCAGTATTTGTTATCCTAGAGATAGAAGTAGTATCTAAGCCTAAGGCTGATTCTACTAAGTCTCTCCTTATCCCTTTTCCAATAAGATAAGAATAGAGTCTCTGGGAAACAAATGCCCATATTTCTTTCTTATTTTTAGCCTCTAATATATCCATAAGGGATGATAATTCTATATCAATATTGCTTTCTCCCATAAGATAAACTAGATTATAAGCCTCTTTTCTTAGACCATATGGGTCTTGAGAACCAGAAGGTATGTATCCCTCGTTAAAGTTAGAGACTATATCATAGACCCTCTCCACAATAGCCAAGAGCTTTGCATTGAAATCCTCTGGATTTACCTCTTCATGATGGTATATAGCCTTCCATACTGTCTCTTTTTCTGTTAAGCGGGCATATATACCACCTATAACACCGTGCAGCTCTGGGAATTCCTTTACCATTTCGGTAGTCCTATCTGTTTCAGAGATGATGAGAGCATCCTTAAGGTCTTCCTCTACCTCTTGTAAGCCAAGTATATCTATAAGATATTCTAGTAATTCATTCATCTTTTCAACCTTATCTTTTAATGTCCCTCTATCGCCAGGAAGACTTATCTTAGATAGGTCCTTTACCCTTTCTCTCAGGGAAATGGATGTATCTCTAGTATAGAAGAATTTCGCATCGTCAAATCTAGCTGTGATTACCCTCTCGTTCCCCTTTCTTATATTTTCTATCGCCTCCTGCCCCATATTACTCACGATAATAAAACCAGGATAAAGACTACTATCTTCCCTCTTAATGGGGATATATCTCTGGTGATGGACCATAACAGTTGTAAGGACCTCAGAAGGTATATCTAGGAAATGCTTAGAGAAACTTCCAAATATTATGTATGGATACTCTACAAGAAATGTTACTTCCTGCAGGAGTTCTTCAGTTAATACTGGCTTTACATTGATGCTCTCTGATAATTTATTCACAGTATCGAGGATATAATCTTTCCTTTTCGTTTGGTCAAATATTACATAGGCTTTTTCTAGCTTCTCCTTATAATCTTTGACGTCTTCTAAGAAAATCTTTTCTGGAGATAAAAACCTGTGTCCATACGTATATCTATTGCTTTCTACACCAGCTAAACTAAATGGGATTATCTCCGTATCTAACAGGGCAACAATCCATCTTATAGGACGCAAGAAGAGAAATCTCGTCTCTTCCCATATCATAGGTGTAGGAAAATTTAGAGAGTTTATAAGCTCTTTAAAAAGGTCTCCAAGTAAATCCTTGACATCTTTGCCTTTTTCTCTAATATAGGCAAATGCATATTCTCCCTTGGGGGTATTTTCAAAGGCTATATCTTCTAAGGTGCATCCTTGTTTCTCTGCAAAACCCAGGAGGGCTTTAGTAGGTCTGTCTTCATTATCTAGAGAAACACTCTTGGGAGGACCTTTTATCTTCTTTATCTCCTCTTCTTGTGATGGAGACATATTATGAATAAATACTACTAATCTCCTTGGAGTCCCAAATACTTCTATGTCTCCATACTGAATCCTATATCTCTCAAGGAGGCTCTTAGTATTTTTCTCTATCTGTTCCAATATATCTGGGAATATCTTTGCAGGAAGTTCCTCTGTTCCTATCTCAAGAAGACCTGTCCTCATATAATAACTTCTTCCACCTCCATATAAAGTTTGGCACATTCTCTAGCAAGCGCCCTTACTCTTCCTATATAAGCTACCCTTTCAGTATAAGAGAGCATACCACCTGCATCAAGAAGATTAAAAGTATGAGAGCACTTAATGGTATAGTCGTAGGCAGGAAGAACAAGATTAATGCTTAAAAGCCTTTTAGATTCTTTTTCATATGAGTCAAATAGTTCTCTTAAGAGCTTACCATCTCCATCTATGAGTGCATATTTAGACTGTTCTACCTCTTCCTGAAAACGTACATCTCTATAAGATATAGAACTATTCCAAGATAGCTCAAATACACTCTGTTTCTCTTGGACATACATGGCAATTCTTTCTAAACCGTATGTAATTTCAGCTGAAACTAACTCTAGAGGAAGTCCTCCCATCTCCTGGAAGTACGTAAATTGAGTGATCTCCATACCGTCAAGCCATACCTCCCAACCAACCCCCCATGCCCCTAGAATAGGAGACTCCCAGTTATCCCCTACAAGCCTGATATCATGGAGCATTGGGTCTATTCCTATATATCTTAGACTATCAATATAGGTATCTAGTACATCAGATGGGGCAGGCTTAAGAATCACTTGAAACTGGTAGTGTTTACAGAGCCTGTTGGGGTTTTCTCCAAACCTTCCATCAGCAGGTCTTCGACTGGGCTGGACATAAGCCACGTTCCATTTATTAGGTCCAAGGGCTCTAAAAAAAGTATCAGGACTCATCGTTCCTGCCCCAACCTCCATATCATAAGGCTGTGTTATTATACAGTCCTTTTCTTGCCAGAAATGAAGAAGTTTTAATATCAGTTCCTGAAAAGTCACAGTGTCACCTCTTCTGATTTTAATTTTATACCTGTATGATATAGTCTAAACCTTTCCAATATGTCATCTAGTTCTTTTCCAACTATTGGAGGCACATCTTTCACGATAGCCTCACTCAATTTCATATCTTCATACTCTCTCAGGAGCTCTATGCTCTTATCAGATACAACCATAGTATCGTCTGTCTTTAAAATACAATCTCTACAGATTACTCCACCCAAAGAAGGACTAAAATAGGAGATACTTTCTTTCCCACATATGCACCTATTGAGTCTCAGTTTATAGCCAGCTAGAGAAATGATATTAATCCAGAAGAACCTCAATAGAGAGTCTATGTTAGTATCGTATCTGTCTAAAGCTGTAATGACTCCTATAAGAAGTTTAAAGAATTTTTCTCCATCGTCGTTTTCCTGGACAATCAGTTCAGTAAACTCTAATATCTTGCTTGCGGCAAGATATTTATCTAAATCTTTTCTTATAGTTGGGAAGGTCTTCAAGACCTCTACCCCTTTAACAATATCAAATGTCTTCCCTATATTTATCCATCCTCTTACAACATTAATGGGTTCTAAACTTCCCGCTAACTTGCTAGAAATTTTCCTAGAGCCTCTAGCAACAGCCTTTAATTTTCCTCTTTCTCTAGTAAGAAAAATAATCAACCTATCCTTTTCTCCTATATTTTCACGAGAAAGGATAATACCAGTAATATAATAAGATTTCATAGAAAAATTATAACATAAAATTATTTATAAACAATCTCTTCCACCCAAGGTAGGAGAGATTTAGGGTGAGGGGTGCGTGTAGAAAAAATCGGCTACCCGGTCATTGCGAGGAGCTTTAGCCCCGAAGCAATCTCCCCTTCTGTCTTTGCGAGGAGCGAAAGTGACGAAGCAATCTCAAAGGATAAGACCGCCACGCTCACTACGTTCACTCGCGGTGACAAGAAGTCTCACTTTAGTGTTGCCGACAAAAATTACATGCACCTATAGTGGGATGACTGTAGCATAGCGAAAGCTACCTATGTTATAATATTTTTATGAAACTATTTACTATTGAGGATAGAAAAAAAATCTTAAAAGAAGAGTTAGAACGTATCCTAAGGATTATTATAGAAGAATACGATCCTGAAAAGATAATTCTCTTTGGCTCTTTAGTCTCTGGAGAACTCCATGAGTGGAGTGATATAGACCTTTTGATTATCAAAAGTACAGAGAAAAGACCTATAGAAAGAATTTTAGAATTGAGCAGATTAATTAAGCCGAAAATAGGAATAGACCTGTTTATATATACTCCTGAGGAGTATCAGCTGCTTCTTAAGGAGAGATATTCTTTTTGGGTCAATATTCTTAAGACAGGGGAAATAGCATATGAAAAAAGAAACTAGAGAATGGATAAAAATTGCTTTAGAAGACTTACAGAGTGCGGAGATATTGCTTAAGGAAAACATTTCTAGAATTGATTTAAATAACATTTTGGAAGAAATTGGTTATAAAACCCCCATTAGTGAAGAAGAAGCAATCTTCCTGAATAGTATTTATAGATTTAGATATCCTCCTGATTTAGGACTTTTACCAAAAGGTGAGCCTATAAAAGAAGATGCAGAAAGAGCGTTAAATCTGGCGAAATTAACGATTGAGTGGATAAGAGAACTTCACATGCTTGAATAATCTCCTCTGTCATTGCGAGGGGCTTTAGCCCCGAAGCAATCTATCCTATGATGGGATAGCCATAGCATAGCGAAAGCTTATAATGTTTATGACTCATCACTTGTTACTCGTTACGCATTACCTATCACGAATTATCTATAGACAAATTTTTCTTGAAAGCAATTAAATATGCTGTCTAAGATATTACCAATGTCTTACTCTTTCCTCCTACCTTTGGTAGATGCAAAGATTCATTAGCTGGATTATAATTTCCCCAAATATAAGGGAGGACCTTATTAAAGATAATGAAGGGAATTATTTTAGCTGGGGGAACAGGCTCAAGATTAAGACCTCTAACGAGGGTAACCAATAAACATCTATTACCTATGGGGAGATATCCTATGATTTTCTACCCTATCTACAGATTGAAACAGGCTGGAATTAGAGAGATTCTCATCGTTACAGGACGTGAACATATGGGAGATGTAATTGAACTTCTAGGAAGTGGAAGAGACTATAGTGTGGAGTTTACATATAAAGTTCAGGATGAGGCTGGAGGAATTGCAGAAGCTTTAGGTCTTGCTCGAAACTTTGTAGGTAATGATAGATGTGTAGTGATTCTAGGAGATAACATATTTGAAGATGACATAACTCTCTATATAAAAGATTTTGAATTACAATCTGAAGGAGCAAAGATTCTTATAAAAGAAGTCCCAGACCCAGAACGTTTTGGAGTACCAGAATTAAAAGATGGAAAGATTATCTCCATAGAAGAAAAACCCAAAAACCCTAAGAGTAAATATGCAGTTACGGGAATATATATGTATGACTCAGAAGTATTTGAGATTATAAAAACTTTGAAGCCATCAGCAAGAGGAGAATTAGAAATTACAGATGTAAATAATACCTATTTGAAGAATGGACTCTTAACTTATGACATTTTAAAGGGTTGGTGGACCGATGCAGGAACTCCTGAATCTCTCCTTCGGGCTAATGAGCTTGCAAAGGATATAATCTTGGACTTTGGACCATGATGGATAAAAAAGTTCTCATAACAGGAGGAGCAGGATTTATAGGTTCAAACTTTATTCATTACATTATAAATAAGTATAAAGACTATATTGTAATAAATCTTGATAAACTTACCTATGCAGGAAATCTTGAAAATCTTGAGGAGATAGAAGGAAATCCTAGGTATCATTTTGTAAAAGGAGACATAGCAAACAGAGAGCTTGTAGAATACATATTTGAAAGATTTAAGCCTAATTATGTAATAAACTTTGCAGCAGAATCTCATGTAGATAGAAGCATAGAAGGACCAGAAGTCTTTATAGAAACAAATGTGTATGGAACTCAAGTTCTTCTTGATGTTGCAAAAGATTTTTGGTTGAAGAATAATATGTTTGATTCTGCAAGATTTCTTCAAATAAGTACAGATGAAGCTTATGGCTCCTTAGATTTAGAGAGCAAAGAGAGATTTACAGAAGAATCTTCTTTAAGACCGAATAGTCCCTATGCGGCATCAAAAGCTTCAGCGGATCTTCTCTGTAGAGCATATTTTATAACATATAAGATGCCAGTAATTATCACCCGTTCCTCAAACAACTTTGGACCAAGACAATATCCAGAGAAATTGATACCTCTTACTGTTACTAATGCTCTTTCAGGAAAACCTCTTCCTATGTATGGGGATGGAAGGAATGTAAGGGATTGGCTCTATGTAGAGGATAACTGTAAAGGAATAGATTTGGTATTACATAAAGGAAGGATAGGAGAAGTATATAATATAGGGGGAGGGAATGAGTGGAAGAAC
>Ga0315282_10012524_pt1 | contig 12965 bp, 7 predicted proteins | sample YL17G07_20_MG_FD_203693 | JGI IMG/M metagenome (GOLD analysis project Ga0315282, IMG submission 203693) | Sediment microbial communities from Yellowstone Lake, YNP, Wyoming, USA - YL17G07_20 | ecosystem: Environmental > Aquatic > Freshwater > Lake > Sediment | place: USA: Wyoming | collected...
GTTACCTTATTTTCTTTCCGAATACAAAAAAGCGGGCACTTTCGTGTCCACTTTTTGGGGTACAGATCATTTCGTGCGCTTTTTTATTTATTTTCCAAGAATTTTATCAATTTCTTCTGCTTCGAGCTCTTCTTCTACAATTAGTTTCTCGGCCAGCTTGCTCCATAAATCTCTTTTCTCCTTGAGAATTCTTTTATCCTCTTCAAGGTAATTTAAAAGAATTTCTCTTTTCCTCTTGTCTATTGCTTCTGATACATCTTCGCTGAAATCACGGTGAATCCTTCCGGTATTGCTTCCCTGGTACCCGAATTCTTCTTTTTTGCCAAAGATTCGAGGAGCGAATTCCTTATCCATAGCAAATTCACAAATCATTTTCATAATTAATTGGTCTGCATCTCGGAAATCTTCGGCCGCTCGGCTGCTTCTTTGAATATATTCGTCCTCTGTTTCAAGAATTTCTTCTGCTGCCCGGCCAGCCAAATCCATTTTCACCCGGGCCAACAGATGTTTATCCGAAATATAATGTCGTTCTTCCTCGGCTAAAAGTTGGGTCTTCCCCAGTGAAAATCCGTGGGGAAGGATGCTGACTTTGTAAACCGGGTCGGCGAAGGGGTCGGATTTAGCAACAATGACTTTGGCGGCTTCATAGTAAGCCGAGTGCCTTTTCTCTTCTTCAGAAAGATGGTGTTTGTCTTGTCCTTCGCCCATTATAATTTGGTCTCGGGCAGATTCCAAATCCTTCATTAAAATCTTACCCTTTTGGGACTCATTCCTTTCTTCCTGGAGTTCGGCGGCCTGCATAGCTGCTTTGTTAGCTAAATCAGCTAAGTCAGCGCCGGAAAAACCTATTGTTCCTTTAGCAATCCGAGACAAATCAACGTCTTCGGCTAAGGGCTTATCCCGGGTATGGACTTTAAGAATTGCTTCTCTCCCCTTAAGGTCAGGCAGAGAAACTAAAGACTTTCGGTCAAATCGGCCAGGTCTGAGTAAGGCCGGGTCAATCAAATCTGCTCGGTTAGTTGCAGCCATAACCACAATCCCAAACCGAGGAACAAGACCATCCATTTCAATACAAAGTTGGTTAAGAGTCTGTTCTCGTTCCTCCTGGGCACCAGTTGTCACTGCAGCGCTTCCTCTTGTTTTACCAACGCTATCTATCTCGTCAATAAAAATGATACAGGGCGCATTGCTTTTGGCTTCTTCGAATAGCTCCCTTACTCTTTTGGCACCAAGTCCACCAATCACTTCAACAAAATCCGAACCCGATCTGTTAATAAAAGAAACTCCGGCTTCCCCGGCTACCGCTCGGGCTAAAAGAGTTTTTCCGCAACCAGGAGGGCCGTGGAACAAAACACCCCTAATCATTTTTGCTCCCAGTTTCTCATAATCCTCGGGGTTTCTCAATTGGTCAACCATCTGCTTGGCCTCTTCCACCACTTCATCTATGCCGGCAACATCAAAAAATCTTGTTGAAGGAATCTCGGCTAATTGTGCTTTTTTACGTTTTTTATTGCCGAAAATAGAAGTGCTTCTTTGGGCCATCCGGCCGAAAACATAATACATAACAAGGATATTTATAGCTAGCATGGCAATAACGCTAACGATCGACCAGTCAAATCCTATTTCTTTCTGAACGATAACGTCTCTTTTCAAAAACGCATTGCTTATAACCTTGGGCACATAGTACGAAGGAGGAGGGCTTCGAAACTTTACAGGAGCTATGGTTTTATCCTTCCATTTTATTACAAAAACATCATCTCTTTGTTCAACCACCTCAATCTTTTGGAGTTCCTCGAGCGTCTCAGGGGTAGCTCCAAGGTAAAGCCCTGACATCCAATCCCAGCCGCAGCCGAATTTTTCCTGTGTCTCACTCCAGGTTATTTCTTTGACCGCAAGATAATCTTTCCAGACCCAGTTATAAACAAAACAAGAAAGGAGACTAAATAAAATCACTCCAACAATGGTTATTTCTAAAATCCTAAAAAGCTTTTTTCTTTTGGATTTTTTAAATCTCTCGCTTTCTTTGATTTTTTCTTCCATCTCAGACCACCTCTCCAGCGATTTCTTCGAATTCTTTCTTGTCCAGGGTCTCATTTTTAATCAGGGCTTCTTTGACTCTTTCAAGTTTTTCCCTGTTTTTTTGGAGAATTTCTTTAGCTTTTTCAAAGGCCCCGGAAACAATTCTATCTATCTCTTCGTCAATGATTTCAGCCATATATTCGCTATAATCCTTTTCCTGAACTCCGCTGAATTGCTCGGTTGTTTCGCTAAGAAATTGAGGTCCTATTTTCTCGCTCATTCCATAAAAACAGACCATTTTCTTAGCCAGTTCAGTGGCTCGCTGAAGATCAGATGTTGCACCGGTACTTAACAAATCTAAAGCAACAATTTCAGCTGCCCGACCGCCAAGTAGCATTGTTAAAAACCCAAAGGCCCGCTCTTTAGTTAAAATATAACGCTCTTCCGGCATAATCCAGGTAAAACCGCCAATCCCTTCAAGCCTGGGAACAATTGATATTTTTTCAGGCGGTTTGAGACCGGGCATAGCTTTGGCAACTAGGGCGTGACCGGCTTCATGATAAGCGGTGAGCTCATTTTCTTTCAGAGTGGGAAATCTGCTTTTCTTTTCCGGTCCCATTATAATCTTTTCCAGAGCATATTCTAAATCGCTTTGTTCGATTTCGTTTCTTTTCTCTTTTGCTGTCCGCAAAGCCGCTTCATTGATAATATTGGCCATATCAGCTCCGGAACGACCGGGAGAATCTTGTGCTATTTTATCAAAATCTATTTTTTTTGAAAAAGGCTTGCCTGCGGCATGAACTTCAAGAATTTCTTTTCTTCCCTGGCGATCCGGTTGAGAAAAAACAATCTTTATGTCAATTCTTCCCGGCCTCAAAAGAGCGGGGTCCAAAACATCCGGTCGGTTAGTAGCGGCTACAACCAAAATCCCTGATGTCGGATCAAATCCATCCAATTCAGTGAGGAGCTGGGTTAAAGTTTCTTCTGATTCTTGGGGAGCGCCAGAACCGGTCGCAGTAGACCTTCTTTTGGCAAAGGCGTCTATTTCGTCAATAAAAACAATGCAGGGAGCGTTTGCTCTGGCTGTCTGGAAAAGTTGTCTGACCTTTGAAGCGCCAACCCCTACCCACATTTCCACAAATTCTGGACCAGCCATGTTAAAATAAGGAACTTCAGCTTCACCGGCCAAAGCTCGGGCAAGATAAGTTTTCCCACAGCCGGGCGGGCCGGATAACAAAACGCCTTTTGGCATCTTAGCGCCCAATGCTCTAAATTTTTCTGGATTCTTTAAAAACTTAATAACTGTCAGCAATCTTTGTTTAGCTTCTTTTAGCGCTCCGACCTCGCTGAATTTTATTTTACTCCACTCATCTACTCCTTTAACGAAAGCTTTAACAAAGGTTGCGCCTCTTACAACTTTTGGCCACCACCAAATCAGATAAACAATTAAGGCAATCATCACAAGAATCATTACGAGATTTACCATTACCGTAAAAGTTAAGGGGGGCTTTATTATAATCTCGGTTCCCAAATGAGTATAGGCATAAGCCTCCCATAAGTAATCTCCGGCTTGATATCCAACTAAGTTTACCCTTTCAATTGTTCCGTCTCTCCATTCAATTGAATAGGTCTCTCCCAGCATAACTATTCTTTCAGGGAGTTTTTCCTTTTGGTAATTTGTTGCTTTAAGTTTTTCTGCAAGTTCAGTAGTGGTGATTTCTTTTCCCTGAAGGTAATACTTCAAATAGTTATCGTAGAGGTAAAATCCGGAAAAAGCCAAAATTATTGCCACTAAGGGCAATATGATGATCATTCTTTTCCGTCTGGCCAACGCTTCCTTTTTGCTACCAGGCGTTTTAACTGCTTTTGATTTTTTGGAAAACTTCCCCTTAAAACGATTGTAGACCTTTCTCGCAATCCAGAAAAAAAGTATAGAGCCCAAAATCCACATTATTCGACTAATCCAGTCCATTTCTTTTCCCTCCATTATTAAAATTTCAATGAGCTAAACTCTTTTTAATATAGCAGTCCAACCATCTTTGTCAATATAATGTATAATGCCACCCAATTCTGGACCCCAAAGGGAATTTGTAATGTCAAGGATTAAAAACTCTAAATAAAAAAGAGGCGATTGATTTTACGCCTCTTTTGTCCTAATGCTTGATAAATTAATCTTCTTCGGTTTCTAATAAGCTGGGCAAACCCTTAGCCAGTTCGTCCAGTTTTTGGGCCGCCCTCTTTCTTTCTTCAATTATATCTTTCTGTATTTTATATAATTCATGAGCTCGCTCATAAATTTTTTCAACCCTCTTAACTTTAATAAGTCCCGAAATAATCAAGGTTACAGTGCTGGTGCGGTTTCTTCCCTGGGCTGGATAATCTCCGCCCCTCACTTCGGCTTTCGGAGCCCAATTGGCGAGTTGTCGCCTAATTTCAGTGTCTACCCCAGGGGTTACCATATCTTTTGGCGCGCAGATTGCATAACAAATCTTTGTTGCATCGCTTAACTCGCAATCAACGGACAATCTATTGATAGCTTTTTTCAGGGCGCTGGTTACGGTAGTATCGTCTTTCAGGCCATCCTGGAAATCGCCTCTTTTATTAAAGACCTTTGGGAAAGTCTTCCAGACAGAAAGAGGCATTTCTCCTACGCCAATGGCAGTTAAGCCATTTAAAGACGCTATAATATCTCCGGCATCAATGGTCTTGGCGCCTACTCTATTTGGATTTTTCTCTTCGCCGGCACAGAAAAGGTCAATGAAATTTTCAACAATTCTGGTATTTGTGATATCAATAGTATCTATCAAATCCTTGCCTTGCCGGGTAAATCTTTCGTTCTCCACTAGCATCACAGCATCAGCAACCTTATTTACTGCTGCTAAACAAGTGGCGGTATTGATAACAGCGAAAGAGCCCTCTCCGATTTCTTCTTTGGCAAAAGGCAGAACGATAAGAGCATAAAGCGGTCTTGGATCCTGCAATCTTTTTTTCATCGTGTCTATCAGCGTAGCAACTGCTCCAGAACCTGTGCCTCCGCCTCCGCTAGCTATAAATAAAACAGCATCGGCCTCATGGAACTTAAGGCTATCTAAAATAGTGGTAACAATACTGGAAGCATATTTTTTAATGACCTCAAAAGATACCTGATTAACCCCTCCGACACCATGACCGCCGGTTTCATTAAGGATTATCCGGTGGGCTTGATCTTTGGGAATATGTAGAAGCCCTGATAAATCTGCGCTGTCAGTATTAATGGCAAATCCATCAGTTATAAATTCAATCCTCCGGCCAAAAATTGATCCAGAGTGTTCATTTAAAATGTAAAATTTATCGGCAATTCTGCATCCGCATTGCCCGACCCCTACTACTGCTACTTTCATTTTTCTACCCCCTTTTTAAATTTAATGTCAAAGTGCCTATCTTTACTATTTTACAGAGCAAAAAGGGTTTGTCAAGCCCTTGACAGATTTTTTAAAAAGAGTAATATAGGAATTGAAGCTTGCCCCGTTAGAAGTCTGTTAATGTATCCATTGGCTGGAGAAATTTTAATCACGAATTTTTCCAGCGAGAGTTTAAATAAGTTAAAGCAGATAATAGAACTTTGATTTGTTTAATGATGGCAGACTTCTAACGGGGCTTGACATCTTTTTTTGATTTGGTAAAATAAAAAGAGAGAGTTAAAAATAAAAATATGAGACTAGGGATACCAAAAAAGCCATATCCATTGTAATAAAGTTTTCAAAAAGACATAAAAAATAACCACGAAGGTGTTTATGGGGGAATGTCTTCGTGGTTGTTTTTTTGGAAAGAACTTTGCAAATTAAATAATAATTAGATGGCAGAATTGGTGCGGGAAATGTACTTCTCTTTTTTGAGAGTTTGATCCTGGCTCAGGATGAACGCTGGCGGCGTGGATAAGGCATGCAAGTCGTACGGCGTGGAGCGCCCAAATGAGTAACGAATAAAAACGAATAACAAACGAATTCGTTCTTAATTCGTTGCAATTCGTTTTTCATTTGGGCGTTCTGCGTAGTGGCGAACGAGTTAGTAACACGTAGATACATACCACTAAGATGGGCATAACCCCGCGAAAGCGGGACTAATTCCCAATTGTATCGCCGCAAGGCGATTAAAGGAGCAATCCGCTTGGTGATTGGTCTGCGGCCTATCAGCTAGTTGGTGGGGTAATGGCCTACCAAGGCTATGACGGGTAGGGGGAGTGAGAGCTTGACCCCCAACGATGGAACTGCGACACGGTCCATACTCCTACGGGAGGCAGCAGTCGAGAATATTCGGCAATGGGCGAAAGCCTGACCGAGCGACGCCGCGTGCGGGAAGAAGGTCTTCGGATTGTAAACCGCTTTTTTACCAGATAAAGTGCAGTCGCAAGATTGCATTGATAGTATGGTAGGAATAAGGGGCTCCTAACTCTGTGCCAGCAGGAGCGGTAATACAGAGACCCCGAGCGTTATCCGGATTTATTGGGCGTAAAGCGTCTGTAGGCGGATTGTTAAGTTTCCTGTTAAATCCCGCGGCTTAACCGCGGAAGTGCGGGAAAAACTGGCAAACTAGAGGACATAAGAGGCTGATGGAACTCACGGTGTAGGAGTGAAATCCATTGATATCGTGGGGAACACCAAAGGCGAAGGCATTCAGCTGGTATGGTCCTGACGCTGAGAGACGAAAGCGTGGGGAGCAAAAAGGATTAGATACCCTTGTAGTCCACGCCCTAAACGATGGACACTAGCTGTCCGAAGTATCGACCCTTTGGGTGGCGAAGCTAACGCGTTAAGTGTCCCGCCTGGGAAGTACGGCCGCAAGGCTAAAACTCAAAGGAATAGACGGGGATTCACACAAGCGGTGGATCATGTGGTTCAATTCGACGATAAACGAAAAACCTTACCAGGGTTCGAAAGAATAGTGAAACCCCGCAGAAATGCGGGGCCACCCACAAGGACACTATTCCAGGTGCTGCATGGTTGATGCTTTTTAAAGCATACGACCCTTTTCCGAGTAATCGGAATTGAAAAACCAGCTCATAACGGTGAAACCCATTCCATGATATAATAGAGCAATGGGCAATACCGTGGGAAGTACGAGTACTAATTTTTGTAATTTCTTCTCGAACGAGAAAGATGCTTATATTCTCGGTCTTTGGTGTGCTGATAGTTATTGGTGGGCCAGTTCGATTGGATTAAGCAATACAGATGTTGATTTAATTAATAGATTCAGAGAATTTTTAAAAGAGCATTTTTCAGAAGACAGAATAAAGTTTAATCGGAATCATTTATTCGTGAATAGCCGACCATTGTTGAGAGAATTTATAGTTGCAAAAAAGAGCTTAGAGAATTTTAAAAAAGCCAAAGTTATTCAGGCATATTTTGCTGGACGGTTTGATGGCGATGGTTCAATTGATAAAAACTTGCGAAATGATTGTCGGATTGTTTATGGAAGAAGAAGCGAAGCTGAAATTGATAAGAAACTTCTTAAACTAATTGGTATCAATAATATAAAGATTTATTATTACAAAAGCGCGAAAATCTTTTGTCTTTATATTTCTCGTTACGAGGCAAAGGAATTCTTAGACAGAATTTTACCCCATTCATTGAAGTTGCAAAAATTAGTACTCGTACCCCGTAGAGACTTACCCCGCCCTCTAAGCTCGTGGAATAAACATTGAAAGTAAGATATGCTTTTGTTTATTTTTTGATTGTTTTTTGCGCGATGTTCAACGAGCATAGAGGGCGGGGTTAATGAAGGCTTTAACCCCTCATTACACGCTGGTCCCCCCTTTTGATTAAAAAGAGGGGAATGGTATAGTCCATACTTTTGGTAACAAAAGAAGAATATGGTCGTCAGCATGTGGCGTGAGTTGCCCCCTTAAATGGGCTAACATGCGCAACCCCTATTCTGAGTTATATTTGTCTCAGAAGACTGCTCTCTGAATGGGAGAGGAAGGCGGGGATGACGCCAAATCAGCATGGCCCTTTGATACCCTGGGCGACACACGTGATACAATGGCCGGTACAATGGGTTGCCAAGCCGCGAGGCGGAGCTAATCCCACCAAAGCCGGTCACAGTTCGGATTGAAGTCTGAAACCCGACTTCATGAAGCTGGAATCGCTAGTAACCGTGAATCAGCTATGTCACGGTGAATCCGTCCCTGAATCTTGTACTCACCGCCCGTCACACCAGGAAAGCCGGTAGTACCCAAAGTCCCCCCTCACTTGCCTTGAACGCAAGCATTATCTTTTTAACTTTTTGATTAAAGGGGAAAGATAATTCTGCTTTTTATGGCAAGTTTGAAGCAAGTGAGGGGGGCCAAAGGTAAGATCGGTAATAAGGGTGAAGTCGTAACAAGGCATCGCTAGCGGAAGCTGGTGATGGATCAAAACTAAATTTATTTTTTAGTGTCGGTTAGGGTTGAAATCTGGAATTCGGGTTTTAACTTTAGGGTGTTAATCGATGACCTTAAAGATCGATTTTTTTCCCGCACCAATTTTGCCATTCATTTTTTAATATAAAAACCCTCTTTTTGTGGGTTTTTATTTTTAAAAATATTATGTATAATGAATATGATAAGATAATATGCTCAAGTTTTTGAAAACAAAGAAAATTTTAATCGGAATCGTCGTCTTAATTGCATTGGTAATTATCATTGGAGTTTTTTGGGGAAGGAAGGAACCTTCCTATGATTTTGCCGTTGCCAAAAAAGCCGTGATTCTCCAAGAAGTTAGCGTCACTGGCCGGGTCAAATCAGCCGAAAGCGTTACTCTGGCTTTTGAAAAAGGGGGCAAAGTGGCCGAAGTTTTGGTGAAAGTCGGCGATAAAGTGAAAAGCGGCCAGGTTTTGGCAACTTTGGTTAACACTGATGTTTCCGCTCAATTGCACCAGGCAATGGCGAGCGTTGAAAGCGCAAAAGCGAATTTAGCCCAGTACGAGGCCGCTCTGGAAGCCCAGCAGGCAAAACTTGATGAGCTATTGCGGGGAACAAGGCCGGAAGAGCTGCAAATCGCCGAGACATCCGTTTCAAACGCTCAGAAATCGCTAAGCGATGCTGAAAATAATTTATCAAATGTAAAAAGTAAGGCCGCAATTGATTTGAATAGTATTTATAGTGGCGTCAGAGATATTTTAAATGATGCTTATGTTAAGGCCGATGATGCGGTCAATAAACAGACTGACGAAATGTTTACCGATGACAATTTGGAAAATCCAAAATTAACCTTTTTTACAAATTATCAATTGGAGATAGACTCGAAAGCCAAACGTTATCAATCTGGCCTTGAACTAAAACAATTTAAAACAGAACTTGATACTCTTTCCTCGGATGAGGCAGGTCTGGATTCGGCTTTGACAAAAGGAGAAAACCACCTAAAGATTATTCAGGATTTTTTTGGCACTTTAAATGATGCTGTATTATCCTCCATTAATTTAACTCAGACAGTAATTTCAAATTATAAATATTATCTTAATACTGCCAGAACCAATATAAATACGGCTTTAACCAATATCAATGTCAAACAACAAGCGATTGCCACGCAGATTGCGACAAATCAGGTGAATATTAGTACAGCCGAGGCCAGTGTGAATTCGGCCAAAAATTCCTTGAAAGTTGCCCAAGATGAGTTAACTTTAAAAAAAGCCGGCGCTACGGCTGAGCAAATTAAAACCCAGGAAGCTTTAGTTGAGCAGGCAAAAGCGAATATTGATTCGAGCAAAGCCCAGATTAAATATAGCGAGGCCAATGTTGAAAATTATCAGGCCGAGCTTGCCAAAACCACAATTCTTTCTCCTCTGGATGGTATAATTACAAAGCAGGATGCCAAAGTCGGAGAAATTGTCAGCGTCAATGTTCCCGTTATTTCTGTTATCAGCGAATCCCAATTTGAAATTGAAGCAAATGTGCCGGAAGCCGATATCGCTAAAGTAAAAATTGGAGACAGCGCAAAAATAACATTAGATGCCTATGGCAGTGATGTTTTGTTTGAAGCCAGAGTTGCTAAAATTGACCCCGGGGAGACGATTCTGGAGGGGGTGGCAACTTACAAAACCACTTTGCAATTTTCTAAAAACGACGAAAGGGTAAAATCGGGCATGACGGCAAATATTGATATTTTAACCGCTAAAAAAGAAAATGTTATTGTTATCCCTCAAAGAGCAGTTTGGCAGAGGGACAGCGAGTATTTTGTTTTGGTTGCTCTGGAGAATGGAAAAACCCAAGAGAAAAAAGTTGAAGCAGGGCTCAAAGGTTCCGAGGGCGACATTGAAATTGTTTTTGGTCTCTCCGAAAATGAAAAAGTGATTATTCCCAGCGAAAAATAGAGTTATGGCGCTGATTGAAGTAAAAAATTTGGAAAAAACCTATTTTGATAGTGAAATACCAACGCCGGCCCTTTGCGGCGTTTCTTTTGATATAGAAGAAGGAGAGTTCGTAGCCATTATGGGCCCTTCGGGCTCCGGCAAGTCAACTCTTTTGCACATTCTGGGATTTCTGGACAGGCAAACAAAAGGGGAATATAAATTTGATGGGAAAACAATCGGCGAATATTCAGACGAAGAAATGGCCCGCATCAGGAACAAAAAAATGGGCTTTATTTTCCAAACTTTTAATTTATTGTCCCGCGTTAATATTTTGGAAAATGTAAAATTACCCTTGCTTTATTCTGGCATAAGCGAAAAATTGTGGGATGAAATAGCAAAAGAAGCGATTGAGGCAGTTGGGCTTTCACACAGATTAAACCATGAGCCAGCCCAACTTTCCGGCGGAGAAAAACAGAAGGCGGCAATAGCCAGAGCTCTGGTTCAAAAACCGATGGTTATTTTTGCCGACGAGCCAACGGGAAATTTGGATTCCAAATCAGGAAAAACCATTATGGAGATACTTCAAAAATTTAATGAGGAAAGGGGCCATACCATAATTTTAATTACCCACGAAACTTATACGGCTGAACATGCCCAAAGGATAATTTCCCTTCTTGATGGAAAAATTGAAAGCGATAAAAGAGTTGACCACCGCCTGAAAGCAGACAAATTTATCAAATAATTTTAAATAAATGACCTTAAAATACAGTTTAAAAACCGCGATAATGGGATTGCGAATCAATAAGATGCGCTCAATTTTGACGATTCTGGGAATTGTTATCGGCATCACCTCCATTATTTTGATTATGTCTTTGGGCAAGGGCGCCCAGAATTTGATTTTATCCCAGCTTCAGATATTTGGTTCAAAGATGATCGCCATTGTCCCGGGTCGGGAGCCAAAAGGGTTTACGGATATGATTGGCATGATAGCAGCTAATTCTTTGAGGGAAAAGGACCTTGAATCTCTTGAAAAAAAATCCAATGTTCCCTACGCAAGAAGAATAATGCCGGTGGTTTTTGGCAGTGAAACCATTGCTTTTGAGAATGAAACTTACCGGGCAACGATTTTAGGAACAGCTGAGTTTTTTGCAGAAGTCTATGATTTTTTTCCAAAGGAAGGAAGGGTTTTTACCAATGAGGAAGTTAAGGGGCATGCCGATGTCATGGTTATCGGAAATAGAGTAAAGGAAGAACTTTTTGGGGGTCAGGAAGCAATTGGCCAAAAAGTGAAAATAAAAGGCCAAAATTTTAAGATTATTGGGATTTTGGCAAAAAAGGGTCAGTCATCATTTATTAATTTTGACGAGGTTGCTTTTATTCCTTACACCACCGCTCAACAATATATTTTTGGCATTAAGTATTTTAACCGTTTGGCAGTTGAGGTTGATTCCGAAGAAAACGTTTCCCGAACCGTTGAGGATATAAAAATCACCCTTCGCAATAATCACAATATTACCGATCCCGACAAAGATGATTTTTTTGTTGAAACTCAGGCCGCTGCGATGAACAGCGTTAAGTCCATTACCAATGTTTTCGCCTTGTTTTTAGCGGCGGTGGCGGCAATTTCTTTGATAGTCGGAGGGATCGGCATTATGAACATAATGCTCGTTTCGGTAACCGAAAGAACGCGGGAAATCGGTTTAAGAAAAGCCCTGGGCGCAACTCAGAAGAATATCCTAACCCAATTTTTATTGGAGTCCATAACCCTGACCGGCATAGGAGGGATTATCGGGATATTGCTTGGCAATTTTTTTGCTTTTCTTGTGTCGTTTGTCCTTGGCAGGATTGTCGGTCTTGGTTGGGGACTTACTTTTTCTCCCTTAGCCATGATTTTGGGCTTGGGAATTTCGGCGATTATTGGTTTGACCTTCGGCTTTTATCCGGCAAGGCAGGCCGCCAAAAAAAGCCCGATGGAAGCCTTGAGATATGAATAAATTACCAAATTAAGAGCCAATTTTTTGGATTTCATTGTGGTATAATAAAATAACATAAGCAGTAATTAATTACTAAATTTAAACAACTGTGATTAAAATTTTTCAAATAAAAAAGTTTGCAATTATCGCTTTAATGATTGTTCTGCCTTGCTTACTATCGATATTAAAGAGCCCGGTAGCTTTCATGGAGCAGTCAGCAACGCCAACTCCGTCAGGAACACCCATCCCATCAGCAACACCGACCATCCCATTTGAAATGTCATCCAATAATACTCCCCCAACTTCAGAACAGATGGATAATCTTGCTGATTTGGGCAATCCCGAAGACGAGCAGTATCATAATTTGGTTGGCTGGGGTTCAATTAACCCAGGCTTGCTATCAGGGGCCGAAGATCCAACTTCCAGATATCAATTGCTTCGAGGGTTGAATTCTCTTGATTTATTTTTGCCAAAAATTGGAATTGATTATATCCTGACCACCCGGACAGAAGACGGAGCCTGCGACGACAGCTTTGAGATTTATGTCAACGATCAGGGCCCAATTTATACTTATCATGCAATCCCGGAATATATTTTCCCTTTCCACACAGTAAAAATTGATGCGAGTTACATTACCAGTCAGACAGTCAAAATAACCTTCAAAAATAT
>Ga0315282_10012525_pt1 | contig 12965 bp, 12 predicted proteins | sample YL17G07_20_MG_FD_203693 | JGI IMG/M metagenome (GOLD analysis project Ga0315282, IMG submission 203693) | Sediment microbial communities from Yellowstone Lake, YNP, Wyoming, USA - YL17G07_20 | ecosystem: Environmental > Aquatic > Freshwater > Lake > Sediment | place: USA: Wyoming | collected...
TATGAACTACGAAACCGTAATCGGATTAGAGGTCCATGTCCACTTGAATACCAAAACCAAGGCATTCTGCGGATGCTCCACGGAATTCGGCAACGAACCCAATTCGCAGGTCTGCCCGGTCTGTTTAGGATTTCCCGGCAGCCTTCCCGTATTGAATAAGACGGCTTTGGAATATGCCATCAAGGTAGCCGTGGCTTTAAATTGTAAGGTTCAGGAATATACAAAATTTGACCGCAAAAATTATTTTTATCCGGATCTTCCCAAGAATTACCAGATTTCCCAGTATGACCTGCCGTTATCTCTGGACGGTTTTCTGGATATACAATTAGAAAACCGCAAGAAACGTATCAGTATCCGTCGGGTGCACTTGGAGGAAGACGCGGGTAAATTAATCCATAAGCAAGAGTTGAGTTTAGTTGATTTTAACCGAACGGGAATACCTTTATTAGAAATCGTCAGCGACCCGGATATAAATTCGCCGCAGGAGGCTTACGCATATTTAACTACCCTAAAAAGTATTATTGAATACCTGGGGGTTTCTGACTGCGATATGGAAAAAGGGTCTCTTCGCTGCGACGCCAATATTTCTTTAAGGAAAAAAGGCATGGCGTTGGGCACAAAGACAGAATTAAAAAATATGAATTCCTTCAAGAGCGTAAAAGACGCCTTGAGTTTTGAGGTAGAGCGCCAGAGCGAATTGTTAAGTAAGGGTAAATCAATAATTCAAGAGACGCGGTTATGGGACGCCAAGCAAGCAAAAACGATTTCCATGCGCACAAAAGAGGAGGCCAAGGACTACCGTTATTTTCCCGATCCGGATTTAAGCCCCTTCTTTATTACTAAGGATATTATTCAAGAGATTGAAAAGTCTCTTCCTGAACTGCCACCTCAGAGGCAGTTGCGCCTTATCAAAGAATACAAACTTTCAGAGCATGAGGCAGCCTTAATTACATCCGAAAGAGACATCGCGGATTATTTTGAGGAGTGCACAAAAATTTATCCTAATGCCAAAACCGTATTTAACTGGCTTAGCGGGCCGGTGCTTTCCGAATTAAACAGCCGCAGTCTTAAGATTAGAGAATTAGGCATTAAGGCCGCAGACCTCGTAGAATTGATTAAATTTCTTCAGGAAGGGGAGGTTACCAATCTCGTAGCCAAGGAAGTCTTGAGGGAGATGGTTGAGAGTAGAAAAACCGCTAAACAAATTATCGATGAAAAAGGCCTATCGCAGATTTCCGATAAGGCGAGCCTTGAGGAAATAGCTAATTTAGTTATAAGCGAAAATGCAAAATCCGTCGCTGATTATAAAGCGGGAAAAACTAATGCCCTGATGTTTTTGGTGGGGCAGATAATGAAAAAATCAGAAGGTAAGGCTAATCCCAGGACGGTCCAGGGAATACTTAAGAAGAAATTACAGTAATTGAGGGAGGTAAATAATATGCGTAGAAAGATCATCGGATTTATAATCGGATTAATCGTCGTTGCCATAGTTGCTTCAGTGGCGATATCAGGAATAGAGAAAAATAAAAAGGATGACCTTTACCGCGATGTAGCCTTATTTTCCGATGCCTTGGCAATTATCCAGGAGGATTACGCCGATGAGGTAAAGCCGAAGGATTTAATCTATGGTGCATTAAAAGGCATGCTTTCCTCATTAGACCCCCACAGTCAGTTTATGGACCCGGATACCTATAATGAATTAAAGGTGGACACAGAAGGCAAGTTCGGAGGCCTGGGTATCGAGATTACCATAAAGGACGGCCTTTTAACCGTGATGACCCCCATCGAGGATACGCCGGCATGGAAGGTAGGGATAAAAACCGGCGACCGGATAGTCAAGATTAACGGCGAATTAACCCGCGATATAACCTTAATCGAGGCAGTAAAAAAATTAAGGGGAAAACCGCAGACGGAGGTAAATATAACGGTATTAAGGGAAAAGGAAAAGAAACTCTTAGAATTTAAAATAACCCGCGATATTATCAAGATAAAGAGCGTTAAAGAGGCGAAGATTCTGGAAGAGGGCATCGGCTATATCCGGCTGATAGAATTTCGCGAAGACACTTCTCGCGATTTTGATGCCGCATTGGAAAACCTCAAAAAAGAAGGGATGACTGCCTGTATTCTGGATTTACGCAATAATCCCGGCGGGATTTTAGACGCTGCCGTGGCTGTGGCAGGAAAGTTTATTGAAAAAGGAAAACTGATTGTCTCCACAAAAGGCCGTAAGACTAACCAGAATATGGAATTGTTAGCCCGCCAGGCCAATCCTTATCTTGATATCCCACTCGTGATATTGGTCAATGACGGCTCGGCATCGGGCAGCGAAATCGTTGCCGGGTGCCTGCAGGATTATAAGCGGGCAATAATCTTAGGCACAAATACCTTTGGTAAGGGTTCGGTGCAGACCGTTATCCCCTTAAGCGACGGTTCGGCGCTCAGGTTAACTACCAGTAAATATTTCACACCCTTAGGCCGCGTTATTCACAATAAGGGAATTAAGCCCGATGTAATCGTAGAGGAGCGCAATGTAGAGGTTAGCGAAGAGAAGACGCAGCTAAAGCCTCAGGATATATTCGAAGAATTGCAGAAGAAAGAAAAAACGGAAAAAGAGATTCCGGGGAAAGATTATAGCAATGATTATCAGCTCGCCCGGGCAGTAGATTTATTAAAGGCAATTAATATTTACAAGGAAGCAAATAAAACAGATAAGATAATTTCTAAATGAATCGATATACAAATTATAAAGTAATTATCGCCGTCCTTTCAGTGATTATAATCCTGCAAGGAATATTTTTAGTTTCTTTTCTTTTGAAGAGACCAAAGATTAAGGCTGTGCCGGCGGCGGTAAGGCCCAAGATAGCTATTGTTCTTGATGATTGGGGGTATAATTTAAATAATCTTCATTTTTTAAATGAGATTGCCTATCCTTTAACTATTTCTATATTGCCTAACTTAAGTTATTCCAGCCTTATTGCCCGGGAAGCAAACAATAAAGGCTTGGAAATAATTCTGCATTTACCATTGGAACCCACCCCTTCCGAGGTGATGAGATTGGAGCGCAACACAATTTTATCCAATATGGATGCTGAACAAATTAAGGATATCTTTCTCGGAGACGTAAATAGCATTGCCTCTGCTCGGGGCGTTTCTAATCATATGGGTTCAAAGGTAACCTCGGACCTTGCGGATATGGAGGTAATTTTCCGAGAGATGCATAAAAAAAACCTTTATTTTTTAGACAGCATGGTTTCTAAAAAATCAGTTTGCGAAAAACTTGCGCGTAAAATGGATGTGAAATTCACTAAAAGAGATATTTTCTTAGATAATGAAAATAACCCGGCATATATAAAAGGGCAGATTAATAAATTAAAGTTAAGGGCCTTAAGTTTAGGTTATGCCGTTGGTATTGGCCACGATAGAAGAATAACCCTGGAAGTGTTAAAAGAAGTCATGCCTCAATTAGAAAAAGAAGGTTTTCAGTTTGTATTTGTTTCGCAGTTGGTTAAATAAAAACGATACGGGCATCCTAACCACAACCGAATAACGTAAACATGCTAGTATTAGGCATAGAGAGTTCTTGCGATGAAACCGCTGCTTCTGTGGTAAGAGACGGCAGCCTTACTTATTCTAACGTGGTCGCCTCGAGCCTGGAGTTTCATCAGCGATACGGCGGAGTCATACCGGAGATCGCCTCCCGCATGCACCTGGATACGATAAATTATGTCGTGGATAGCGCTCTTTCTAAAGCAAAGGTTAAGTTAAAAGATATTAGATTGATTGCCGTTACCGAAGGGCCGGGGTTAGCCGGTTCGTTATTGGTGGGTCTTTGTTTTGCCAAAAGCATGGGGTTAGGTTTAGATATTCCCTGCTTAGGCGTAAATCATCTCCATGCGCATCTTTATTCTGTTTTCTTAAACAATAAAAAAAATATCTGCTTTCCTTTTGTAGGTTTGGTGGTTTCAGGAGGGCATACGAGTTTATTCTACGTGAAGGATTTTGATCAGATAGAACTTATCGGCGCTACCCTGGATGATGCCTGCGGTGAAGCATTTGATAAAGTTGCTAAGATTTTAGGGTTGGGTTATCCGGGCGGGCCGATTATCGAAAGATTGTCCAAGAAAGGCAAGCCCCGAATAAAATTCGGCTGTTCGGTTACTAATAAACCTTTAGATTTTAGTTTTAGCGGAATTAAAACCGCGGTAATGTATTATGTCCAACGTCATATAGCAAGAGACGCTGTTGAGAAGGCCGATATCGCGGCTTCTTTTCAGGAAACAGTAATCGATACGTTAATCAAAAAATCTTTGTTGGCCTGCAAGATTAAGAAAACGAAGAAATTAGTGATTGGCGGCGGTGTGGCAGTAAATAACCGGCTGAGAGAAAAATTTTCCGAAGCGGTGAGATATTCTAATCTTGGGGTATATTTCCCGGATAAAAAATTATGCATGGACAACGCGGTGATGGTAGCGGGTTTAGGTTACCGGTTATTCAGGAAAGGGTATAAAACTAATTTAGATGCCACCCCCTATCCGGCATATTAAGTAATTTTTAGGTAAGGCCGGCGGTGGGTGTCCTACGAGGAGGGAGAAGATGTCTGATAAAGAGATAATCATCCGTTTAGTATTATCTGTAATCTTAAGCGGCCTGATTGGCCTGGAACGCCAGCTTCATCGTCGCACAGCAGGATTACGTACGCATATTTTGGTGTGTTTGGGTTCGTCTTTGATTATGTTGACATCCCTGTATATTTTTGATATATATAAAAATATGGTTCCCCTTGATCCTGCCCGAATCGCCGCAGGTGTGATTACCGGAATCGGTTTTTTAGGGGCGGGTGCGATTATCAGGGAAAGAGAAGGTGTTAGGGGCCTAACCACCGCCGCCAGCCTTTGGGTATCAGCGGCAATTGGCTTGGCTGTGGGATGCGGATTTTATAGCGCTGCACTGGTTACTACTGTTTTGACGTTAGGGGTACTTTTGTTCTTGAGGTACGCGGAAGGGGTGATCTTTGGCAAAGAAGAGGAAAATGATAAGGAGGTGATACGAGATGGCATTAGGAAGAAAGGTTGAAGATAAGGTTCTTGATGTCGACGCCTCAATGCAGGGTACGTTAGCTTTTAAAGAGCCGGTGAATCTACGCATCAATGGTAGATTCGAAGGGACGCTGGATATCAAAGGTAATTTGACTATTGGCCAGAGAGCGATTATCAATGCCGATATTAACGGCGATAACATTGTCATCGGCGGTAAAGTCAAAGGAAGGATTATTGCCCGCGAAAGGCTGACACTTCTCCCGACGGCAGTCGTAGAAGGAGAGATTTTTCCTTCCAAATTAAACATCGCCGAAGGGGCTCTTTTCGAGGGAAGTTGTAAGATGCTTCAGGATTTCTTGGATGCCGAAGAGCTGGCGCGCTATCTTGAGGTAGACCTGAATTCTATTATTGATTGGGCAAACACGGGAAAACTTCCCGGCCATAAGGAAGGCGAGAAGTGGAAATTTGAACGTAAGAATGTCGATGCCTGGATTGCTGCGGGTAAGATAGGATAACCCATAAATTAAAAATTTTTCTTCTGACGGAAAAAGCGAGAAAATATGGCACAAGAGAAACTTTTAACCATAAGGGATGTATCGGTATTATTAGGTATTAACGAAAAGCAAGTTATTGAGCTGGCGGAAAGCGGGCAGATTCCCGCCTATAAAGTCGGAGGCATATATTTAAGGTTCAAGCGCGAGCAGGTCGAAGATTTTAAAAGGCGCTCGGGAAGATTTTCTAAAGCCAAAAGTTCTGCCTCAGACTACTCTCTGAAAGAAAGGTTTAGCGACTTTCTTTATTTTAATGATTTTTATATCCTTTCAGGGGTGATTATTTTATTAATGCTAGTCATCATATTCAGAAGTTATCAATAATGAAAAACAAGGGCTTTTGCGACTTAGGGTTCGCTAAAGTTGATATAGATAGATTAAGGCGCAGAGGTTTCCCCGAAGTAATATATTGCCCCGGAAAAACCAGAGAAGAAATTAGAGAGATTTCTCGCCGGATTATAAAAAAAAATCAAGTTCTCTTGCTGACAAAATTAGACCAAAAAACCTTTGCGTATCTTAAGAAGGCATTTCCTCGCTTAAAATATAATCAAAGGGCAAGTATAGCTTGTATCCTCAAGCCAAGGCAAGTTTTTAAGAAAGGTATTGCGGCAGTGATTTGTGCGGGCACATCGGATATACCGGTGGCCGAAGAGGCAGTGGTTACTTTGGAGATAATGGGCAACAGAGTGATAAAGTTATACGATGTGGGAGTTGCCGGCATCCACCGGCTGATGGAAAATAAACAGACGCTAAGAAAGGCAAGCGTCATTGTGGTGGTTGCGGGTATGGAAGGTGCCTTAGCAAGCATTATTAGCGGGCTGGTTTGTGTGCCGGTAATAGCCGTGCCCACAAGTTGCGGTTATGGCGCGAATTTTTCGGGGCTGGCCGCATTGCTTACGATGCTCAATAGTTGTTCGCCCGGCATAGGTGTGGTAAATATCGATAACGGCTTTGGGGCGGGGTATCTGGCAAGCCTCATAAATAGGTGATAGGTGTTAGGTTTTAGGTTATAGGTTTATGAATAATAGAATTACATTGAATGAAGCAAAAAAATTTCACGGACATCTGGGGCCTTATTTGGTATTGGGAATTTTATCAGGAGAACTCGCCTTAAACAGACTTAGATGCAAAAAATATTTTGGTTTAGAGGTTAAGGTTTGGGGAACAAATAAAAAACCCGAATCTTGTTTAATTGATGGCTTACAGCTTTCAACTGGAGCAACCTATGGCAAAGGCAATATCAATAAATTAAATGGTTCTGAAATTAAAGTAGAATTTTATAATCGCAGTAATCATAAGAGAATTACTTTAAGATTAAAGGATAGCCTTATTCAGATATTAAAACTAACCAAAACTCATAAAGACGCAGAATTATTAGCTGGAAAATTATATAAAACAAATTATTCTAAACTATTTAACCTAACACCTAACACCTAAATATGGCGCCTTCTGGTTTAGATATCTATAAATTATTACCCAAGACAAATTGCCGCGAATGCGGATTTGCTACCTGTCTTGCCTTTGCCATGCAGTTGGCAAAAAAGGCGGTTAGCATAGATAAATGCCCCTGCGTATCGGAAGAGGCAAAGAAGATTCTCGAGGCATCGAGCCTGCCGCCCATCCGTTTGGTTACTATCGGAGTAGATGAAAATAAATTAGAAGTCGGCAATGAGACAGTTTTATTTCGGCACGAAGAAAAGTTTTATCATCCTACCGGAGTAGGTTTTATTATTGACGACAATTTAACCGATAGCCAAATAAAACAAAAGTTATCAGAAATCCAGCGCTTAAAATTTGAACGCGTAGGACAGATCCTGGAAGTCAATATCGTTGCCTTAAGGCAACGAAGTGACAAGAAAAGATTTATTGAGGCGTTAAAATTAATCCTGGCAAATACGAAACTGGCACTGATATTAATGAGCAAAGATACCCAGACGCAAACTGAGGCATTGGAACTATCTCATGACAGAAGGCCGTTAGTGTATCCGCTGGATGGCAATAACCTCTCAAACTACGCAGAACTCGCGGTTAAATATAAAACACCATTGGTGGTCTCAGCGGAAAATCTGGATGAACTTTCCCGGCTTACCAAAGAATTAAACAGCAAAGGGCTTTATGATTTAATATTAGACCCTAAAAGTAAATCATTGACCCGGCAAATCTGGGATTTGATTTCTATCCGCCGGCTGGCGCTAAAAAGAAGCGAACGCAGTTTAGGTTATCCTACCGTCGTTATTGTTGAAAGCGATGACCCGTATGATGAGGCAATGTTTGCGGCTACCGGTATTTTGAAGTATGCCGGAATTGTTTTGCTGGAAGGCAGTAGTAACTGGGAGGTATTAAGCCTTCTGACATTAAGGCAGAATATCTATACTGACCCGCAGAAGCCCTTACAGATTGAACCAAAGCTGTATAATATCGGCCGGGTTAGTAAAACATCACCGTTATTAGTAACCACTAATTTTTCACTTACCTACTATACAGTTTTAGGAGAGGTGGAAGCAAGCAAAGTACCCTCATATATCTTAAGCGTTGATACCGAAGGGATGTCAGTGTTAACTGCCTGGGCAGCGGAGAAATTTACGCCGGAAAAAATTGTGGAATCGCTAAATAAATCCGGTGTAAAGGATTTAGTTTCCCACGATAATATAATTATACCGGGTTATGTGGCGGTGATGAGCGGAGATTTAGAGGAAAAATCCGGCCGTAAAGTAATTGTCGGGCCCAAAGAGGCCGCCGGAATTCCTTCATTCTTGAAAAATTTGTCAATCTTCAAGACCGGGTCTTGAAATATATTGGTATTAAATAAGTTAGAAGACCCGATCTTAGGCTATGGGTATGGAAAAATTCAAGGTTACATTTTATCCCAATAATAAAACCGTGGAAGTTAAGAAAGATACGACTATTCTATCTGCGGCTATTTCCTGCGGCGCCTACATTAATTCTGCCTGCGGCGGAGATGGAGTTTGCGGTAGATGTAAAGTGGTTGTAAAAAAAGGCCAAGTAACTACCCAGTCAACCGGAAGCATAAGTTTGGATGAGATAAGAAGGAATATTTATCTTGCCTGTATGACATCGATACATAGCGATTTGGAAGTGGAAATTTTTCCTGAATCCCGCTTAGATTTAGAAAAATTATCTACGCAGGATTTAGATTTAAGGCTGCAGGGGCTTTATTCTCCTTCCGAGGAAATAGAGCCGACAGCTCCTTTTCAGGCTGAGACAATCTTTGTGCATTCGCCGTTGGCGACAAAATTATATTTGGAATTGTCCCAGCCGGACTTGGAAGATAAAATTAGCGATTTAGAGCGGCTCTATCGCCAGATCCGCCGGATTCAGGATATCCCGATTATGCAGACTGGTCTATCTAATATCAGGCGTTTGGGAGAATTATTGCGCTCTTCGGACTGGAAGATTACCGTAACCTTAGGCAAGCGGAACGGCACGGCGGAAATCGTGCTCATTGAGCCGGGCGATACCTCGGGGAAGAATTATGGTTTATGTTTTGATATCGGCACCACCACCATTTCCGCGCAGTTGGTGGATTTAAACAGCAAGAAAGTATTGGGGACAAAGGCAACCTATAATAGACAGGCGAGCTTCGGCAGCGATATTATTACGCGGATTATCTATGCACAGAAACAGGAAGGCTTGGAAAAGCTGCACTTTACTGTAACTGAGAATATGAACCAGATGATTCATGAATTAACTGACGAACATCATATAGACCTGAATGATTTAACCTGTGTGGTTTGTGCCGGCAATACCACGATGCTGCATCTTTTGTTACGCATTGACCCTACCTATATCAGGAGGGAGCCTTATGTGCCGACGGCAAATTTTATACCTACGGTTCGCGCGGCTGAAGCAGGGATAAAGATTAATCCGCGCGGCCTTTTGTCTTGTGTACCGGGTGTCTCCAGCTATGTCGGAGGGGATGCAACTGCCGGAGTTTTATCCTGCGGTTTGCATAACGAAGATGACCTGAGTATTTTAATTGATATCGGCACTAACGGCGAGATAGTTTTGGGTAATAAAGAATTTCTAATCGCGGCAGCTGCCTCCGCAGGCCCGGCATTTGAAGGAAGCGGGGTTAGCTGTGGTATGCGTGCCAGCCGCGGCGCAATCCAGAAAGTAACGATTGAACCCAAGAAATTTCAGGTGAAATATAATACCATCGGTGATGCGAAACCCAAAGGCATATGCGGTTCGGGTTATATTGATTTAATCGCCCAGATGTTGCAAGTTGGTTTAATTGATAAAAGCGGAAAAATTATTGAAAAGGATTCTCCGCGTCTGCGCAATAACGAATCCGGGCGCGAATTTATCGTGGCCTTTAAGGAAAAATCCGATTCGGCATCTGATATAATTATATCTGATGCCGATATTGAGAATATCAAAAGGGCAAAGGCGGCAATTTATTCGGCGACCTCAATTCTGGTAAAACACATGGACTTGGAGTTCACGCAGATTAAAAAGATTTTTATTGCCGGCGGATTCGGGACGTATATTGATGTCGCCAGCGCCATAAAGATAGGTTTATTGCCGGATTTAGATAAAACCAGATTTACGTTTGTGGGAAATAGTTCTTTGGCAGGCTCGCGCTCCGTACTTTTATTCTATGAGGCAATGAAAGAGGCACAGGAAATTGCCAAGAAGATTACTTATTTTGAGTTGTCCGCTGAGTCGGGATATATGGATGAATATATGGCAGCCTTGTTTTTCCCGCACACCGATTTGGCAAAATTTCCATCAGTAAGGGCTAGGTAAGATGGGCTACACAATTGCCATCGCCGGCAAAGGCGGCACGGGAAAGACTACGATTGCCGCGCTTATCGTCAGGTTAATTAAAGAAGAGAAGCTGGGTTCGATATTAGCGGTTGACGCTGATCCCAATAGTAACTTAGCAGAATTTTTGGGAGCCAAAGTCAAAGAATCCATCGGCAGCATCATTGACGATATTGCCAGTAACCCCGGGAAGGTTCCCGCAGGCACCTCCAAAGATAGATTTATTGATTATAGAATCCAGACTGCCATACAAGAGCAAGACGGCTTTGATACCTTGACCATGGGCAGGCCCGAAGGCCCCGGATGTTACTGTTACGCCAATAATGTGTTAAGGAATATCGTCACTAAACTAATAAAAGATTACGATTATATTATTATTGATAACGAAGCAGGGTTAGAGCATTTATCCCGTCGCACGAGCAGGGAGGCAGATGCGTTAATTATTGTTTCCGATGCCACGGCAGCGGGAATGCGGGCAGCCGAGAGAATTCACGATTTAGCCAAAGAGTTAAACATAAAGACCAAGAAAAATTTTCTCATCGTTAACCGAAGCGATATAAAACCTAAGGCGTTAATCGAAGGGGTTGATTATTTAGGCAGTATTCCCGAAGATAAAGAAATAGAGGCCTTAAGTTTAAACGGGCATTCTTTACTGGATTTAAAAAAGACGAGCAGGGCATTAAATTGTCTACGCGGGTTGGGAGATAAAATATGGCATTAGAATTAAAAGAAAAGTGGTCAGGGGCAATTAATGTTGTGAACATCGGCGCAACCAGAGAAGAAGGCGGTAGCCGCAATAAAGTAATTAAGGTAGGCGGCCAGACGACGTTACCGTTTTTATTCAATGAGGGGGCAAATCCTTATAAACCGGTTGTGGCCTGGGAAATCTGGGATATTGAACCGCCGGATTGGCCCGAAGAGCTTACCCGCGCCTACAAAGATGTCTTGGCGGATGCCTTAAGCTGGGCGGATAAGTGTGTGAGGGAATACAAAGCAGAACTTCTTTGCGTAAGATTAATGGGCGCGCATCCGGACTTTGGCAATAAAACCGCAGAGCAGGAAGCAAAATTCATCGGGCAGTTATTAAAAAAAGTGGATGTGCCTTTGATTATATTGGGATGCGGTGATGACAGCAAAGATAATTTAATCTTGCCTGCGTGCTGCGAAGCAGCCAAAGGCGAACGCTGTCTCCTCGGAGATGCGGTTCAGGATAATTATAAGACCTTAACTGCCGCGGTATCAGCCGACGGGCATAATATTATTGCCGAATCACCCATTGATATTAACATTGCCAAACAGTTGAATATCCTGATTTCTGATATGGGCTTGCCTTTAGAGCGCATTGTGATTAACCCGACTATCGGCGCATTGGGCTACGGCCTGGAATACGCCTATTCAATAATGGAGAGGGTAAGACTCGCTGCCTTATCCGGCGATAAGACCGTTGCCTCGCCGTTTGTCTGTTTCGTCGGGCATGAGGCCTGGCGTGCCAAAGAAGCAAAAGTAAAACAAGCTGAACTCCTTGAGTGGGGGCCGGAATCGGAACGCGGTCCGCTTTGGGAAATGATTACCGCCGTAGCGCTCCTTCAGGCAGGCGCGGATATATTAATTATGCGCCACCCCAAGGCGGCTGAGAAAGTAAATAAATACATTGAAACTTTATTTAGCTAGGTTACGCCTTAAAAGATTAAGGCTGCGTCTTAAAAGTATCGTTTAAAAAGGTTATGTTTAGGGTAAAAAATCTTAAGCCGAATGACGTAACCTTTAATAACGCTACGGGCATCGTAACCCTAACCGAATAACGAGGGACAAATGTTCATAATTGGTGAACTAATAAATGGGATGTACAAAAATATCGGCAAGGCAATAAAAGAGAAAAACAAAACCGTCATACAGGAATGCGCCTTGGAGCAGATTAAATGCGGGGCAGATGCCTTGGATGTAAATTGCGGGCCGGCCTCGGGGAAACCCATTGATGATATTCAGTGGCTGGTTGAGATAATCCAGGAAGTAACCGATAAGCCATTGGCGTTGGATTCCAGTAAGCCGCAGGTTATCGAGTCTGGATTAAAGGTGGCAAAATTTAAGGCAATTATTAATTCAACTACCGCCGATGCCGAGAAATTAGCAATATTAGTGCCTTTAGCAAAAAAATATAATGCAAAATTAATTGGCCTAGCCATCAGCACAAAAGGTATTCCTCAAAATAAAGACCAGAGATTGGAGCTGGCAGCCACCATCGTTGCTACTTGTTCTGAGCAGGGGTTTCCCGTAGAAGACCTTTATCTTGACCCGATTGTTTTACCGGTTAATGTTGCCCAGGTGCAGATGAAAGATATTCTGGAGGCCATCCGCGAGTTTAAGATAATCTCCGAGCCTTCTCCTGGAACCATCGTCGGGTTAAGTAATGTCTCACAAGGAACCCGTGTAAGAAGTCTGATAAACCGGACCTTCATTACCATGGCAATTGCCCATGGCCTGGATGCTGCTATAGTTGATCCGTTAGACCGCGATTTAATGGATGCCTTAATCACTGCCGAGTTAATTTTAAACAAACAAATCTATTGCGATGCATATCTGGATGCCTATA
>Ga0315282_10012526_pt1 | contig 12964 bp, 14 predicted proteins | sample YL17G07_20_MG_FD_203693 | JGI IMG/M metagenome (GOLD analysis project Ga0315282, IMG submission 203693) | Sediment microbial communities from Yellowstone Lake, YNP, Wyoming, USA - YL17G07_20 | ecosystem: Environmental > Aquatic > Freshwater > Lake > Sediment | place: USA: Wyoming | collected...
GATCTCCCGCCGGCCGTGCCACTCGATTGTCTGCCCCACGACGTTTTCGTAGCCGAACGCCTTGCGCGCGAACGACAACGAGACAACGGCGACACCGCTGGCGCGGGCGCCTTCGGAGGCCCGGAAGACCCTGCCCGCCACGCGCCGCGCGCGCACGACGTCGAAGTACTCGGGGTCCACGTGCGCGCCGTACGCCCACATCACCCGACGTTGTTTGGGCAGCTGCACGAGGTAATTGGGGCGCCGCACCCCGGCTACTGGGATGTCGGAACTGGATCCCACTTCCAGCACACCTGGGATCAGGCGCGCTGCCTGCTCGAGCCGTTCCTGGTTGCGGAGGATGTCGGCCACCTCGGCGTTCGCGGTCTCCACCATCCAGCATTCGGCCACCAACAGGTCCGCGCGCGCGAGCAGCGCTTGTCCTCGCGGCAGAGTGAGGAACGCCGTCCACGCGGCCACGGCAGGTGTCACGAGGCTCAGGACGGTCAGCAACTGCACGCGCACCACGCCGCGCTGCCACTTCAACCCGAGAGGCCGCGATGCCTCTCGCGCCCCGCCCGCAAGAACGCCGCCCAGGAACATCCTGCGGCCCATGACCGCGACGACGGCAAACGCACACAGCGACGCCACCACCATGACGAGAAACGCGACCAGCAGGATGCCCGGTACGACGCCCGCGCCGCCACTCCATCGGACGACGGGCGACAACCTCGTCGTGGCGGCGTATCCCCACAACCCGAGGCCGCCCCCGCACATCGTTCCGCCAACAGTGAACGCCACCGCCTCCGCCGCCGGAATCGTCCACAGCCGGCGTCCGGTTGCCCCGAGTGCCCACCGGACCGCCAGGTGCCGCTGATGCTCGAGCGACCGCAGGATCAGGACGCCGGCTACGTTGACCAGCCCGATCGCCATCAGGAGAACGCTGAGCCATAGCAGCATGCTCGCACGGTTGCCCTGGACGCCGACCATGGCGGTCCGCACACTCTCGACAGCACAGCCATCCGTACGGCTCGTGCCGGACGCGCGCAGCGCCTGGCATGCTGCATCCGTCGCGTAGGTGGACGGCGCACGGTTGACCGGCGTGCGTGTGCGCAGGACCAGGTTGTACAGCAACGCCCTGTCCGGCTCTTCTTCGCGTTCGCGAACCAGCCAGACGTCGATGTCGTCGTACTCCGGCCTGCCCTCGACGAGCGGAACAGGCGCGACGAACGCGGCGGGCAGGACCCCGACGACGACCGAGGCATTCTCGCCGATGCGCACCGATCGCCCGATCACGTTTGTCGAGCCGGCGAAGACACGCGTGAAGAGTCGATCGCTGATGACCACGGCCGGCGAACCCATTCGATCGCTCGCGGTGAACGTCCGCCCGATCGCGGCTCGTACGCCAAGCATCTGGAAGAAGTCGGGACGCACGATTCCGGCCGCGACCCGCTGGGCCGTACCTCCGTCCTTCTGAAGGACGGTCCACGCCCGCCTGCTCATCGGCCATCGTTCGATCGTCGCGACCGACTCGAACAGCGTCTTCAGCTGACGGAGGGCGCGCACTTCGTTCCCGGTGAAGAAGTAGCGCTTGCCCTCGTCTGTCGCGATCCGCATGGTCGCCAGCCGCTGCTCGTCGGCGTACGGCAGGGGCGCGGAGTAGATGTCGATGAGCGCGCGGCACACCGCCACGTTCAGGGCGCAGCCGAGCCCGAGGGACAACACGGCAACCGCCACACCCAGGGGCCGCCGCCAGATGCCGGCCAGAACGCATTTCACATCTGCCAGTGTCATGGTTTCCCTCGTTCGCCATGCGCGGCCGAACGCCACTGGTCCCCTCAACGCTCCGCAAGATGGGGTACGGCGCAGACCTGCAGGTGGTGACCGCTCCTAGAGATCTCCAGGGCCGAGAATCGTGACAACTGAAGCAAGTCTTGCCGTCGGCGGCCCTGGAGATTTTAGACCCCGCGTAGAAAAAGGAACGCAGCGAAGCGCAGCCGGTTCCGCGCACCACCTCGGCGGTTTGAGGCGGAGCTTGGCTGCAGCCCTGCCCCTGGAGTGTCCGTTTCGCCCCGACCGTTCAGACCGTCGCCGAGGTGCTCGATCATAAAGGGAGTTCTCAGCGGTTGGAGCCCCGGCCTCTGCAGGCGTTCCACGAAAAGGTTCTCGTCGTCGGACTCCATAGGCCCCATCGCCATCAACGCAAGGCGCCCATCCTTGAACAACAGCGCGGAGGGCACGATGGTGACGCCGGTCGTGACCGCGAACTCCGACCGGTTCGCCATGCAAAGCAGACGGGTCCGCACGCCGGCGCTTGCGGCCGCGCGAGCGAGGGACTCCACGTCTCCGTCACTGCGGTCCACGACGATGAACACCTGGTGGTCGGACCGCCATTGGATCCGTTGAAGCAGCCGCATCCACTGGAAGACGGCCCGGCCGGACTTCGGCAATCCGTTGCCGAATACCAGGAAGAGGCTCTCGCCACTCGTCAGTTGTTCGCGGTTCACCGATCCGCCGCCATCGAGCGGGGCGTAGAGACGGGCGGCCTGTTCGACCAGCGGACTCTTCTCCACCACGACGCGGGCGGTGTTCGCCTCCCTCAAACCCTCGATTTCCGATGTCACACGTGCCAGCCGCGTCGCGGCTGGGACGGTCTTCCACACGAGCAACGCAATCAGCACCGCGTAGCAAACGTCTCTCAGCGTTCGCATGGCCAGCCACTCCGTTTCAGGTGACGTTCAGCTTCCGTTCGCACCGGACGGCCCTTCTCGCCCGGCCTGCTCCCGTGCCTGGTTCGGGCCGTCCGGTGGTGACGTTCGTGCTGACGTGACCGATCGCACCCGATTCGATCACCCCTTAGTCCAGGCCCGGCGTCGTCGTGCAACCGTCCTGGCAGCAGTAAGTATAGTCGCCCGAACTCGGACAGGACTCGTTGATGCCGCACTGCGTTCCGCGATCGGTATAGCGGCACCGCTGCACCTCCTCGCTGCCCTTGTTGCCGCAGCAGTTGAAGGTCCCGCCGTCGTCGGCCCCGGCGCGCCCGGCATACCCGAGCGACAGCATCAGCATCGCCACCAGTGCCACCGTCTGAGCCGTTCGTTTCATGATCTCCTCGCTTTCGATGAAACGTGTTTCCGAGTCGATGCCGCGTCAGTCGAGACGGGGCGGCAGCGTCACACAGGCGCCCGAGCAGCAGTACTTGTAGGTGGCGCTGCCGCAAGGCACCCCCTCACCGCAGAGCGTCGCGTTGTCCACGTGCTCGCACTCCATCTCCTTTGCGCAGCAGTTGTGCGTGAGTTCGCCTTCGTCCGCGATGGCCACCCCGTACCCGAACATTCCGACGAGGACGCCGATGAGACCCAGTTCGCGTGCCATCCGCGCCATGAACCGCATGACTGCACCTCCTTTCAGTTACCGTTTCAATCAACGCCCGTACCCTTGCCACGAACCGATGGAGCACAATGGGCGAGATGTCCGCCGAGACAGCTTCCGAACACGGCCGGGTCACACTGCGCGACGACCGCCGTGGGCGTCGCCGTGATTGCGACTTGATGCCGCGTCAGTCGAGGTTCGGCAGCGTGCACGCGTCCACGCAGCAGCGCTGGTAATCGCTGCTGGGGCACGCCTGGCCGTCGCCGCACGCCGCCTCGCGGTCAACGTACCGGCAATCCCTGTCTATCGAGCAGCAGCTGTATGTGCCGTCTTCGTCCGCGACGGCCACCCCGTACCCGACCATCCCGACCAGGACGCCGATGAGACCCAGTTCGCGTGCCATCCGCGCCATGAATCGCATCACTCCACCTCCTTTCAGTCGCCCTTTCAGTCAACGCCCGTACCCGTGCGATGTACCAACGGCGCGCAATGGGTAAGATCTCCGCCGAGACAGCTGCCGATCACGGTCAGGTCACGCCCCGCGATCACCACCGTGGGCGTAGCCGTGATTCCGGTTCGCGCGGCGAACCCGAGCCGCCCGGCCACGCGACCGATCCTGACGTCCCGTTGCGACGAAGCGACGCGCGCGCAGCCGGCCAGGTACTGCGGGATCGATGGAGTGTCGAACGTCACGAACAACAGGGAATCGGCGACCGGAAGCGAGCCCTGTTTGAGGAAGTCGCACATCTGCGGCGCGGCCTGTTTGCAGTGGAAGCAGGTGTCGCTGGTCGTGATGATCACCAGCCGTCCTCTGCCGGGTGGCCAAGGCGCCCGGCTGTCCGCGATCCGCATGGTCGACCCGAAATCGAGCTTCAGGCCCGCCAGCAAATGCGGAAGACGACGCTCGCTCAGGAGCCGGGCGAGCGTTCGCATGTCCGATCGGTCGGTGAGGATGATGCCCCAGAAGCCGGCCACCGTCAGGACGGCCAGGATCGGCAACCATCCACGCGCTTGTTGAACCCCCCGAACGACGGCGTTGCGAATCGGAGCGGTGTTGATATAAGGCATGTAGGCACCATGAGCATGTAACGGTCATTGACGATCACACGACGTCGGGCACTCACGGAATGCCCTCGCCGCACCAGTACCCCGCTATCCACGCGTGCCTTCGGCCGGTCCCTGCCCTCGCCTCACGTCCGCCCGAGAAGGCGTGTCGGAGAGCGCCGCGTCGTATTGCGCCAATAGAGAAAACGTGTGAGGTGGGAAATCCGTACAGGGCGGCCGCGATCGATTCTGTCGCAGGAACGGGAACCGGGGGCGCCGCGATGGCCGTGCCGGGGCGTGGGAAGGCCTCATTCGACGCGAAGAGCCTCGACCGGGTCCACCCGGCTGGCGCGGCGCGCCGGCACCCAGCACGCCATGAACGCGATCAGGGTCAACCCGGCGAACACCGCGACGAGCGCTCCCGGCTGGCTCGGCTTCACGCCGAACAACGCCGCTTCGAGAAGCCGCGAGGCGTAGATCGAGACGCCCGCACCGACCTCACCTGCCACGATCGGCACTGCCCCGAAGCACGTGCGGCACGACACGCTGCGAGGTCGCCCCCAGCCATCCGCACGCCGAATTCCCGCGAGAGTACCGCGTGTGACAGCCTGCACGTCTCCGGCTTCCTGCCGGCATCGCCGTGCAGACCGCATCCGCCGCCGTCATCCAGGAAGAAACACGAGGGCGCACAGTTGCACATGTCGTAGCAGCCCCTGTTGTCCGCTTTCTCGTCGACGAAGAACCTGAACGCGGGTTCCGAGGCGAGTTGGGCTGCCATCTCCGAGCCGACGCACAGCGTGTAGTCGAACCCGCGGCAGCACTGCGCGTGGCACGCTTGGCAGTCGTGATGAAGCGACCAGTCGGCGAAGGCGAAATACACCTGGTCGCGCTCGATCGTGACAGAGGCGAGCTGCCGTGAAGGATGAGACCGGTGCTGTGCGGTGCCGCGCTGCCTCCACGCATCGACGTTCAACACCTGTCACGCGACGAGCGGCGTGCCCGAACCACCGCGTCGTCCCCGTCACCGCCTCCGGCTCCCAGCGGGGCGAGCCCCGGAGGGGCCAGATCGCAAGCGAGCCTGTAGGCCTCGAGCGGCCGCGCGGTGCCCAGTGCGTGCACGGTGTCCGGGTGAGCGGCCGGCGCCGCGCAGGCCATCCGGAGCGCCGCTCGAAGTAGGCGGGTATCGGATGCGGCGGTGACGCAGCGCGAGGCCGCCATGCCCGTGGCCATGGCTGCGAGGAACGCAGGGGCGGCCGCGAACGGCGCCTGGCTGGACGTCCAGCCAAGCACGGCAAACGCCGACGCAATCGCGACGGCCGCGACGGCGCCGACGAGCGCATGGCCGACGAGCCCCACGCGCATCACCCGCCCGTTCCCGCGGGCCTCGATGCACGACGGCCAGAACCGGGTGTCATCGGCCGACAGCGCGTTGACCGCCGCACCGACCGCGCCGACGAGCGCAATCCACGCCAGAAGGATGTACACTTCCACCTCCCGCACTCCTTCGACAGTCGATGCGGATCCACCGGTTCTGCCCTGGATAACGATTTGGCCTGCCATTTCGTACAGCGGCTCTGTGAAACCGGTCCCCGGCATCCGGCGACGTTCCTGCTAGAATGGGTCGTGTCCCTGTCCGCGCGCGCTGGGGGCGGGATGACCGAAGACAGAGCGAAACCAGCGGCGCGACCACTGCCCGATGCGCGGGACAAGTCCGAAGATCTGCTCAAACGCGTGCAGGCAGGCGACTCCCGCGCCTTCGACGAGCTCTTTGCGCGCTACCTGCCGCGGCTTCGCCGCTGGGCGACGCGCCGCCTGCCGACACGGGCGCGCGATGCGATGGACACCGAGGACGTGGTGCAGGACATGATCGTCCACGCGTTCCGGCACATCCACCGCTTCGAACCCCGCCGCGACGGCGCCTTGATCGGCTATCTCCGACGCGCGCTCGTCAACCGGATCCGCGACCACTTCCGATCGGCCGCCCGCAGCCCCGGCGTCGTCCCCCTGGACGACGAGCAGGCCAACACCGGCGACGAGTCGCCGCTCGACCTCACGATCGGGCGCGAGGACCGCGAACGTTACCAGCGCGCCCTCGCCCGGCTCCGACCCGCCGATCGATGCGCGATTATCGCGCGCCTCGAACTGGACTACAGCTATCAGCAGCTAGCGCTGGTGCTGTCGAAGCCGACCCCCGGCGCCGCGCGCCTCGCCGTCCGCCGCGCCCTGCTGCGTCTGGCGGAGGAAACGGAACGTGGGTGACGACCGGATCCTGGATAAGCTTGCGAGCGCGATCTGCGACGGGGCGCCGGTTGACTGGGACGCAAGCGAGGCCGTCGCCGAGGAGCCGGCCGCGCGCGAGATGATTCGCCAGCTGCGCGTGGCGGCGTCCGTTGCGCGTGCGCGGCACGCGGCTCCACGCCGCGCCGCAGCCGACACGCACGTGTTCGTCGCTGTCGCCTACCGGCTGGTCGTGGCCGCAGCCGCCCTCAAGCTGCTCGCGGCCCTGCCCGGATACTCCCTGCGCCTCTCCTCCAGCAATCAGCCGGCCCACTGGCCGCATATTGCCATTCTTCTCACCTTCGCCCTCACCGGCTGCATCCTGCTGTGGGGCGGCGTTCGAGACACGCGCTCGCGGTACCTCGGAGCGCTCTTCGTGATGGTGGCCTCGGCGTTCGCCAACCGGGGGCTCATAGGATTCGCCGCCATCCCGGCTCTGGCACCCGCGGCCAGCGTGCTCCGTGGCGTGACCACGGAAGGCTTCCTCGCCTACGCGTTGTGGGCGTTCGTCACCGCCTTTCCCCGTTCTCCCGAGCGGAGCCGGGACGTGGCGATCGCCGGCGGCTTCAGAGCAGTTGCGTTCGCGGTCGGACTGGTGCTGCTCCTGGCGAACGTATGCCTGAAGCTCGGGGCCCTCGGACTTCCGCTGCCCGGGGGCCTCTGGGTGCTGGCCCTCTTCGACCGATCCTCGCCGAACAATGTCGCCTTCTGGCCGACCCAGTTCGCGATCGCCGTGCCGGCGCTTCCCTATCTCCTGTGGCGTTCCCGGTTCGAGGCGTTCGACGACCGGGGTCGCGTCGCGATGTTCGCGGTGTCCCTCGTTGCCGGCATCGCGCCGATCCTCGCCGTCGTCATGCTGTCGCCGTTCATTCCGTTCTTCGACGATCCACTGAACCGTCGCTGGCTCGGCGTCATCCTGTACGGCTCCCTCCTGTGCGTCGTCCCTGCGACGGCGTACGCGGTGCTCGTGCACCGGGTGATGGACGTCGAACTGATCATCCGGAAGACGCTGCAGCATCGCTTGGCGCGGTACGGCGTCTGGCTGCTGGTCGCCATGCCGGTCCTCGGCTTGATCGTGCACGTCTACACCCATCGGCACCTTTCGGTGTCCGAACTGGTGTCGGAGGTGCGACCGCTGGCGCTCCTGCCCGTGCTCGCCATGATTGGCGTCGCCCTTGGAGCGCACCGGCGGATCCTCCGGGCGATCGATCGCCGATTCCTGCGGGAGACACCCGATTACCCACGCGTCCTTGCGAACCTCGAACAGCAGATGCGCTACGTCTCGGGCGTGGAGGAGGCGGGCACGCTGCTCGCGCGCGAGACGGATCGCGCGATCCATCCCGCGGTCGTCGCCGTCCTGCTGCACGACGAACGGGAGGAATGTCTCCTGTCGGTCGGCGGCGTGTTGCCCCCGTTGCCGGTGGACGCCACGCTCTGTCGGATACTTGCCGGCGCACGGCAGGAAATCCAGGTGGGTGCCGGAGTCAGCGCGCTGGCGCAGCTGCTGCCCCAGCAGGACAGGAACTGGCTGTCGGCGGGCGGCATTCACCTGCTCGTTCCGCTGGTCGGGCCTCGCGAACGGCTCGTCGGAGCGGTGGCCCTCGGCGAGAAGCGAAACCAAGCGCCGTATTCGCCGGACGACAGGATGCTGCTGCTGGCGATGGCCGGCCAGGCGGCCACGACCATGGAGAACGTGCGACTGCGAAGCCAGGTCGAGCAGCGACGGGCCGGGCGCGCGCGGGCCGCGGGCACCGACCAATGGGTGTGCGACGAGCCGGCGGCCGCGTGCGGCGTGTGTCGCGCGATCTGGCCCTCGTCCACGCGCTTCTGCGCGTGCGGCGGCGCCACCAGTACGGCCGTCCTGCCGCTGCTGGTCGAAGGCAAGTTTCAGCTCGAACGGGTGTTGGGAGCGGGGGGGATGGGGCTCGTCTATCTCGCCGTCGACATCTCGCTGGGTCGGCGGGTCGCCATCAAGACTCTGCCGCGACTGACCGCCGAGCGCGCCGCGCGACTGCGGCGCGAAGCCCGGGCGATGGCGAAGGTGCAGCACCCGAACCTCGCCACGATCTACGGCATCGAGGAGTGGCGGGGACGGCCGCTACTCGTCGTCGAGTACCTTGAGGGTGGCACGCTCGCGGGTCGCTTGCGGCGCGAGCGGCTTTCCCCAGCGCAGGCCATCACGCTCGGCGTCGTGCTTGCGGACGTCCTCGAGCGCGTCCACGCGTCGCGGCTGCTGCACCGCGACATCAAGCCGAGCAACATCGCGTTCACCGGCGGCGGCGTGGCCAAGCTCCTGGATTTCGGCCTGGCCAGCATCGCCGCCGACCAGGAGGCGGCGATGCCCGAGCCGGCGGATGCCGCCGCGGTCGAAGCTGGCATCGACGCGGCGAGCGGCAGCTCCGGGCAACACATGATGGGCACCCTCGCCTACCTGTCTCCGGATGCCGTCGTCGGCGGAGAGCCCGACGCGTCGTTCGACCTGTGGAGCGTGAGCGTCGTGCTGTACGAGTGCATCGCGGGCGTACACCCGCTCGCGTCGGCGAGCGGCGACGAGATGGTGGACCGCATCCGTCGCGCCGCGTTGCCCGACATCAGGCGATTCCGTCCCGACTGCCCGGAGCCCGTCGCCTCGTTCCTTTCAGACAGCCTGGCGCTCTCACGCGATCGCCGTCCCCGCACCGCTGGGGAACTCCGCAGCCGCTGCCAGTACCTTCGCGCGATCCTGGCCCACAAGCCGTTCTGACCGCGGACAGGCGAACTGTCAACGACCAGGCCACGGTTCAACCGTGCGCCGGCCGGCCGCCCTGTACGATCTGCCGCTCTTCTCCGTTCCTCTCTCCGAGACCTCTGGTAAACGTGAGATGGACTCGAGGAGGCGCCATGGATGCCGAGCAGGAGGTGGATTACATCCTCGCCGACTGCTTTCTCGCGGTTGGCAGGGCTGTGGGCGGCCGGAAGCGGCTGGAACACGAAGCGGCAATCTGGTGGAGACAGCGGTACCGCCGGCACTTCTTTCATGCCCTGACGGTGCGGGCCAACTCGTGGTCGGCCGATCGCGAGCGGCTGGCCCACGTCGGCTATTACCTCGGTCGGCGGGCGCTCGAGTACGCGGGAGACGCCGAGAGCATCGATCTGGCAAGCGCGATGAAGGCCTCGGCGGAGATCGAGGCCGGGTGCCGCATGAACGCCGTGAGCGACAGTGGTCTTCCATCGCGCTCGGCGAACTGAGACGCGGGCGACCATCGCGCATCGGCGGGGCGGACGCCGCGCAGTGTACAGAGGGGCCACAGGATGCGTTCTCTCGAGTGACCCGCTCAAAGTGACGGGCAAGGAGGTGTGAGGTGTTCAGCCATCATGTCTCGAACGCGTCGCGCGATTGGGCCATCGACGACATCAACCCGACACTTGCCTGCTTCGCGTACCCGGGCGCCGCTCCACCCCGGTCGTCCACGACGCTCGACGGCGCCCTTGGCTCGGCGTTCACGGGATGCCACCAGGGACCGGACCGCCGCGCGGCGGCCGCCGTTTCCCCTCGTTCGTTCGGCGACATGCCGCTCGAAGAAGCGGTGGACTACATCGTCGACGAGTGTTTCTTCACGGTGGGCCAGGCGGTGGGCGATCGCAAGTCGCTCGACGTGGCGGCCGTGATCTGGTGGCGCGATCACTACAGGCGGAAGTTCCTGACGGCGATGAAGCGCTTCGGCAACCGCTGGCTGCTCGACGAGAGGAACGTCAAGGGGGTCGGACGGCTGCTGGCGGAACGGGCCGTCGCGTATGCCGGCGAGTCGCCGTCGATCGACGAGGCTAGCGCCATGAAGGCCGCGGCCGACGCAGAACGCTACTGCACTCTCCACTTCATGCGACGGGCCCGCCACGCATCCGACCAGTTGGGCCAAGAGTCGACGTGGATTGCCGGCTACTGGTGCGGCGAAGGGATACCTCCTTTCAGAGCGTGACTGCAAAAGACTGAAGGCTTTGCCCCACATCGGCAGGGCAGGGCTTCAGCCACGCCGATTGGCGCAGCACCTGCGTGTTCGCAGCCTTCTACGGTATGCTCTTTCGTCAGTATTCTTTTCCCCGACGCGGGTCGGCTCGTCCTGGTGTGGGAGTCGGACCGGGAGACCCAGGTGCGGCATATCCGCGTCACGGAAAGCGCGTGACAACGGCACGGTAGACAGCGGCGCCGAATCGTCCGGCGGCGTCACGCCTCAACCGCCAGTCTCGAAGAAAGCGAACGGCTTCCGGGCTCTCGCTATGTTCGACGAACCGTCAGCGGGCGGAGATCGCAACGGGCAAATCACTGAGGACGATGCGGTCTACTCCAAGAGCCCAGATCGACACGAATGGCGACGTCGCTCGGATTCACCAGAACGATTCCGTTCTGGAGGTCGCGGCGCCACACTTCTCGTTCGGCCTGCAACGTGTCGGCCTTCAGCGCCGACGGCAGCGTCCGGCCAGGGGTTCACGGCGGCGTACGTCTCACCGAGAGGGAGGCCGAGAATCTGCCGGTCATGAGCGGCCTGGGGTCGCTCATCGTGTAGGACGCGAAGGGCGGCGACCGCGAACGCTGCGCGATCGTCTACGGCGCGCGGCTGAAGGTGAAGGATGGCCAGCCGGTCGAGTCGGGCCAGGTGCTGGTGGAGTGGGATCCGTACACGTTCTCGATCCTGACGGAGGAGTCAGGTCAGATCCGGTTCCGCGACATCATCGAGGGCGTGACGGTGCACGAAGAGGTGGACGAGGTCACCGGTCTCTCGCGCTACATCATCGTCGACTCGCCGGACGAGAAGAAGCAGCCGACCATCGAGATCCGCGGCAAGGACGGCAACGTGGGGCGCAAGTACCACATGCCGTCGCGCGCCCACTTGATGGTGAACGACGGCGAGCGGGTCTCGGCGGGCGACGTGCTGGCGAAGATCCCGCGCGAGACGACGAAGACCAAGGACATCACGGGCGGCCTTGCACCCCAAGCCGGCAGCCGCTCATGATTGATCACATCTCCGCTGTGCGAGTCGCCGACCTCGGTGTCAAGCAGCCTGGTAAGCCCTCGACCGAGCACGAGCCATCCAGGCGCGCCGTTGTTTTTGATGTGACCGCCGAGCGCGGCCACCCCGAGCATCGCCTCTTGGATTGTCGGCTGCTCCGACAGGTGGTAGCGCCGGGTCGCCCGTGCGTCACCCAGCGATTGGCCCTCGAACTCCGCGATCACGTCAGCCGCCTCGAGTTTGTGTCGATCGCTCATGCGGCCTATCAGATCACAAGTGCCCCTCGGTCGCTACTAAGATTGTAGGATCTTGAGCGGCTGCCGCCGTGGGGACCCCTGTACCCTTTGTATTGGTTACTACAGCGCCGGAGCGCCACCAGGCGCGGAGGCGCCCGCAGTGTACGCGAGACGGCCGGCGCGCTGCGCCGGGAAGTGTGTTGGTCAAACCCATGGGATGTTACGGATGAAAGAGCCAGACGGTGAAGGCCCAGCGAGCCACACCGGCCCCGAGTTATGCGCCGCGCGCTGTCAAGGCAAACGGCGAAGCGTTGACAGGGGGACGTGCAGGCCGGCCACTGAACCGCAAAAACGCAGCCGGCTGCAAAGCGGTAACCGGGAGCGCCGACGGTGATTTCCCGCACCGGAAGGCCACACCACGGGCGTCGCCAACGCAAGACGCCCGCGGGCTCCGCGCGGTCTACGACCCCGAGCATGCACGGACACGTCTCATGTGGGAACCAAGAGAGCCCGTGGGTGCCTGCTCGACGCAGGCAGGCCGCATCGGGAAGTCCTGAGGACACACGCCGGTGATGAACGCTCACGGGAAGTCGGAGCGCCCCATGGTACCAACGAAGCCGCCGAACAACGCCGACCAGTCGGCCGCGGAAGGGGGGGAGGGAAGGGAGCGGACCAAGGGCAACTCGCGCCAGCAAAACGCGACCCGGACGCAGAGCCAGGAGGACGCGCCCAGTGCGTTGGAGCGAGTACGGCAAGCAGCCAAGCGAGACGCGGCAGCGGGCGTCGATGGCGAGACGTGGCAGCACTACGGCGAGGACCTGGAGGTCAACCTTCAGGACCTGTCGGAGCAGCTGGTGCGAGGAGCGTACCGGGCGAAACCGGTACGGCGCGCCTACATCGCGAAGGCGGACGGGCGGCAGCGGCCGCTCGGCGTGCCGACGCCATCTCCATACTCCGACACCATCCAGTAGTGCTTCGGAAACGTTGCTGGTGACCCACCCGTTTCACCCGCTCACGGGGCAGCGCCTCTCGGTTGTTCTTGTGCGGCGATACCGTTCGATTGGTCGCGTG
>Ga0315282_10012527_pt1 | contig 12964 bp, 10 predicted proteins | sample YL17G07_20_MG_FD_203693 | JGI IMG/M metagenome (GOLD analysis project Ga0315282, IMG submission 203693) | Sediment microbial communities from Yellowstone Lake, YNP, Wyoming, USA - YL17G07_20 | ecosystem: Environmental > Aquatic > Freshwater > Lake > Sediment | place: USA: Wyoming | collected...
ATACTGGTGAGAAGATCGGGCTAGCGGCCAGGCGGGGGGCAGGCCGGCATCCCGCTGGTGAAAGAGTGGGGGCGCACGCCGTTCGCCCCTACCGCGGCTGGGACTCGCGAAGCGCTTTGCGCAGCGCGGCGCGGACACGGGCCGAGGGACGAGGCACTTGACGCAGACGGTACTGACGGCAGGCTTGGATGGTGGTTTTCAGGCTTTCGAAGTAGGCGAGGCAGGGCTTGCAACCCTTCAGGTGGCGTTCGAGTTCTCGGCAGTTCTTCGCCGGCAATTCGCCGTCCAGGTATTCCGAGAGTGTGGCGAAGATTTGTTTACAACGCGGGGCAGCCATGGCTCTCCTGTGCGCCCAGGGAAACGCGCCGCACGTATCCCTCCAGCGCATTGCGCAAATAGACTCGCGCGCGGTGCAGCCGCATCTTGGCGGTCTCTTCGGAGATTCCCATCACTTCTGCCACCCCGCGCGTCTCCAACTGTTCCATGTCGCGAAGGATCAGGACCAAGCGATAAGGTTTGGGAAGAGAAAGGATGGCCTGTTCGAGCTTGTCGCGAAATTCCCGGCGCAGGACGATTTCCTCCGGGGTAATTTGCCAGGGCTTGGGGCTCGCGTGGGCGGCTCCACCCTGGCTAGGCATCAGCGCGTCGAGCGAGAGCATTTGAGCGGGCGCGAACTTGCTCTTGCGTCGGCTCATCAAGCACTGGGTCTTCGCCACCTTGTAGAGCCACACGGCCAGCGCGGGGGCATCGGGAAAATTCTTGAGCTGCCGCGCCAGGCGCAGCAGCGTCTCCTGAGCCGTGTCCTCGGCGTCTTCGCGATTCCCGCAGACTTTCATCCCAAAGCTGTAAACAGTGTTCTGCAAGGCTTCCAGCGCCTGCTCGAAGGCTTTGGGGTCTCCGGATTTCAGGATCTCGAGCGCCTGCTCGACTTGGGCGTTCATGGGACTCGCGTCCTACCCCAGGTGGGCCGCCACCGCCAAAGCTCCGGGCTTGCGACGGCCACGTCCCGTGTAAGAAGTCCTCAAACCGATACTACCATAGAGCGTCACGTGACATAGGTTCTAGGTTTTCGGCCTGATGGGTCGAGAATCTCTCGGGCGCCCGATGAACTCCCTCGCCTCGAGCGTGAACCTTTACAACGAGAAATTCGCTCGGCCGGCCGCGGCAGAAAGAGAATTGGAGTTTTTAAACAGACCCTGGAGGTTCGTGATGAGTACCAGACGGATATGCGCTTGGCTAGTCCTCATAGGGAATTTGATACCCGGGCTGGCGGTGGCCCAAAGCAGGACGATAGAAGAGCGCCTGGCGGCACTCGAACAGCGCGTGGCCCAACTGGAGAAAGAAAACCACGAGCTCAGAGCGCGGCTGGGACGGCCGGCCACGGACCCGGAGTTACCGGTTGTTGCCAGCACCGCCGGGCCCGCCGTGCCCACGGTGGCAAGCGTCGTCCCGCAGCCTGCGCCACAGCCCAGTCCCTTGCCGAGTTCCGCGCCAGGTTCCTTGGCAAGTCCCTCGCCTCAAGTGGAGAAGAAAGCCGAAACGAAGACGGAGGCCAAATCCGACCGCTTCCAGTTCGGCGGGCAAATCCGTTTCCGGGCTGAGGTCAGGAAAAACGTTGGCCTCAACGCCCAGCACCCTGATGTGCTCGACTTCGTGGGCCAGCGCATCCGCTTCCATGTCCTCGGCAAACTGAGTGACACGGTGGAAACATTTGTGGAATTTCAGGATTCCCGCCTGTGGGGCCAGGAAGCCTCCAGGGCCTCGAACGAACGCCTTACTGATCTCCATCAAGCCTACCTCCAGGTGAACAGCTTCCTGATGTCGGGTCTAGCCCTGCGAGCAGGTCGACAGGAGCTAGCCTACGGCGCGGAACGCCTGATTGGCGCGCTTGGCTGGGACAATATCGGCCGGTCCTTCGACGCCGTGAAGCTGGGATACTCTTCCAAGGGCTGGTGGAGTGACGTCTTCGCGGCCAAGGTTGTGGACCGGCGCGACACCGGGCGGGGCGACCGTGACCAGTACCTTTATGGCGTTTATAACCAGTTCTTCCGCCACCGCCCGCAACGCCTCGAAGTGTATGGTATCCTCCTCCGCGACGGCCTGCGGACGCCGGGGGAGATTGGCGCGCAGGGCCAGAAAGCTACCGAGATTATGACCTTCGGCCTGCGCAGCGAAGGGAAGGTTGATCCCGGAATCAACTACGACCTCGAATTCGCAGGCCAGTTCGGACACCGCGGATTTGATTCCCACAGCGCGCGTGCGCTCACCGCCAAGATGTACAAAACGGTTGAGGAGAAACATCAGCTTCGACTCGGCTTCGAGTACGACATGGCCACCGGTGACCATGATCCTCACGATGGCCGCTCGGGCGAGTTCGTGAACTTGTTTCCCACCAATCACCAGCACTACGGCTACGCGGACCTGATGGGCTGGCGCAACATGCAAGACTTCCGCCCCATGTTCACTGTCATGCCCGCGCGGCCGGTCAGATTCGACGTCGATTACCACCGGCTCTACCTGCTCCAGGCGCATGGCCCCTGGAAGAACGCGGGCGGCGCTCTGCTCGGCTTCGACCCCACGGGGAAGTCGGGAACTCACGTTGGTGACGAACTGGACTTCACCCTCTGGTTCCCGCTGCACAAGCATTTGAAAGTCCTTTCCGGGTACGCGCTCTTCGTCCCCGGCGAGTTTGCCCGCAAGACGCTCGGCCCGGACAACCAGCACTTCGTTTATCTCCAGACGACGGTGGATTTCTAGCTCCCTGATGATTCGTGCATCGTGGGGCGGTTCGCGAACCGCCCCTGCACTTGGGCTTCAGCTTTTGAGGGTTATCGTAGCGGATCACTACGGTCGAAATGTCCATCTCGCAACACAGCACCTACGACAACTTGTCCTCTTTCTCAGCCACTTGAAGATTCTCTGTTACCTCCCGCGAGAAATTGCATTTATGCGGGGGAGGGAACAGGAATGCTCGTTGCTTCAAGAATCCAGGACACTTGGTTGGAGATGCTCAGGCAGGCGAGCCAACTGGGCGAGGTGCAAGTTCGCAAGCTTGAGGAGGGCTACTATGCGGTCGTCCTTCCTGGTGTGCCTGGGGCGGGACAGAACCCGTTGACCACAAGCCCGGATTATCAGGCGCTCCAATCTTCCATCCCTCACCTGGACCGCACGCGGGCTGTCTATTTGACCTCCAGCAGCGACTACCACCTTTCAGATATTGAAAGCCTGCGGGACTGGGCGGGGGAGCTGGCCACGGACATCGAAACCGGAACCCGGCACGCCTTTGCCGTGGTGAACGCCGAAACCTTCCGGCGGCGAGTTGAAACAGAACTCTCTTCGGCAGGTTGGGCGGTCGAGGTACACGGCCAGGGCTTGAAAGTGAGTGACGGCCGTTTCGTGGAGCAGGTGAACCTGCTTCTGGCGGTCGTCCGGATGGTCCTGTCGCGGAGCAACATGGCGGGCACGACTCGCTGGGTGGCGCAGGAAGTTCGCGGCCAATTTGCCCGCGACGCTCAATTCTTCCTGGATTTCCAAAGCCGCTTTGAAAAACTCGCGCCGGGGATTATCGACCATTACTTCGTGGCCTACTCCGAAGCGTCATGCGTGGCAACGGGGCGGGACTACTGGGAACTCGCTGGCAAGAATGCTGCCGAGTCGGAGCAGGTCTTTGCACAAGCCATGATCGAATTGGAAACTTTTCTTCAGGCTCCTCCGGAGGACTGGCTGCCGGCATTTCTGGCCAGATCCTGCCAGAGTAGTTCACATGAAAACTGAGGTGCGAAATGATTCAAGGTAAACTGCGCTTAGCAACGGTCCAGGGCGAGGGCAGGCAATTCGTGGCGGAATCGGGCACCGGCCACGCTGTCGTGATGGACGATGCCGACGGCCACACGGGCCCCAAGCCCATCGAGTTGGCTCTGCTGGCGCTGGGTGGCTGCACGGCTTTCGACGTCATCAGCATCCTGCGCAAGAAGCGGCAGAAGGTGACGGGATACGAGATCGAGCTGAGCGCCGAACAGCATGAGGAGCTGCCCGCCTACTTCACGCACGTCCAGATCAAGCACCGCCTGCGCGGCCAGATCGACCCCGAAGCCGTGAAGCGGGCCATCCACCTTTCCGAAACCAAGTATTGCTCGGTGGGCGCCATGATTTCTAAAACCGCCAAGATCGAGGCGACCTTCGAAATCATCTCCGAGGCACTTCCGGAAACTCCCGTTGAGGCAGCGTAATGAGGAGAATTATCCCGCTCATCACCTACTTCTTTACCACCGCGATGTATGCCCCACCCCGCTCGGGCACGCTCTTTGCGGGCAGCAGGAAAGTGCTTTGACTGGGGTTGGAGCACGTGATACTTTCGGGCCGATTTCGGGCGTTGCGCGCCTCGATCTCGCGGAACGTCCCGAGCGGGCCCGATGATTTCAATTGTCATTCCCACTTACAACGAAGCGGCCGTCATTGAGGAGACGTTACGGCGCGCCTCCGCTGCCCTGCGGGGCACGGGCGAGGGCTTCGAGCTGATTGTTGTGGATGACTCGAGCGCCGACGGCACGGCGGAGCGCGCCGAGTCCCTCGCCGGAGAGTTGCCGGTGCGCGTCCTGCGCCGTCCCGGGCGGCTGGGACTGGCCACGGCGGTGCTGGACGGCTGGGCGGCCGCGCGCGGCAAAATCCTGGGAGTGATGGATGCTGACCTCCAACACCCTCCCGAGGTCCTCCGTGCGCTCGTTGCCGCGCTTCGCCAGAACAATGCCGACTTGGCCATCGCCAGCCGGTATGTGAGCGGAGGCGGCAGCTCCGACTGGACCTGGCGGCGCCGCGCCATTTCCCGCAGCGCCACCCACCTGGCCGCTACCGTGCTGCCCCTGACGCTGGCGACTGTCGGGGATCCCATGTCGGGGATGTTCCTGGTCCGCTCCGCGGCGCTCGAAGGCGCCCAACTCAATCCACTGGGTTACAAAATCCTGCTGGAAGTTCTTGCCAAGGCGCGATACCACACTCTGGTCGAAGTGCCGTACATCTTCCTGGAACGCGGGCACGGCAGCTCTAAACTTGGCCCGCGCCAATACTTCGAGTATCTCCTGCACCTTGCCAGGCTGGCGGTGGCGACGGGCCAGCTTCGCCAGTGGTTCCAATATGGAATGGTGGGGCTTAGCGGCGCGCTGGTTGATCTTGCCCTGCTCTACGCGCTGGTTCAACGCGCCGGATGGCGTCCGCTCGCAGCCTTACCGGTGGCGATCCAGATGGCGCTCCTCAGCAACTTCCTCTGGAATGAATCTCTGACCTTCCGCTCGGGCCTTGCTTACGGCCCTCGCGGCGGAGTTCTCGCGCGTCTGCTCCGCTACGAATGGGTGTGTTTTCCTGGTGCCCTGCTGAATGCCCTCGTGACCCTGCTTCTGATTCATCAGGGTGCGGGGGTGCTGGGGGCGGCAGCCTCAGGTGTTGCCGCTGGCGGCGTATACAACTTCCTCTTCAACATCCCGGCAATCTGGAGGACGTGGGGCAGGGAATCTTCCGGCGCGTAACCGTGCTACCCGTGACGGCTCCTTTCTGTGGTAGCATCCCCGGCTTCCCCTCGACCCAGCGCGTTGAGCGGGACTGACCAAGTCCAGGGTACTTGGCCTGCGTAGCCCGCCCGCTGGAGGGGCACAGAACCCAAATGCCTGAAGGCCCAAGCAGCTCGCTCCCGTCCACCGCTCCCCAGCGGTCGCGGGTATGGCTATGGGCAGCTTTGAGCTTGGTTTCCCTTCGCGCTATTCCCAACCTCAGTTTTCCCATCGGACGCGATCAGGCAACCTACTGTTTGATCGGTCAGGGCTTGCTCCAGGGCCAGCGCCTTTATCGCGATCTCTGGGACAACAAGCCGCCGGGGATTTTCTATATTTACGCGCTGATCGTGAAACTTTTGGGCCCGGTGATGTGGTCCGTGGGATTGGTGGACCTTCTCTGGCTCCTGGTTGTCTCTTACTGCGTTTTTCGCTTTGCGCGGCGTTCCCTGGGCGCCCCGACCGCGGCCGTCGCCGTGATTTTTTACGCCGCGTGGCATTGCACATCGGGCTATGTGCATGCGGCCCAGCCCGAAACCTTCCTGATGCTTCTTGTGTTCGCCGGCGCCTTCCTACTGGAGAGCGAGGGAAAGCGGCCGTGGTTGCGGCTGGCCGCGGCCGGACTGCTGCTCGGCGCCGCTTTTTGGCTCAAATATAACGCGGTGGTTTTCCTGCCTCTTCTGATGTTTCTGTCCTATCTCGACGCTCGCCCGCTCGACACCGGCTTGCTGCGCGTCCGCTTGACGGTGCCATGGCGTCGCTGGTTCGCCCAGGCGGGGAGTCTGTTAGTGGGTTTCGCTGCGGTGTTGGTTGTGGTCCTTGCCTATTTCGGAACGACCGGTTTGTGGCCGGCCATGAAGGAAATCCAGTTCGAAGTCCTGCCCCGCTACGGCGCGATGGTTTTTGAGCGGACTCCCCATTATGGGCTCTGGGCGCTGGAGCGAACCAACTACTACCTGGGGTCCTGGACCGAGGGGATGGTCCTGGCCACGTTATTGATCGCCTGGAAGCGCCACGAACTTGCTGCCGTCGCACCCGTCTTGTTCGCGGCGCTCACGGGGTATGTGTGCACGGCGACGCAGGGCCGTTTTCATAACTATTCCTTCGAGACCTGTTATCCCTTTTTTGCCATGTTTTGGGGATACGTGTGCGTGAAGACCTACGAGGGCTTCAAGCTGGCGCGCCAAAGGTTCGCCCGGCGCGGCTGGCGGCTGGCCTGGTTGCTCCAGTGGGTGGTGCTCGCGAACCTGGTGTTCGCGCTACTCCCCGAAGAGGCTTTCCGAGTCGTGGCGCAGTACAAGCAATTCGGGGAATGGCGCCGCAATTCCCAGCGCTCTTACGCTGAGTACCCCTGGCCTCACGCCTTCGAGAACTTGCACGACCAATTGGGGGTCATTGATTTCCTCAAGAAGAACTCCTCCCCTGGAGACAAAGTCTTCGTTTGGGGTACCGCGCCGCTCATCAACTTCCTTTCGCAGCGCCGGCCTGCCAGCCGTTTTGTTTCGAACCTGGCGCTGATTTCCCCCTGGGGCCCGCCGCGCTGGCGGGAGGAGCTCGTAAGGGAGTTGGCGGAATCGAACCCGCGCTTTATCGTGGTGGCGCGTCACGACGCCATTCCCACCATTTCCTACACCACCCGGGACTCCGAGCAGTACCTGCAAGTCTTCCCCTCCCTGGCCGCTCTGATTTCCAGCCGGTACCAACCCGCTGTGAACCTGTGGGACTTTGAGATCTATCGTTTGAAGTAGAGACCCAGGAGCAGCGCGAGCGTGGCCAGCGAGACAATTGCTCCGGCCCTCAACCCGCGCTGGCGATAAAAGAACCGGACCTCGTGGCTGCCCGCGCCGGCCTGTACAGCGCGGAACAGAAGGTTGGCGCGCAGAACGGGGACTTCGCGGCCGTCCACTGTAGCGTGCCAGTTGGGATCGTAGCGGTCGAGCAAGACCACGTAGCCGGGGCGGAAGAGTTCCGCGCGGAGGACAACCTCATTGGGGTGGCGCGCGACGATCTCGACGCGGCCCGCGGGGCCGGCGCCCGCGAGGGGCGGCACAGCGCCCGCCGCAGCGGCGACGATGACCTCTTCCCGCCGGTCGAAATCTTGCGCGGACATGCGTGCAAGAGTTTCAGCAGCGTCCCGGGAATGGACGCATGAACCCGCCACGTAGGCGCGCGGCGCCGCGCACAAGTTCTCGTAAAGGTAGCTGGGGCTGGTCGAGCCATTGTATATCCGCGCCACCTCGCGCAGCGTGGGCTCAGGTCGTGATACGGGCGAAACGAAGTACTTCACGTTGCCGCGGCCCAGCAGGCAGCTGGCGCGCGCTGGATCGCGGAGCTCGCGCAGGGCGAAAACCCAGAATTTCTCCAGCGGCGGCGGGAAGGACCATTCGACATCGTGGTTGTAGATGCCCTCGACTCTCGTGAGCATCGCTCCGCGGGCCAGCACCAGCCGGTCTCGAAATGCCGTTTGGGCCGGCGGCGTGAGGTTCCGAGCCTCGGGGATCGAGTCGAAGTTGAGGAATTCCTGCTGCGCCGGCGAACCGAAAGGGGAAGAGGGATCGCGGAAGGTGTAGCAGAAGCGGTAGGGGCCGGAGACCGCGTCCTGCAAGTGAGCCAGCACCGGAGGACGGTACGAGTAGAAACTCTTGGGGACCGTGGGGTTCGCCTCGCAATTCACCAACACCAGTTGGGCGCAGCCCAGCAGCGCAACCCCGGGAAGCGCCCGGCGGGCCCAGACCTTGCCGCGCTCCAGACCGATGACCCAAAGGATCCCGCCCAGGCCAAACCCCAGGAGCCCCGGCATGTATAGCCTCAGCATCGCCAGGAAATAGTTCGTTGCCGCCTCGAGCTCCCGCGCGCCCAAACCTCCTGCCGGGCCCGCGGAAAACAGGTTGTCCGTTCGTAGGAGAAGCCAGTCAGCAGCGCTTGAAACCCACGAGGGGACAACCCAGGCCGCCACCCAAATCAAACCCGCGCAGGCAACCATGAACTTGAGTGGCCACAAGAGACGCGCCCGACGCTTCGACAAGTCGGGCTGCGGTTGCCGGAAGGCGTCGACGCCCCAGCCTGCCAGGAGAGCCGCCAGGAGCGCCGCGGGGATGAGCATTTTCACGGGAAACCGCACCAGCCGAAGCGGAGGAAGAATCCAGTAGAACAGTTGAAAGACCGGGGTGAACCGCCCGAATGACAGGAATAGAAAGGTGAGGAAAGCCCCGCCCACGAAACCTCTCCGCCGGTTGTTACCCAGCGCCCAACCCGCAAGGGCAAAGTAGATCGGCACGAATCCCAAGAAGACGGAAGGGAAGTACGGCCTGTTCCCGCTGTTGAGGGCGGAGGTCCACAGGGAGGACGCGCCGAAAGGTGGCCCGAAGAAGTTCGGCACAACAACTTCCAGGAGAGAAAGCGGATGAAACGACCAGTACGTGGTCTCCGCGTAAGGCAGACCTTGTGCGCCACGGCGCGACTCGCGCAGCAGATCGAGGGAAGGGAAGAATTGGATTGCGCACAGCGCCAGCATCAGGCAGCCTACCAGGATGAACCCGCCGAGGATTCGCCAGCCGCCCAGTGAAGCGGGTGATGGGCGCTCGGTTATGCTGCGATGAACCGCGTAGGCGAGGCACAACCCGAATGTCGCAAGCAGTGTCAAAGGCTCGGCGGCGAGAAATTGCAGGGAAAACACCAGCGCCAGGAGAACCCAGGCGCGCCGGGAACGGCTCTTCGCGGCGTCGTCGGTGAGCAGCAGCGCCCAGGGAATCCACGCCGCGCAGGCAACTTGATTGTAGAAGTTTCCAAGGGATAGCACAGGGCCGCTAAAAGCAAAAACGAATCCGGCAAAGAACGCCGCCCCGCGGCTTTGCTCCCAGCGCCGCGCCAGCAGGTAGGTTCCGACTGCCGCCAGCGCGAAGTGCGCGATGTAGTGCATTGTGTAAGCGAGATCGATGGGCAGGAGAATGAGGAAAAGGGTGTAGGGATAAAAGAAGAGGAAGTTGGGATTCGCCAGGACAGGCTGCCCAAAGTTCAGGTAAGGGTTCCAGTAGGGCAGATACCCTTGCCGGACGGCTTCCTGGATAAAGCGCGCGTGGGGATAGCTATAGTCGGACACGTCGCGATAAAAAAACATGGCAGGCGTGAAGATAACTTTCCAGAACAGGACGAACAAACACCCCACCAGCGCCGCCGCCAGCGCCAGGTCGAGGCGGTCAAGTGATTGCCCGCTTGCCGCCGAGCCTTCCGCCTGGGGGATGGAACACGCAGGAGAATCGAGGGGTGAGTTGGGATTCATGGAATGCCGGGACGGGGGAGAAGCTAGCACAGCAGGTGCGAGCCTGCAAGCGCGCGCAATGTTATCACCGGCCCGGTGATGGTATAGTCTGGCGCGTTGCTGACCCCGGATCGGGAGGTCCCGTGGCAAGCAAACGCTTGCATTTCTTGGCTTGGCTCGGGGTCGTTGGCCTTTATGCCCTGGTGACCTTGCCGATGCTTCTTCGCTACCCCCCCGTCTGGCCGGACGAAGTCCTTTTTGTTTCCCCGGCGGCTTCTCTAGCGCGTGGCGAAGGCATGGGTACTCCCGTCCTCGCTGGCTTCATCCCGGGAATTGACCGGTACACCTTCTGGTTGCCCCCCGGGTATTTCCTGACTCTTGCCGCCCTCTTCCGGTTCGTTGAGCCCGGAAGTTATCTACTCGTCATGCGGCTGTGGTCCTGGCTGCTGGGTGTTGTCTTGTTGGGCCTGGCATGGATCATCCTGAGGCGCCTCATTGCACCCTCATGGGTGATCTGGCCCAGCCTGCTCCTCCTGGCCACGCACATTACCTTCATCCGCGCCGCCAACATGGGTCGAATGGAAATGCTGACTCTGGTTTGGGCAACCGGCGCCGCGGCCGTGTACCTTCGGTTCTTGGCAAGAGGCGGGGTTGGCTTGCTGGCAGGCGCCGGGTTCCTGAGCGGACTTGCCTGTCTGTGCCACCCCGCAGGAATCATCATCCTCGTGAGCCTGGCCGCGCATCAAGTTCTGAGGGGCGGATTTCGCGCCTTGGCCCAGCGAGGAATCTATCTCTTTTCCGCCGCTGCCGTGGTTCCCCTGCTTCCCTGGCTGGTGTACATCCAGCAGGTTCCCGGATTATTCCTCACGCAGTTTGGAGGGCAGTTCACCCGCAAGGCCGCTTATGTGGGAAGCGTGATGTCGCATGAGACCGTCCTGGCCTGGCTCTTCCGCCCAATGCAATTCGCTAAATGGGGGACGATGCAGCCCTTTCCGACCCTTTGGCCCGAGATTCTATGGGAGTTCATTTTCCTCATTTCTCTTTTGTACCTGATACTTCTGGCCCGTGAAAAGGTTGGGATGAGCCTGCTGGGTCTTTGGGTGTTGGTCGGCTTCGCCCTCAACCTGCTGGCGTTGGAGCAGTGGTACCCGGTCTATTTCATTACGCCAACGATTCTCCTGCTGGGCGGGGGTGTGTCAGCCACGCGGCCCCGGTGGGTACGAGTCCTCGGAGCGGTGGCTCTCTTCATGGCTCTGGGATGGAATTTCGTTCAGGTTTCCGTACTCCTCAAGGGCCCTTTCGGAAGCTGGGCGAGCTACCAAAGCTACGCCTCTGCCATCGCCGCCCAGATTCCACCCGGTTCACGAGTCCTGCTGAAGGCGATCCCCGATCCGTATTTTGGATTGCAGTCCAAGAAAGAATCATATCGTTTCTACGAGTTTGTGCCTGAGGGAATGCCCGTGGACGCGAAGACGGCGGAAAAAGCCCTCGGTTTGATCGATTACGTGGTGGACAGTGGTTGTTGCAATCCTGCTTACCTTCAACGCTATTTGCCCCTCCATGGCACGGTCGTCGGCATGGTGATGTCCCCTAACCGCGCAGCGCCCCCCGTGCGAATCTGGAAACTTCGCAGGCCATAGTTCATTTGGCGCCAGTGGATGCATCCCCGGCTCATTTGCCGGGTGGCAATAGACGGGGGTTCTAATGGTAGGGCAGGCTTCGGAGCAGGTCCTCGTCCGCGGGTTTTGGCCTCACAGCAAGCGGAGAACCCCGGCGTGGGAAATAAGCCTGCGACGCTCCTACACGCCGAATCTTCGGCGGGGGATGCCCGTGCAGGTCGGGGGTCAGGATGGCGTCGCGTCGGAAGGAGTATCCGGGCTGGTTGAGGGCATCGATGTAATCCGCGCCGAACCAGGGCCGCTCGGAGAACCTGATTAAATCGGAGAGGTGCGCATGGAGATCGGATTTCACCTTCTGGCACTGGGGCAAAGTCGCGAGGTCAACCTTCTCCAGCGGATCGGCGGTCCACTGATAGAGCGCCGACTGGCCTTGTGAGTTGTGGAGATAGTGCCATTCAGGGGTCATCAGACTGATCGTGGGTACCTCTTTGCCTTGCGAGCGATCGGTAATCAACTCGGAAGTGACCGTGTCATCGAAGGCTTCGGGCTTGAAGCCGGGCGTCCAGAATCGGCGCAGGCTATAGCGGCGCAACGGGACCTTGTCGCCCAGAGCCAGATCCAGCACGGTCGCAAACATCTCGCGGGTTCGCGCGATATGGGTGACGCGCTGCCCGGGGGGGATCCCCGGGCCGAAGAAAATGAGGGGGACGTGGAGTTCCTCCCGGTAGAGGTTCCAGCCGTGCCCATACCTTCCATGTTCCCCGAGGGCCTCGCCGTGATCGGAGATGACAATGACGATAGTGTTGCTCCACTCGGGTCGGTTGGCCAGGAACTTCAAAAGCTTATCGGCTTGGTCGTCCATGAATGCCAGGCAATTGTCATAGTTGCTGACAGCGCGATCCGGATTCGTTTCCGTCGGTTGGAATCGCCGGTTGAAAGGGGGCTGCGCCAGATAGGGGTCGTGCGCGTCATAATAGTTGACAAAGAGGAAGTAGGGTTGATCGGAATTATTCCGCAACCAGTGGAAAACCTCGCGGTTGACCTCGCGCGCGTCCAGGCGGTCGAAGCGGTCCTGCTCATGCACTTTCTCGTAGAAAGGCTGCACAAAGGCGCGGCCCAGGAGCGTCGCCGCCAGGCCGTGGCGGAGGAAGGAGCTTTCGTCTTCATAAGTGTCGAAACCTTGTTTTAGTCCCCAACCTTTTTGCCCGTAATGCAGGTTGGCATTAAACCCGGCGGTCACGTAACCATAGGATTGCAGGACCTCGGTCAGTGTCCAGGTGCTGGTCTCCCGAGGGTTGTACCAATTGGCGCCATGCTGGTGAGGCAACAGTCCAGTGAAGATCGAAGCATCGGAGGCCAGCGTCCAGGACGAGGGGGAGATGGCATTCTCGAAGAGTACGCCCTTCGCGGCGAGGTGGTCCATGTTGGGGGTAGTGGCGCGGAAGTAACCATAGGCGGAGAGATGGTCCGCATTTACGGTGTCCAGGATGATGAAAACGAAGTTCGGACCACGCAGGGCAGGAGGTGAACCCGCTTGTACGGCGGGA
>Ga0315282_10012529_pt1 | contig 12962 bp, 10 predicted proteins | sample YL17G07_20_MG_FD_203693 | JGI IMG/M metagenome (GOLD analysis project Ga0315282, IMG submission 203693) | Sediment microbial communities from Yellowstone Lake, YNP, Wyoming, USA - YL17G07_20 | ecosystem: Environmental > Aquatic > Freshwater > Lake > Sediment | place: USA: Wyoming | collected...
GCCGGAACTCCGGACATGGGGGAATAAGGTAGAGGAAGAAAAAGGCCGGCTGAAAGCCGGAACTCCGGACATGGGGGAATAAGGTAGAGGAAGAAAAAGGCCGGCTGAAAGCCGGAACTGCGGACATGGGGGAATAAGGTAGAAGGGAAGAAAGAGACCGGCTGAAAGCCGGGACTCCGAACGTGAGAAGAGGAGGCAACTTCATGGACCGCAAGAGATTTCTGGGGACGGCAGGGGCGGCGGTGGGACTGGCCGCGGTGGGCGTGAGGCCGGGTCGCGCCGCCGAAGCGAGTGGGGCCGCGGCAGGCGGCGGCGACGAGAGCAAGCTGGGCAAGACCCAGCTCAAGATCTGCCTTCAGCCGGGAATGTTCCGATTGCCCATGGTCGCGGCGATTGACCAGATCGCCAAATACGGCTTTTCGGGCGTCGAAAGCCTCAGCGTCAGGCCCGACGAGATTGATGCCATCCGCAAGAAGCTCGACGAGACGGGCGTGGTCTGGCAATGCACCGGCGCCGGCGTCGGGTCCATCGGCAGTCCCAGGGAGTGGAAGAAGGGACTGGGCCTGGGCGCCGAGGAAGAACACGACGCGGTCGAGAAGTCGTTCCGCGAGAAATGCGCGGTGGCCAAGCGCCTCAACATCAAGCGGCTCCTGGCCCTGACCGGCCAGAAGCGCCAGGACATGTCGGCCGAACAACAGACCGAGATCATCGTCAAGGGCCTCAAGCGGCTGGGGCCGATCGCGCAGGAAAACGGCGTGACGATCGTGGTGGAGATTCTCAACGTGCTGATCAATCACCCGGGCTATTTCCTGGTCTATTCGCCGCAGGGCGCCGAGATCATCAAGGCGGTCAATCATCCCAACGTGAAGATGCTCTACGACATTTATCACCAGCAGATCAGCGAGGGGAACCTGATCAACAACATCAAGAAGTACATTGATTGCATCGGCCACTTCCACATCGGCGACAATCCGGGCCGGCAGTATCCGGGGACGGGCGAGATCAACTACAAGAACGTCTTCAAGGCGGTGTGGGAGACCCAGTACGACGGCTATCTGGCGATGGAATGCGGCTATGGGAACAAGACACCGCTGGAGATCATGCAGATCATGCACGATCTGACGACGTTTGAATGACAGTCCTGAGTCCGGAGTGGTGAGTCCGGAGTGGTGAGTCCTGATTCGTCTGCGAACAAGGCAGGCTGACAGCCTGCCCTGCATTGAGAGATCGTTGAACTGGCAGAGGGGAGTACGGCGCGGGCTGTTGGTTGGTGAATTCCCCGACCGACAGGTTGCGCTCTCCAAGGGCCTCCCGCCACAGCCGCACTTCTGCTCGCACCGGGGCCAATCGGGAACGGAACCATGGAAAACGTCGCACCGGACACCGCTCGTCCCCGAAAGCCGCCCACGCTCCTGAGCAAGTTCCTCGTTGCCTGCGTCTCCACGCTCCTCTTACATTACATGGAACCCGCGAACTGAAAAAGGCGGGGTGAACGTCTTCGGTCCAAAAGGCTTGACACGAGGGCGCATCGCGGCGCTCTATAGGAGAGAGATTAGAACGTGATCGCGCCCTGCGATTCCCACGCGGCGTGGTCTGGTTTCAGCAAGGAGCAACACAACGCGAGGAATGGAAGAGAGCACTCCGAAAACCGCCCCTCCCAAGAGGTCAACCAAGCTTCTCGGCAATCTGATCCTTGCGTCGGTTTCCACCCTCCTCTGCCTCTTCGTGGTGGAAATTGCCCTTCGGGTGATCAGCATCTGGCAGGCACCCGTGACCCTCGACGATCTCGAGGCTCATCGGCGCGCGTACAAGGGACGCGAGGTTCACTTCGGCCATATGCTCGTGGCCAGCCAGGATCGTCGCATGGTTTACGAGCTGATCCCGAATCTCGACCTTCTGTGGGCCGGTCATCCCGTCAAGACCAATTCGATGGGTTGGCGCGACCACGAATTCACGCTGGAGAAGCCCCCCGACACGATTCGGATCGCGGCCCTGGGCGATTCGGTAACGTTTGGCTGGTTGATCGGAATGGAGGACACGATTCCCAAGGCGCTGGAGACGGTGCTCAACCAATTCAGCAAAGGTCCGCGGTTCGAAGTGATGAATTTCGGGATACCGGGCTACAACACGGCCATGGAGCACGAGGTCCTGGCGGCCCGGGCGCTGGCGTTCAAACCCGACGTGGTCGTGCTGCAGTTCGAGATCAACGACATGGATTTGCCCACGTTCATTCTGAAACCGGAGAACCACTGGCGTCTCGACAAGTGCTATCTGTGGGATTTCATTCGCTCCCGGCGCTGGCGCTGGTCCAGGGCGCGCACCGAGGTGGTGTCGAACCTGGCCGGGCTGGAACTGCCGAAGCCGGGGAAAGAGCAGGAGGGAAAATATCGGCCCCAGATTGATCCCGAGCGCGTCCCGCCCGAGTTCATGCCCATGGTGGGGGAGGAGAACTGCCAGAAAGAGATCCGCGCCATCGGGCGCCTCTGCAAAGAGAAGGGCATCGGGGCGGTGTTTGCGCTGAACCCGTTTGTTCTGGAGTGCTACAGCGAAGAGAAGCCGGCCGCGGAAGATCCGGATTATTATAAGCCGTACGTTCAAGCAGCGGCCGAAGGCGGGTTCGCTCTCGCCGACCCGACGGTACCCATCCTCCAGTTCATGAAAACGCACAATCTCAACAGCGGCGACCTGATGCTGAACGTCGCGGTGGAGGACGTGCATCCTTCGCCGGTCCGAGCGATGCTGGTGGCCCTGGAAGAAGCCAAGGCGCTGATCGAGAACGGCCTGCTGCCCGAGGGCGCGATTGACAAGAGCCAACTCCAGGAAATCGCGGACGCTTTTGTGCGTCGCGCCGAAGCGCAGTGGGCCACTTCCCGCCGCGCCGCCGCTCCGCGGCTGAGTGATCGGGCGATCAGAGTGTTTCCCGAGGACCACCGGCATCCGGCCCATCACCTCGGCGAAGGCTGGTATCCGGTCGAGATCACGCCTTGGGGCGAGCCGTTCCGATGGTGCGGCGAAGAAGCCAAGATCGTCTTGCCCCCGGCGAAACGGCTGGTGCTGGAGGTCGGGACCGATTGGCCGAAGAAGCTCGGTCCACCCGATCAGGAGTTCCTCCTCGATGAAGAGTCGCTTGCTTATCGCGTCGTTTCGTACAGGGACCGGGCGTGGTTGGACGTCACCGTGCCCAAGCAGGCGAAGGGGGAGCAGAGCGACTCGATGGAGATCACTTTGAACTGCACACCGATCGCCCGCGCCGATCTTCCCGCGAATGAGACGCGAGCGCTGGGTCTCAGGGTTCTCTCGATTTACATGGAACCGGCCGACTGAGCGAGAAGAGCGGGGAACGGCCTCTCCAGCAATTCTCAAGCGCACGAACCGATTCACACGCCGACTTGAATTCCTCAAGAGCACTTTTGGAGTGCGGTGGCTTGACGCGCCGGACGCGGATCAGGGAAGGGGACGTTGTTCTGCTTTGTTGTAGCATAGCCCCTTGTGGGCGTTCGTTCCACTTCCGCACGGCGCGACCATTGGCAGGAAGGTAAGGGCAGAACCGCGATGGTGTTTCGTCGGTTGTGAGGCGAGAAGCGCGGTGTCAGGGCAGACCGGCGAACGGCCACAAGGGCCCAGACTACAACAGCGCTGGCGAATCGCTGGTGGCAGGGCGAGGAGCGTGGTGTCAGGGCAGACCGGCGAACGGCCACACGGGCCTAGACGACAACAGCGCCGGCGATTTTCATTGGTTCTGATAATCGAGCGATTGGTTGGGTCAAGAGATTCCTGGTTGGGCGCGGTGGGTTGGCGTAGAGGGAGTGTCGAGGCCGGAAGGGCGGGTGATCTCGACGGAGACGATCCGCCGGTTGTCCATTTCCAGCAGTTCATAGCGCACTTCGTTGTCCACAAACGAATCGCCGACCTGGGGAACGCGACCGAGCGTGTCGTAGACAAAGCCGCCGAGCGTGTCGAACTCCAGCGAGGGCAGGCGCAGGCCGATGTGCGCGTTGAGGTCGTCAATGTGAACGTCGGCCCGAACGCGCCAGCTGCGCCGGTCGAGTTGGCGGATCGGCTCGGCGGCCTCGTCGAATTCGTCCTCGATTTCGCCGACGATTTCTTCGAGCAGATCTTCGCGCGTGACCCAGCCGCTGCACCCGCCGTATTCGTCCACGGCGATGGCCACCTTGTGGCGGCCATGGAGAAGTTTCTGGAGCAGGCTGTCGAGGCGTTTGGTTTCGGGGACGTAAAGCACTTCGCGGGCGTAGCTGTCCGCAGGCCGGTCGTCCGCGGGTTCGGCGGCGAGAATATCGTAGATGTCAAGGTAGCCGGTGAGATTGGTGATCCGGTCGCGATAGACCGGGAACCGGGAGTAACCGGTCTGGCGGGCCAGTTCCCGCACCGCTCCCACGCGCTCGGGCAGATGGACGACGACGAGATCCACGAGCGGCTTCATCACTTCGCGCGCGCGGGTTTTTTCGAGATTGAAAATCCCGTGGATCATCTGGCTTTCGATGATCTCCGCCGCCGCGGTGGTCGAGGTCGGTTCCGGCACGGGCTCCAGGAGCGACTGCCAGGGTTCGCCGGGAGCGAGCAGGTCGGCGGGCAGCTCTTTCAGTCCGCCGCCGCGAGTCGCCTGCCGAGCCAGCCAGATGCCCGCCTCGCCGAGACCGCCCAGGAACCTCAGCGACCACCGAATGGGGTGGTAAAGAACGAAGATGATCCGATTGTCGAGTTTTCGCAGCAAGCGTTGTGGAACCACTTTGCCGAAAATGAGCAGGAGAGGGACGGCCACGATCCACGCGATCACGGCGGTTTCCCGATCGAGCGGCCGGCCGGTGGTCTGCAAGATCTCTCGGAACAGAAAGATCGCGGCAATCAGCGCGGCGACACCCGTGAGGGTTGAACCGATGATGGAAACGGCCTGAACGCGCTGGGCGTTGTCGAAGAGGGTGAGCACGCGCCGGACTCTGGGTCCGCCCTCGTGGTCGGGTCCGTAGCGCAACCGGAACCGGCTGACGGCGATCAACGTGGCCGACAGCCCGGTGAAAAAGCCGCTCGCGACCACCAGCAGAACGAACACAGCCGCCCAGACGATCGCCAGCGCCCAGCCGTTCATGGCTGCTCCTCCTGGACCTCTTCGCCGGCGACGGGTGCGGTCCGCTCGACGCGCAGGATGGTCGCGCGGCGGACCGCCATGCGTTCGACCGTCAGGCGAAATCCGTTTTCGGTGATCGAATCGCCGACCTGGGGAATCCGCCCCAAGCGGTTGGCGACGAATCCCGACAGGGTGCGCGCCAGCTGTTCGGGGAGATTCAGTCCCACCTGATCGCGCAGATCGGCCAGCGTGGTGCGGCCGAGGACCAGCCAGGTCTCCGGGCCGACGCTGCGGATGGTCTGGGGAGCCTTGAGGCTCTCGTCGGTCATTTCGCCGACGATTTCCTCGAGCAGGTCCTGCATGGTGACGAGGCCGGCCGTCCGCCCAAACTCATCGCACACCACGGCGAGGTGAACGCGATGGCGGCGGAACTCGCGCAGCAGGTCGGTCAGCCGCTTGGTCTCGGGGACGACCAGGGGCTTGCGGAGCAACTGGCGATAGTCGGTCGCGGGATTGAGCAGGAGGTCTTTGACGTGAAGGAGGCCGCGAATCTGATCAGTCGTTCCCTCGGAAACCAGGACGCGATGAAACTGGCAGCGCCCGACTTCGCGCAAAATCTCCTCGTGAGGGGTGTCGTCGGAGAAGGCGAGGATCTCGGGCCGGGGCGTCATGATTTCGCCGGCGAACATCGAGCCGAACTCGACGACGCTCGTGAGCAGCTCGCGTTCCCCCTGCTCCCAACCGCCGACCTCGTTGCCGGCGGGAATGACGGTTTTGAGCTCTTCGGGCGAGCTTGGCATCCGGCCGGGGATTTCGCCTCCGATTTCGCCCGCGGTCCAGGGCTCACCGGCCAGGCGCAGCAGGATTTTGGAGAACACCAGGACCGGCCAGCGGAGCGGGGTGGCGAACGAGGTCAGCCCCACCAGAGGGCGCGCGGTCGCCAGCGCTACCGTTTCGTTGAAGCAGCGGCCGAACGCGCGCGCCAGGAACTCGCCGAACACCACGATCGCGACGACGGCGATCACTCCGCTGACGGCGGCCCACCGGACCGGGTGGCCGGAAAGAACGCGCGAGAAGAGCGCCAAGAGGCAAGCGACAAAGGCCATGTTGGCGGCGTAATTGCTGACGAGGATGGTGGCCAGCGTCTCGCCGCGAAACGTGAGCAAGCTCTTGGCGGCGAGGATTTTGTGGCGACCTTGTCGTTCGAGCGATTCGATCTGGTCGGCGGTGAGGGAAAACAACGCGGCCTCGGCGGCACGGAGGGCGGCGGAAAATCCCAACAACGCTGTAGCGGCGAGTATGAGCGGCCCCTCTGACATGGCACTTGGAGTTTCGGATTTCCGGTCCCGCCTGTCAAGTCGGGCCTACGCGATTTTGGCGTTCGCGTGTCCTTCACTTTGGAGTGCGGCGGCTCTCCGCGGCTGCGACGTGGACCGCCCGCGTAATCTCGCCAAGAGCGTGACGGTGGAGTGAAAGAACAGAAAAATGCGTGACCTGTTACGAGTTTCGACGGTCTTGAAAGTCCCTCAAGAGCAACGGGTGGATTTCCAATTGACAGAAAACTGCCAACATCAGACGATGACGCACAGTTGGGTGGGTGGAGGAAGTGTGTTGCGAATAACAGAGTTACGAGTTGTCCGTCTCGCCAGGAGAAGAATTGGGAAGGTTGCCCTATAGAATCGAATACTCTCCCATCGCTGAAGAGCATCTGGGCACACTGACGGCCCGGCAACGGGCAATTGTTCTGGACGCCATTGAGGAACAGCTGATGCGTGAACCTGTGGTTGAAACGAGAAACCGCAAACCCATGCGACCAAATCCTGTGGCTCCGTGGGAACTCCGCATCGGCAACCTCCGCGCATACTACGATATCGAAGAGAAACCCAAACGGCTGGTTTCCATCCGCGCGGTCGGGATCAAGAGACGCAACAGGGTTTACATCGGGAAAGAGGTGTTTGAGTTATGAAGACCCTTGAAATGGCCAGAGCCACCGCTTCTCTGGCAAAATATGCACAGGAAGCAGAACGGGAGCCTCTGATTGTAACGAAGGGTGGGAAACCCGTCGCCGCGCTCGTGCACATTGAAAACGCCGATTTGGAGACGGTGACTCTGAGCACCAATCCCCAGTTCATTGCACTGATTGAGCGATCGCGAGCGCGACAGAAAGCCGAGGGTGGAATTCCTGGCGCCGAATTGCGCCGTCGCCTCGGATTGCGCCCAAGGAAGCAGTGACACACAATGCCGTCCTTTTGACGGCGGGGATTCTGCGGTCGCCCTACAATCCCGAGAGCAAAAACACTTTGGAGTGCGGTGGCCCTCCGCCGCTTTGCTTTTTTTTGGAGTGCGGCGGTCCCCCGCCGCTTTGCTTTTTTTGGAGTGCGGCGGTCCCCCGCCGCTTTGCTTTTCTCACCACACTTTCAAAAATCGTCCGGCACCTTCACGCGATCAATCTTGAAACTGCACACCGTCTTGAAAAACGCAGGATTTGCCTGTTGCTCGAACCACGCGGCCGAACACCACGGATATGCCGCCGCAACCCTCACCAATCCATGTCGCACAGGATTCTGATGAACGTAGTTCAAGCGAGCAAGATACGATCGCTCATAAGTAAGATGCGTATCCCAATACTCGTACCACACCTGTCGGCCCGGCTTTCCGTCGAGACGGTTGATCTCGCTGGCCGAGACAACATGAAGCTGGTGCAGGAACGCGGGCAGAGAACGAGGATTCTCAAGTGACAGGGCCACAAAATGATAATGGTTCGACAGAATGGCCCAGGCCTGCAACGCCCACCCATATTGCTGAGCAAGCACGAAAAGTTGATCCTGCAGAAAAGAGCGTCTTTCGGGAGTGTCAAAACGACGCACTTTCTGATAGGTGCCGGACGTGACCATGTAAGCGCCAGCCTCGTCGAAGTAGTGGACGGGCGCGTGGGGCCACTGGGTCACTTACATTTCCTCCTCAACACGTTGGGTCTGGCAAAACCGATTTTCGCCGCGTTTGGGTCATCGGCTGGTTGAAAAGCAAAGCGGCGGAGGGCCACCGCACTCCAAAAGTAGGCCCTGACAGTGTTTTGAATTTGGAGTGCGGTGGCCCTCCGCCGCTTTGCTTTTTTTGGAGTGCGGTGGCCCTCCGCCGCTTTGCTTTTTTTGGAGTGCGGCGGTCCCCCGCCGCTTTGCTTTTCTTCGCCGCTTTGCTTTTCTTCGGCGCTTTGCTTTTCTTCGGCTCCTGCCAATAGATGGAGATGCCTTTTCGACTTTGGCCCGTCGGTCTCTCTGCCAAAGCCTCGGCTAGCTTGCTTTGGCGCGCTTGGTGGCCGAGGACAAGTCGGAGCGCCGTCGGGAGGGCTTCGGTTCGGCTTTCTTTGTCAAGGCGGTCTCGATCACCTGGTCAATGGTGTCGGCGAGGACAAAGCGCATGCGGTGGCGCACCTTGTCGGAGAGTTCCTCGAGCTCGCCTTTGTTGCCTTTGGGGATAATCACCGTATCAATGTGAGCGCGGTGGGCGGCCAGAATCTTCTCCTTGAGGCCGCCGATCTTGAGCACCTTGCCGCGCAGCGTGATCTCGCCCGTCATCGCCAGGTCCTGGCGCACCGGCCGGTTGCTCAGCGCCGAGACGATCGAGGTGGCCATCGCCACGCCGGCGGACGGGCCGTCCTTGGGAATGGCACCTTGGGGAATGTGGACGTGGATGTCGGTCCGCTTATAGAAGTCGGGCGACACGTGGAAGTCGTCGGCGCGCGAACGGATGTAGCTCAGGGCCGCCCGGGCCGATTCCTTCATCACTTCGCCGAGGTTGCCCGTCAGCAACAGGTTGCCCTTGCCGCGCATCACGGTCACTTCGGTCGGGAGCAGTTCGCCGCCGAATTCGGTCCAGGCCAGACCGGTCGTGACGCCGACTTCGGGCGCTTTCTGAATCTCCAGGTCTTCGAAGCGCTGGGGGCCGAGCGAGCGCCTCACGCGCGCGGGGGTGATCTGCGTGAGCGACTTGTGGCCGCGGCCGACCATTTCCCTGGCGACCTTGCGGCAAATCGTCGCGATCTCGCGTTCGAGGTTGCGCACGCCCGCCTCGCGCGTATAGCCCTGAATGACGCACTGGAGGGCGGGGGGCGAGAATAGAATCGTCCGCCGCGACAGGCCATTCGCCTTGGTCTGCTTGGGGATCAGGAACTGCTCGGCGATGGCGCGCTTTTCTTCCTCGGTGTAACCCGAGAGGCGGATGATCTCCATGCGATCCACGAGGGCGTGGGGAATGCCTTCGGTGGTGTTGGCGGTGGTGATAAACAGCACGCGCGAGAGATCGAGATCAATTTCGAGGTAGTGATCGTTGAAGGCCTTGTTCTGTTCGGGATCGAGCACTTCGAGCAGCGCGGCGGTGGGATCGCCGCGGAAGTCCATGCTCATCTTGTCCACTTCGTCGAGCAGGAAGACGGGGTTCATCGAGCCGGCCTTTTTGAGCGACTGAACGATCTTGCCGGGCAGTGCGCCGACGTAGGTCCGGCGGTGGCCGCGGATTTCGGCCTCGTCGCGGACGCCGCCCAGCGAGACGCGAACGAAGCGCCGTCCGAGCGTGCGTGCGATCGAGCGGGCCAGCGACGTTTTGCCCACACCCGGCGGGCCGACAAAACAGAGGATCGGTCCTTTGATATCCTCGACCAGTTGGCGCACGGCCAGGAACTCCAGAATCCGTTCCTTGATCTTGGTCAGGCCATAGTGATCGGTGTCGAGGATCTTCTGGGCGCGGGCGAGGTCAATGCGGTCGTGCGTGAGCTTCCCCCAGGGCATGTCGAGCAGCCATTCGATATAGGTGCGCGCAACCGACGCTTCGGGCGAGAGCGCGGGCATCTTGGCCAGGCGCGCCATTTCGCGTTCGATCTTTTCGCGCGCCTCGGGGCTGACGGGCCTTTTGCCGAGCCATTCCTGGAGATCATCGAGTTCGACCTCCTCTTCGCCCGGCAAGCCGAGCTCCTTCTCGATGGCCCGCAGCTGCTCGTTGAGGAAGTACTCCTTCTGCGACTTGCCGATCTGGCCTTTGACCTGCGAGAGAATCTTCTGCTCGATCTCGAGCAATTCGTTCTCGCGACTGATGATCTTGGAGAGCAGAAGCATCTTGCGCGACAGAGTGGGCGCGCCCAACACCTCCTGCTTCTTGCTCGTTTTGAGCTGGGCATAGTTGGCAATGGCATAGGCCAGCTGAAGAGGGTCTTCCAGAGCGCGCAGACGGATGAAAATCTCTTCGGGGATGCGCTCAGACAGGCGGACGTAGACCTCGAACTGCTTGAGAAGCGCCCGGGCCAGGGCCTCGGTTTCCTTGCCGGGTTCGACGCGCACCAGGAGCGGCGTCGTCAGGGCCTGAAGATACTTTCCCCGTTCATAGCACTGTTGCACGCGCGCCACGTGCTTGCCCTCGACGAGCACCTTGGTGGTGTCGTCGGGCAGGCGCAGCACCTGGAGCACTTCGCCGACGGTTCCCACATCGTAGAGGTCTTGAGGCTGAGGTTCCTCGACCTCGGCGGTTTTCTGCGTGAGCAGCAGCACGAGGTTCTTCTCTTCGGCGGAGCGGTCCAGGGCGGCCAGCGACCGCGGCCGCATGACAAAAATCGGCGTGATCGTCTGGGGGAAAACCACCAGGTCTCTCAGGGCCACAACGGGCAACAGCAAACGAGAAGGACTTTTCATTGCGGTGGGGGCCACGGCTCATCAACCTGCGCGCAGCCGGGGCGCATCTTCTCGGAAGATATAGAGAGGCTCGCCTTCGCCGGTGATGACCTTGTCGTCAATCACGCATTCCGAACAGTCGGCCGCCTTCGACGGCAGCTCGTAGAGAAGCTCGAGCATGGTTTCCTCGAGAATCGAACGCAACCCGCGTGCGCCGGTTTCGGTCTTGGCTGCCCGTCGGGCGATCCCGCGCAAGGCCGCCTCGCTGAACCGAAGCTCCACTCCCTCCATTTCAAACAGTTTTTGGTATTGGCGAACCAGGGCATTGCGCGGCTCGGTCAGGATCGAAACCAGCTGCTCTTCGCCGAGCTCCTGCAGGGTCGAAACGATCGGCATGCGGCCGACGAATTCCGGAATCATCCCGTATTTGAGCAAATCCTGGTACTTCACGTGAGAGAGAATCTCGCCGATGCTGCGATCCTTGCGCCCTTTGACGTCGGCGCCGAATCCGAGCACCTTGCGGCCGATCCGCCGCTCGATGATCGCCGGCAATCCCGTGAAGGCCCCACCGCAGACAAACAGGATGTTGGTCGTGTCTATCTGGATGTACTCCTGGTGGGGATGCTTGCGGCCGCCGGCGGGCGGGACATTGGCTACCGTTCCTTCGAGGATTTTCAGAAGCGCTTGCTGGACGCCTTCGCCGGAAACGTCGCGCGTGATCGAGACGTTCTGGGTCGTCTTGGCGATCTTGTCTATCTCATCAATGTACACGATGCCGCGCTGGGCGCGCTCGCAGTCGCCGTTGGCGTTCTGGAGCAGCCGCAGCAGAATGTTCTCAACGTCCTCGCCCACATAGCCCGCCTGGGTCAGCGTCGTGGCATCGGCGATGGCGAAGGGGACGGCCAGGATGCGGGCGAGCGTCCGCGCCAGGAGCGTCTTGCCCGACCCCGTGGGGCCGATCAGGAGGATGTTGCTCTTCTCGATCTCGACGTCTTCGGCCAGCGTATTGTGCTGAATGCGCTTATAGTGGTTATGAACGGCGACGGAGAGAATCTTCTTCGTTCGCTCCTGGCTGATCACGTACTGGTCGAGCGTTTCTTTGATCTGCTTGGGCGTGGGGACCTCGCGCAGACCCTCGCTGCAGGGTTCTTCGGGCTGGGAGAGGCGATCGGAGCGCAACCGCTCGGCGCACTGGTGGATACATTCGTCGCAAATATAGACGGTAGCGGCCGACTGCTTGTTGGGCAGACCGCGGAAGAGGGTTCGGACCTGGTGCTGGTCGCGCCCGCAAAACGAGCATCTCAGTCGCATCACTACTCTCCCTAGGGAAGCCTCGGAAATGGGGGACGGTGGTTCTGCCGCCGGATCGTTCCCAGCGCCTGTTCTTAACTCGCCCTTTGCCGCGTTCGGTTCGTCGCCCCGCCGGGCAAACAGCGCGGTTTTGACGAATTGCGAACTAACGGCAGGCTTTATAGCAGCATTCGCTCCCCTGTGGCAATACAAAAAAGGCTCTGTATTCCGGAGGAAGGAAGCGACCCGTCGAGAGTACGAGCCAGAGTTCGTTGTGCGAGGTGTGCTCGTCGTCAACACGTAACGTTTCGTTCCGCGTTTGCTGAGACGGGATCGTTCTCATGTCGGCGCCACGCCCAGGTTGTTGATTAATAAGTTGTTGACGTCGGGGTCGCAATGTGCACATAATGGATCGTTTAGAAGTACATGCACAGGCTCATCTGCTGTGACGGACTCGGCCGAGCACTTCCGTTTCTTGCACTGTTCGTGGGACAGAGTCCCGTGTAGTTCGGACCAGGCCGTAACCACGGACGTGCGCCACACTTGGATCCGTGTGAAACACAGAGAGAGGAACCATTCATAAACCGAGGAGGGAGTGACGATGCGCGCTAGACTGGTTTTGACGGTGGTTGGGTTCGCGTTGGTGTCGGTCGCGTTCGGAGGGCCGAACACGATCACGTATCAGGGGTCGGTGGTCGGCAGCGACGGGAAGCCGGTGATAGACCGCGACTACCGGATGCGTTTCCGGCTCTTCAACGTGGCGACCGGCGGGACGGCTCTCTGGAGCGAAGAAGAGACGGCGGTGAGCGTCAGGAGCGGCTTGTTCGCGGTGACGCTGGGCGATGGGCCGCAGCCGTTTGGCAATCTGTTCATGGCCAACGCCAACCTCTGGCTCGAAGTGGCCATTGACCTCAACCGCGACGGGACGTTTA
>Ga0315282_10012530_pt1 | contig 12961 bp, 15 predicted proteins | sample YL17G07_20_MG_FD_203693 | JGI IMG/M metagenome (GOLD analysis project Ga0315282, IMG submission 203693) | Sediment microbial communities from Yellowstone Lake, YNP, Wyoming, USA - YL17G07_20 | ecosystem: Environmental > Aquatic > Freshwater > Lake > Sediment | place: USA: Wyoming | collected...
ATGAGCGCGGCATCGACACGGTCAGGGGCAAGATCAAGGACTTCGCGCGCGCCGCTCCCATAACGGGCGCGCCGTTCAAGATCATATTCCTTGACGAAGCGGACGCCCTCACCCCTGAGGCGCAGCAGGCCCTCCGCAGGACGATGGAGATGTATTCCGCCTCTACACGTTTCATACTCAGCTGCAACTGGTCCGGCAAGATCATAGAGCCGATACAGAGCCGGTGCGCTCTCTTCAGATTCAAGCCGCTCACAAAGGAAGAAGTCAAGGAGGCGCTTGACAGGATCGCCAAGGCGGAAGGCCTCACTGTGGAAGGTAAGGCATACGATGCTCTCATAGAGACGTCAGAAGGAGACATGAGGAAGGCGATCAACACGCTGCAGTCCTCGTCCCTCACATCCAAGAAGATCACCGAGGACACAGTCTACAAGATCGTCTCCATGGCGAAGCCGATAGAGGTCAGCAAGATGGTGGATGCGGCGTTCGCAGGGAAGTTCATGGACGCGAGGAAGCTGCTGGACGAGATGCTCATAGACCATGGCATCAGCGGCCAGGACATCCTCCTCACGGTGCACAAGGACATCATCGCGCGGGACAAGCTGTCCATGCGAGACAAGGTCCGCCTGGTCGATAGGATCGGCGAGTATGAGTTCCGCATGGTGGAAGGCGCCAGCGAGAGGATACAGCTGGAGGCCCTGCTGGCGTACATTGCGGTGTCTGGAATGGACGCGGACGCGAAATGACGTTCCGAACGTCGGAAAAGATAACTATTTAAACCCAAATCATATTCTTACATCAGAACGGAAAACAGTTGCAAACAGTGCGAAAGGCGACCAAACAGACGGCAAATGACCAAGGGATACGCATGCAGGCAGGCGAAGTGAGGGAGGACCTAGAGGGCAGCATCGCCCAAGCGGACGTCCAGGTGGATGTCTCCTCAATAGACCAGATCGAGCAGCTTGTCAACAAGGCAATATGGCGCGAGCTTCTGCTCGACATCATCTCTTCCAACAACATGGACCCATGGAACATCGACATCGGAGTAATCACAGTCAATTATATCGACAAAGTCAGGAAGATGAAGATCCATGATCTGCACGTGCCGGCGAACGTCATTCTCGCGGCATCGATTCTTCTGAGGTTCAAGGCCCAGTCGTTCCAATTCGAGGAGCCAGAGCCGGCGCAGGAGGAGGTTACGGTCTTCGAAGGCTTTCCGGGCGAGGCCACCGAGATGCAGCTCCTCCAGCTGAAGATGAGGATGCAGCCCAAGAGGGCGGTCACGTTCAGCGATCTTCTCATCGCATTGGACGAGGCGATCACCATAGAGACCAAGCGCGAGACCAAGCGCGTCGCCATCCCGAAGATGATGGAGTTCAAGCTTCCGGAGTACGACATCGAGAAGGAGATGAAGGAAGTGCTGTCGCAGATCAGCAAGCTGTCCGACAAGGAAGGCTGGCTGACGTTCTCATACTTATTGTCCGAGATGAAGCGCGAGGGCGCGAGGAGCCTGGTGCTCACGCTGCTGCCGTTGCTGCACCTCTGCCAGGAAGGCAAGATTTTCATAATGCAAGACGACATCTTCGGGGAGATACTCATCCACAGGCTCAGCCCGTCCGAGATGAAGCAGGGTGAAGAGGATGGCAGAGAGTGACCAGCTCACGCTCGCTCCAGAGCAGAAGGACCTCGAGCAGAAGATAGAGGCAGTGCTATTCATGTCCTCCAGGTCCATGTCTATCCATGATATTGAGAAGGTGACGGGCGCGGACGCCGCTTCCATAAAGCTCGCGATCAAGAACCTTCAGGACGCATATTCCCAGCGGGGGAGCTGGATAGAGTTCGTGCGCGTGGAGAAGAGCTTCCTCATGAGGCTGAAACCCGAACGCACGGACACAGTCAGCTCTTTCGTCCAGGAGACCGAGCTGAGCAAGAGGGCGCTCCGCGTGCTTGCCATCGTCGCGCAGCGCGACGGCATACTGCAGTCCAGGATCTCCAGGATGCTCGGCGCCATCGTCTACGACGCAGTTCCCGAGCTGGTGCAGAAAGGATATATTCATACCGAGATCAAGGGGCATTCCAAGGTGCTCAAGCTCACGCAGAAGTTCAGGAACTATTTCGGCGAGATCCCTGTCGGCGGCAACGCCAAGCAGGAAACAGCCGCTGTTCCAACTGCCGAGGCTAGCTCTTCTGAATCTCAACATCAGAACCAGCAGTGACTTTTTAGTTCCGCTCACTATGCGACTGTTAGCGGATGCTCAGAGAGAGACGCTGCCGAAGAGGCTGTCTATCACGAACCGTCCCGCGTAGAAGACGAACAGCGATGCCGCGAGGAAGGGCAGGATGTACCTGATGAAGTTCGATTTCCTTCCGGTCTGGATCACCGCGATGATCATCGACGCTATGAATCCCGTCACGATCACGAGGGAGAGCGCGAACAGCGAGAACTCCGCCGTCGTCAGGCCCGGAGACACCGGCTTCAGCTGCACGAACTGCGTCGTCACTCCGGAGTACGGGTGGAACGCCCACATCTTCTCGAACAGGTCGATCAGTTTTATCGACACCGTGTAGAGGAACGGCGCGCCCACCGCAGCGCTGAAACCGATGAATATGGAGTACATGATCATGGAGGCGCCCACTTCCTTCTGCATGAGCTGGAGGTTCCTGAGATCGGTGGCGGTCTTCTCGAGTATGCCTGCGATCTCACCGCCGGACTCCATCCCTTCCTTGATGAGCTCCACCGTTCTTGAGAGATATCTTGACCTGAACCGCTCGGACATCTTCCTTAGCGCCTCGTCCAGGGTCTCCCCTCCGAACACGCGCCTGGAGGCGAGCTCCATCTCCTTGGAGAGTATCTCGAACTCAGGCTTCGCGGCGTACCACATCGCCCTGTCCAGCTGCATCCCCGCCCTCACGTTCGCGGCGGCGAGCTGGAGGTAGTCAGGCAGTACGCGATCCACCTGCGCCCTCCTGTCCTCTATCTTCAGCACTATGTACTGGTAGAGTATCCCGATGGCGACGATGGTGAGGAACAGCGTTCCGATGATCAGGAGCAGCAGCGGGAACTGCAGGACCGTGAGGACGATGGCCGAGATCAGCAGCATCGCCGCCACGAAGACGACTAGCAGCCCTGAGGAGAACTCCTCGTTCATGTCGAACCCTGCGGCTGCCACCAGGGAGCCCATCTTCCTGACCTGCTCCCTCGGTATCAGCCTTCCCGCGGTCTCGATCTGCTTCTCGTACATAAGCGTCACATCAATGATCTCACAGTTCGTAGCTGGGCTTGCTCACCTCTATGTAGGTGAGGAACATGTACTGCACCAGCGCGATCAGCGGGACGAACGCCCAGATGTTGCTGCCCACCAGCTTCACGCCCGCGAATGAAAGCAACAGGATTCCGACGCTCACTCCGAGCGAGGGGAATATGATGCCCGTCACCATGTAGAACATCACGACGGGATTCAGCTTCTGCCCGTACTCCTTGATGTCTATGAGCTGCTCCCTGGATACCTGATCGAGGACGACTTCCAGCGAATCGGCCACGTCCGCTCCGGAGCGCACCGAATTGACGATCTGCAGCATCATCCTCCTGAACGAGGGGGATGGGTTGTCCTCCACCACCTCCTGCATGGCGGTGTCAAGCGGCGTGCCTATGAACACCTTCTCCACGACCTTGTTGAGCTCTCCGCTCACCGCGCCGTAGTTGCTCTTGGATATGGCGACAAGGGAATCGAACAGTGGCAGCCCTCCCTTCAGCGCGATCCAGAGGTGCCTGCCTGCGAACAGGAGGTCTCGATCAATTTCTCTCCTGCGCTTGGACGTCTTCGCCCTCGGCTCCTGCATGAACAGCGAGAGCGCGAGCGTGTATATCACGAACAGCAATGGGGCCAGGAGCAGCTTGTCCGCCTTCTGGACATCGATGAACCAGAAGCTTATCGCCATGAGCACCGCGGTGAGGCCGAGCGCTTTCAGCATCGCCCTCTCCACGAAATGCTCGACTGTCTCCGTCATGGCGCCTTCGCGCATCGCCTTCGGGAGCCATGCGAACCTGGACGCGACCGCGGAGACTATCTTCTCCTTCACGGTCTGCGGCATGGCGGGCGCTTGCAGCTTCGGTTGTGGCTGCTGCGCCCCCTCCATCTCATCAAGATTCTTGCGTGGCATCGATGTCACTCGTTCCAATTATGTATACATGATATACCATTTATACTCTTTACATATGCTCCGTTTTCATGCTCTTTTTCTTCCCTTGGACGCCAGCCTCTTCAGAAGCTGCAGGCGGTCGATCTCGGCCAGCGCCTCGCTGTAGGTGGACGTGGTGAGCTCTATGGGCTTGCCTCCCTCCTCTGATGGGGCGCGCGGGATGACTTCCTTCAGGTTCTGCTCATACACCTTGATCTCGGTGACCGCCTCGTTGAACGTCTTCCTTATCGTCTCTACCTTGTAATTCGGCATAGTATACCTCAGAACTTGTAGTCGCCGCCATTGGATGCGATGTCCATGACGTCTTCCGACGACTTGTAGTAATCGGCGGTTATCCTGCCGACCGCGTTGATGTCAAAGTATTTCTTGGAGACCATCCATTTGAGCGCCTTCACCTTGTCGGTGAGGTCTGATTTCATCTCCTTGGTGGTCATTCCTGTATAGAGCGCCAGCGTCTCCCCGAGCCTGCTGATGGATCCGATCTCCTTGGTCACATCGGCCTTCGGGTCCCAGCGGTAGACCACGTTCTCTCCTCCTTCATTGGTGATCTCCGCGAACTCGAACGTCCTCCTGACCCCTGTCCTGCGGTTCCTGTACTGGACGATGATCCCTCCGAGGGCCGGAAGGGTGGATTTAGGAAGATTGATGGGCGGCGTCGTCAGCCTCGTGATGCACTCGTTGGAGTTGTCGGCGTGTATCGTGGCGTAGACCGAGTGGCCGGTGTGCATGGCCTCGAAGAGCACTTCCGCCTCGCGCTGCCTCCTGACCTCTCCGACGATGATGCGGTCCGGCCTCTGCCTCAGGGCGTTTATCATGAGGTCGAGCATGGCGACCTCTCCCTTGCCCTCCGGGTTCGGCTCTCTCGTTGTCATGGCGACCCAGTGCAGGAAGTCCGGCAGCGTCAGTTCCCTGGTGTCCTCTATGCTGATGATCCTCTGGTTCGGCGGTATCATGCAGCACATGGCGTTCAGGAAGGAGGTCTTTCCGCTTCCTGTCCCGCCGCTGCTGAGCAATGAGATCTCGTTCTGTATGCAGAGCCAGATCAGCGCAGCCACTTCCGGCGACACTGTCTTGAGCTCCACGAAGTACGGTATCGTCCATGGGTTCTTGGCGAACTTCCTGATGGACATCGTGTTCCCGAACGATGAGATCGGGCTGAGCGTCGCGTTGATCCTGTCCCCGTTCTGGAGGTAGGCGTTCATGATCGGGTTCAGGACGTTGATCTGCCTGCCGACGCGCCTTCCGATGATGGATGCGTATTCGTATACTGTCTCGTCCCTGCGTATCCACAGGTTGGTGCTGCACCAGCCGTGCTTCTTGTGGTAGACCTGTATCGGTTCGCTTGGGCTGTTGATGGCGATGTCCTCCAGGCTCTCGTCCGCCATCAGCACTTCCAACTCTCCGAGCCCGAGCGTGTGCTGCAATAAGTATGATGTGAGGACCTTGCGCGTCTCCGGCGTCAGGCCGGTGAACTGCTTCTCAAGGAGTTCATTGGCCTTGTGCTCGAACTTCGCCCTGACCTCCTTCATCTGCCTCGGGTCGGTCAGCATGATGACGTCGAGTTTGACCTGGGTGATGAGATCCGCCCTGAGGGCGTTGAGTATGAGCTTGGTGCCCTCGGCTATGAGTGGTATCTGTATGACATACTGCGGGGTGTAATCGGTCGCCTTCTGGACGATGCGGATGGTGACCGGGATTCCGCCTGCGTCGAACGAGTATCTTTCGAGCTCGCCCTCCTCTCCCTTCGGAGCCTCGAGCTTGCTCGTCTCCTTCGACTCTTTCTTCTCCGGTTTCTCGGACGGAAGCGTCTCCGCCGCCTCTGCCGGCTTGTCTTCCTCTAATGCCTTCCTGATGAGCATCAGCTCGTCGCTCATGTCGTTGCTGTTCGCCTCATTCTTCTTCGCCAATCCAATCACCGTCAGCTGCCCAGCCATTCCAGATAGACGGCGGTCAGCGTGTAGCTGATCTTCACGAACCCTTGGTTCTCAAGGACGTAAGACCAGTACTCAACGGTGTCCTGCGGTATATTTAACTCTTTTGAGGCCTCCGAGAGCTCCATCTTCTTCCTGTCGAAAAGCAGCCTCATGAAGCGGTCGATGCCCGTGGTGATGTATCCCTCGTTCAGCGATAGTTCGTTATCCATGTCATCATCCGCTCATGCGATTATTTTCGGCGCGCGGCCGGTTCGGTTCTCGGTCCAGAATTTAGTTCAACGTTCTCAGTATTTAAAACTGACTGCGCAAAGGAATCTTATGCCAGACGAAACATCTGGATCGGCCGGACAGACTGGTGCTCAACCATCCATCGCTCCAGCCGCGCCGGCTCCAGTTCTGTCTCCTGTTCCGAAACCGAAGATAGACATCACCACCCTGTCTCCGATTGAGCGATCGGTATACCTCGATGCGGGGGAGAATGGGGTACTGCTCTTCAGGATGGCGGACGGCAGGACAACGCTCGCTGACGCGATGCAGAAGCTCGGCCTGGACGAAACGGAGATGGACACCCTCCTCTCCAAGCTCTCCGGAAAGTACCTCTTCATGGAGACTGAGCGGGAAGTGAAGAAAGAGGAGGTCAAGATAGAGAGGACAGTTAAGGAGACGATCCCGATAGACGTCCCTAAGCGAACATCATCCGACAGCATGTCCTCCCTGGCGATTGGTTCAGAGATCACCATCAGGTTCGGCCCATCCGGGAAGAAGATACTCGATACGATAGACGGGAAGCTGGATGTTGCGCAGCTCGCTGCAGATACTATGATCACTTTGTCTTATGTGGATGACCTCATGTGGTTCTTATCCGAGCACCACGCCGTGACATTCACTCGTCTCAGGATAGAGGACATCAAGAAGAAGTACGGCGGGACCGGGATGGCGATGTACAATGAGTATGGCAGGGAAGGGATCTACCTCTACCTGCTCCTGATGAAGACATCCGATCCGATGGCAGCGATAAGGACATCCGATATCGATCCGGCGAAGGCGGTTGATATGATGGAGTTCATACTGAAGCAGATCAACGCCCCAGTCTCATTCAACAAGAAGGACGCCCTCACGTTATTGAAACGCTGATGGAACCTACGGTCGCGCGGAAGTCCGCGCGATATTTCGCGGAATCCCGCGAAACGGTTCCGTCGGCCTCCCTCTGTCTGTTCATTCAATCTGGAGGAGGACCATCCTTTCGATCGCTTTCTTTTCCGCTTCCTTGTCGATCGGTCCCCATCTCGTTTCTTTCGCATCCAATTTCTTGAGAAGCTGAGTCTTCCTCTTCGCATCTCCCTTGAAACCTATGACAATATTTTTCGGATCTTTTACTCCTACGCGTTTCACTGCGTCGGCCACCTGCCGCGATCCAGCGGCCCGTAGGAGCACTTCTAGCATCCTGTCGCGAACGAGATTTTTATCCTCTGTGAATGCCATGTCCGCATGGAAGAAAGCGAGTTTGATACAGTCCGGTCCGGCGATTGAGCCTGCGTCGAAAACCTGGACATCCTTCTCGGACTTGAGCATTTCGAGCATTTCAGAAACAGTAAGTCCGCTGGATGCCAAAATTGCGTGCATGCCACTTGCCGCGTTTTCGACGCTTTTCTTGGATGCCATGCATCTAACGGGTCTCAAAAGTAATTTAAAGAGCGGGGGTGGAATACATTCGATACGGGATCAGACCTGCATCGAAGGAGCGCATCCGCGTCGGTCATGTGGCCGCTTCGACGGGCAAATTTTCGTATTTTCGAGAATACTCAGAGAGTGATTTTATGCCAGGACAATATCATGGTCGCAAGCAGACACGCAAGGGAACCGGCGCGAAGTTCGCGAGGCACGGCGACAGGAAACGGTCCCACTTCGGCGGGCATTTCGCTGGCACCAAGGTCAGCGACAAGAACGAGGTAGGGATGGTGAGGACGCGCGGCGGCAGGAACAAGATCGTCTCGCTTTACATCGGCTTCGCAAACGTCGTCATGCCGGACAAGAAGATCAAGAAGGCAAAGATCAAGACAGTCATCGAGTCCCCGAACAACGCGCACTACAAGCGGATGAACATCCTCACGAAAGGCGTGGTGATCGAGACTGACGTCGGCAAGGCGCGCGTGACCAACAGGCCCGGCCAGGAAGGCGTCGTTAACGCCGTCCTGATCAAGTTCTGATCCGCGGCATTTTTATTTTTCTTTGTTGTTTTTTGTTATTCATTTTTGTCATTCAATGTCTAAAACTAATAACGGGCGATCAATATGGCAATAGAGGCGGACGGGAAGATATTCGAGAAGGAAGTGCTGAAGTCCAAGGATCCGGTGCTCGTCGATTTCTGGGCGCCATGGTGCGGGCCATGCAGGATGCTCGCGCCCGCCCTTGATGAATTGAGCAAGAGCGGCAAAATCAAGGTCGTCAAGGTCAACGTCGACAGCAATCAGGAGCTCGCCGCGAAGTACAATGTCGCCAGCATACCTACGCTCATCATGTTCAAGGGCGGCAAGCCTTTCGAGGGGAAGATCGGCATATTGTCGCTTCCACAGCTTGTCGCATGGGCGGACGCAGTCAAGTCCAAATGAAGCCGGTTCCGCCAAGTCCAAGCGAGCCATTTCGAATGGTTGTTTTCCGAGCCTACGCGCGCGTTCATACGATCACGTCTGCATTGCGAAGCGAGCGCTTTGTGACATATCCCCATCCCTAAAGGATGTGGGCTTCTTGCTTCACTGACGGAGCTATTACTCCATCTCCACAAGCGTTACTTCCGCAGTGTCCCTGCGTAGCTCTTAATGAGTATATTCTTTGCAGCGTTTAGGTCCCTGTCGATACTGAGACTGCATTCTGGACAATTGTGTATTCTCTCACATAATTCCTTATCTACAAGAGTTCCACAATCGCTGCACATCTTCGTTGTGTTTTTCGGGTCTACGAATACAACATTGCAACCAGCTTCTTCCGCTTTGTAGCGTAGCATATTCGCAAACATATTCCATCCTGCATCGTTGATTGACTTGCCGAAGTTCTGCTCTGACATTTCTTGAGTGGCAAGTTTCTCAAGTGCTATGAGGGAATGGTCATTGACGAGTCCTGTCGAGGTCTTATGGAGAAAATCCGCCCTTGTATTTGATACTTTTTCGTGGAGTCTTGCAATCTTTAGCTTGGCTTTCTTCCTGTTCTTGCTACCTCTCTTTTTATTTGATAGCAGTCTCTGCAACTGTGCAAGTTTCTCTTCATGCTGTTTCAAGTGTCTCGGATTCTTTATGACCTTCCCATTTGAGAGAACTGCGAATTTCATAAGGCCTAAATCAATTCCAACTTTCTCTCCATTGTTTATTCTTGGAGCTTGCGATTCTTGCTCAACACAGAATGTAGCGAACCATTTGCCTGATGACTCTCTTTTCAAGGTTAGAGTCTTTACCTTGCCGTCTATCTCACGATGTTTCTTGATTGAGATTTCACCGAACGGAGTAACTTTCAGTTTCTTATCAAGTCGGAATCCTGCTTGTGGATAATTCAAGCTCTTCATTCGGTCTATGTTCTTGAAGCGCGGATAACCACATTCCTTGCCTTGCTTCCTCAACTTGACCATATGCCATAATGCTTTCTGAAGCCTGTGAGAAAGTGTCTGAGCTACTTGAGAAAAGAGTCCTGTATTCTTGACTAATTTTTGCATCTCATTCCTTGTCAGGAATTTCTTTTCTTCGCTGTATTTTTTCTGGTTGGCTTCAAGAAGCATATTCCACAGATTCTTCTCTATCCAGAGGTGCTCTTTCATCTGCATTTCCTGTTTCTTCGAAGGATAGATCCTGAACCTATAGGTCTTCAACTAATCATCTCATCGACTTATGTATGAACGTCGGAAAAAGGCCTTTATAAGCAAAGGGAAACAGTAGACTTCGGGTGATCCCACCTCGAAATTCTATTCAGTGCAAATTCATTCCACAACTGAACGCGTGGGTTTTCTTTGCACTGTTTATAGTTGTCCTTTGACACACGCGGCCCGCTCTCATTTCACCGCTGAAGCATGTGGGATTTCCCGCTCAGAAAGGTTGTTAAACAATCTCTCCAAACGTCTAGCATGGCAAAGAGGAGAGCTCCGGCTGTCGCTAAGAGAACGAAACCTACGAAGAGACCGACTGTGTCTAAGGTGAGGCGTCCAATCGCCAAGAAGACCGCGAAAAAGACATCCTCAATCAGGAAACTAAAGGAAGCCAAGCGCAGGAAGGAGATCGTCCTCGAGATCCTCGAGCAGATAAAGGGTGTGGACAAGGTTCACTCCGCCGGTATTTCGAAGGCAGCAAAAGGCAAGAAAGGCAGGGGTGCGCGTTCCATCAGTTCAGCGCCAGTTGTGGCCGCAGAGCCACATATAGAATCAGCGTTCATATCACGACCAGCAACTCCGCCGAAGAAGCTGGCTCCGACCATCGAGAGCTTCGGTCCGCAGGTCGCGAAGGAGAGGGTGTCCACGACACGCATCCAGAAGATAAGGACGGGTGTGCCCGGGCTGGACGAGATGTGCGGCGGTGGTATAGAAGAGAAATCGATACTGCTTGTCAACGGAGATGCTGGAAGCGGGAAGACTATACTCGGACTTCAGTTCCTGTATGACGGCGCGAAGAACGGCGAGGCAGGGATATACATCAGTTTCGGTGAGCCCCGCGAAGCGCTCTATCCGCGCATGATGGAGTTCGGAATGGATTTCCAGGAGCTCGAAGACAAGCAGAAATTCTTTTTCGTGGAGTACCAGCCGCATGAGATCGCCAAGATCATCAGCGAGGAGGGCGGCACGATCTACGATATAATCACATCATACGGCATCAAGCGCGTCGTCGTCGACACGATCACGCCTTACATGACGCAGTTCACCGACGCGTATAGCGCGCGTCTGGCATTGGTCAGGTTCTTCAGCGTCTTCAGGAAATTCAAGGTGACGACTGTGCTATTGAATGAATGGTCATCTCATCTTCCGCTTCATCCGTCCGCGGCGGTCGCCGAGTTCCTTGCGGATGGGATAATTTATCTGATACACTCCCGCTCCGCAGATGGCGTTCAGGTGAGAGGAGTGGAGATCTGGAAGATGGTGGGCGCCGACCATACCGAGGTCGCGAGGCCATTCGCTTTCACCAAGAAAGGGATCACGATTTATCCGAACGAGCGGCTGTTCGCGGGGCACGAGTTCAAGACCCAGAGATGAGCGTCCAAGGCAGGCAATAAGATGGCAAACTCGAGGGATCTTAAGGGACAGGGCAGTCTCGAGTACGTGATGTTGCTCACGTTCACGATCGTGTTCTTCATAATCATAGTATCTGTAGCGTCAGACCAGCTCTCCATAGTCGGCAAGCAGCAGAGGAAGCAGCAGGCGCAGTTCTCGCTTAAGCAGATTGCGGACGCCGCCACGGATGTGTACCAGCAGGGGAGCGGCGCGAAGTCAGTGATCAGCGTGACATTCCCGTCTGGAGTTGATCCTGGCTCCGGGTACGTTATCAACAACTCATTGCACATCTCATTCGAAGGCTCCGACATCACAAACACGCTCGGCTTTCCAGTCTCTGGCGTGATCCCTGGCAGTCCAGGGGGCTACACTCTTCTAATCAGTTCGCAAGGCGGGGCAGTCTCTATCGGTACGGTACCATTCATCATATCACCGACATCGCTCGCATTCACGTTCTGCGCCAATCCGGCTCAGCAGTCCTCATCGCAGACGCTGGTGTATTCGAACAATCAGAACACCTCAACCCCCGTGCAGATCATCACCAATTGGGCGAACGGCAGCGCGAACATGTCATTTTCACCTTCGGCATTCAACATCTCGTTCGGAGGCAACCAGAGCGTCACAGTCAACATGACCGTCGCCGCGAACACTGCGGGCACATTCAGCGGAGTGCTGTTCTCGAATACCACGAACTACACCACTGCCACTCCAATCAGCGTCACTGTCCAGAGCTGTGGCGGTGGGAATGGTACGCTCTCCAACGTCTCGAGCGTGATTGTGAGGACGTACAAGGACAGCACCTACACCGTGCAGAAGACCGCGTTCGGGCCTGTTGAAAATGTCACTGCGACCGGGACAGGATGGACCTCATCATCCGCCATTACCGTCAATGTCACGAATTCCAGCGGATCGCCCATGCCGGGATATCCGAAAACAGTCATGACAAATTCATCAGGCGAATTCACGGACGTATTCAATCCGTTTGGCCTTCCTTCAGGAACATACACTGTAAGCGCTAACCAATCCAGTACAGCAAAGACACATACATTTACATTGAGGGGGTGCAGCTGATGAGATCCCGAGAACTTATCCTAATGCCGCTGCTGCTCATAATATTATTCACCCCCCTATCCAGTGCTGCAGTGACGTTCCTCAACTATAACCTACTAAACACGACCGATTCCCAATATGCATCTTACATACAGATGCTTAACCAGTCAGTTGGAGCGACTGTAGTCGTATCGAATCCTGCAGTTCTGTCCAACAACCTGATCACCTGCTGGAATGCCTCTTGGCTGGCCAACAACTGGACAGTAGCGACTGCGATCAACGGCACATGGAACTTCAGCAGCTACACCAACTGCAGCGCCAGCTTCTCTGCCACTCAGTACTTCCTGTTCGCAAAGATACTGAAGAGGAATTCCACTGCTGAGTATAATTTCGTCAACTCGTCTCTTGCTGGATTCGCTTGCGCAAGTGGCAATCCGACAGCAAAGAATTGGTCCCTGGACATATCTTCAAGCAGCTTCACGAACCTTTCATCCGGAGAGAGGATCGGAGTCAGGTTCTGTGTAAAAGTGACGGGATCCGG
>Ga0315282_10012531_pt1 | contig 12960 bp, 13 predicted proteins | sample YL17G07_20_MG_FD_203693 | JGI IMG/M metagenome (GOLD analysis project Ga0315282, IMG submission 203693) | Sediment microbial communities from Yellowstone Lake, YNP, Wyoming, USA - YL17G07_20 | ecosystem: Environmental > Aquatic > Freshwater > Lake > Sediment | place: USA: Wyoming | collected...
TCCCAACAATTCCTCTCGCTGAACTGCTTCTGGAAAAGATGCAGATCGTACAGTTGAATGAGAAAGATGTGAAGGATACCATACTGCTTATCAGAGAACATGATGTTAGCTCTGACGACAAGGAATTGATAAATTACGAACACATAGCGAACATAATGGCCGCAGATTGGGGATTCTACTACACTGTCACCACAAATCTGAACCCGGTGAAGAACCGGCTTTCCTCCTATCCCGAGCTTACCGAAGAAGACCGCAATAATGTCTCACACAAAATAGAGACACTTCTCGAAATGATTGAGAAGAAACCAAAAGTCTTGGCTTGGAAACTCAGAGCAAGGGTCTGTACTAAGAGCAAATGGTACAAGGACGTCGAAGATGTGAATCGCTGAATACTCGCGCAGTTCTCTTGCGGCTGGTTAATTCACCCAAATTGTCCTTTTGCTTGTGAACTCTAACAGTCCGTAGCGCGAGAGTTCAACTCCTAACCCGCTCTTCTTCACTCCGCCAAACGGTAAACGCGGATCAGATGCCACTATCTTGTTGATGAATACTAATCCCGCTTCGATATGGGGAACGAGCTTCTCAGCACTTGCTGGGTCACCCCAAATTGATGCCCCCAATCCGAAAGGTGTCTCATTCGCTAGCTTGATTGCTTCTTCTGGTGTCTTGAACTTCTTCAATATTGCAACAGGCCCGAAAACCTCTTCATCAAAGTTTGATTCGATCCTTGCTATCGTTGGTGGAATGAAATTGCCTCCAAGCCCACCCGCGAGCTCTTCCACGGTCCCTAGGGTTTTCATTCTCTTGATCTGATCAGCCACGGTCTCCTTTTGGTCTCTGCTTGAGAGTGGTCCGAGGAACGTGCTCTTATCGAGCGGATCTCCGATCGCAACCTTCGAGAACTCATCCTTCATACCTTCGTAGAACTCATTGAACACGTCTTCGTGGACTATGAACCTCTTCGAGGCGATGCATGACTGGCCATTGTTCTGCATCCGTGCAACAGCGCAATTCTTGACAGCCTGATCCAGGTTCGATCTGTCGAGCACAATGTAGGGGTCCGATCCTCCAAGCTCCAAGACTACTTTCTTGAGCTGTCTTCCCGCTTCTTCGGCCACCATTGCTCCGACGGAGGTTGATCCGGTTAGAGATACGCCGTCTGAGTACTTGATCGCCTCCTTTGCGTTTTCTCCTCGGGTCACTGAAGACTTGAACGCGTCGAGGCCGAAAATCTCGCTCAGCTTCACGCTCGTCCCTGAGACTAAGGATGCATGCTTCAAGAGAACCGCGTTCCCTGCAGCTAATGCCGGAACGGCGGCTCGGATGAATTGCCATGCGGGGAAATTCCAGGGCATGATGAGCAGAATTACTCCGAGCGGGTCGAATCTGATGTAGCTTTTCTTGGCATCGGTCTTAACCTCTTCAGGAGCTAGGAATTTTGCAGCGGTTTCGATTACGTAATCGATTGTCCAGAGGCACTTCTTTAGTTCCGCTTCGCTCTGAGAGACGGGTTTACCCATCTCAGTACTCATGAGTATTCCGAGTTCGTTGCTCGCTGAAGCGAACCGGGTCCTGACCTCCTTGAACGCCTGCATCCGGGCGTCAAGGTCAAGTTTCCACTCCTGCTGTGCTTTTCTCAACCCTGTTATCTTGGCTCTGACTTCGTCAAGGCTCTCTTCGTGATATTCTTGAAGTGTCTTTTCGGTGTAGGGGTTAACGGTCCTGATTGTCATTCCGATGCGACCATCCGGTTAGAGTGATTTTACGGCTTTTTCGTAAATACTTAGGCCTCTGTCCAGTAGGCCTTCGCTTATCACTAAGGGAGCCATGAATCGGAGCACGTTTCCGAAATGTCCGCAAGTGTGCATAAGCAGCCCGTTTTCAAACATAATCTTCCTTAGCTTGACCGCTGAATCCTTTGATGGCGTTTTGGTTTGTTTAGATTCCACGATCTCGTTGCCTATCATGAAACCTATTCCTCGAACTTCTCCGACTTTGCTGGTGGAGCTTGCGATCCCTTCGAATCTTGACTTTGCCTTCTCACCTAGCTTAGTGACTCTGCTTAGCAGGTTTTCCTTTTTGATGTAGTCTATGCTTGCTGCGCCGGCCGCGGTTGCGATGGGGTTCCCGCGGTAGGTTCCTAGGTGAAATGCGTCCGGGACTGTTTCGTCGTAATCTTCGCGATAAGCGATCAAGGAGAGTGGAAGGCCGGCACCGACGGATTTCGAGATGCACATGATGTCCGGTTTTGTTTCAGTCAGTTCGCATCCCCAGAACTTGCCTGTTCTTCCAAATCCGGCCTGTACTTCGTCGATGATTAGTGGGATCTGGAACTTGTCAGCTATCTCCCTTAAGCCGGGAAGGAAATCGGCCGGCGGTACAACGTACCCTCCCTCACCGAGAACGGGTTCAACAATTATTCCAGCAGGGTCATCTAGACCAGAGTGTTCGTCGACCAGCAGATGTTCAAGATATCTCAAAACCACCTTGCCTTCATCTCCTTTCTCTGCCGGAAAGGGGAACCTGTACGAGTATGGGTAGGGGAGATGAAACACGCCGCTTCTTATCGTTCCGGAAGTTTGGAGATACTTTCGACTTGAGGTGAGACTGACGATTCCTTGATGAACGCCGTGATATGCTCCTTCGAAGGCGATCATTGTATGCTTGCCGGTGACGTGTTTTGCGAGGCTTATTGCCGCCTCACAGGCGTCACCACCGGTTACTGTGAAAAGAAATCGGGCATGATCGCGCAGGGCGCCTGGCATGACGGAGTTGATCTTCTCCATGAAATTAATCCGGCTCTCCGTGGGTATTTCCAGAGCATGCCAGATTCGATCCATTTGGGCTCTTACTGCTTCGTTCACGAACGGATTGTTGTGTCCTAGGTTGAGAACGCATATCCCACTGAGCCAGTCGATGTAGAGATTCCCATCAACATCTTTGATGGTCGCACCTTTCGCTGAATCAATTGCGAACGGAAACGCCTTGCTGTAGATCACCGCTCTAGTTTCCAACTTGCGCTGTTTCGCCAAGAGCTCTTGCGATTTCGGTCCAGGTGGTTTGACGCTTATCCGCGGAGCGTCTTCGTAACTCAATTCCTGAGTTTCAATCAAAACGGATCAGCAGCGGGTATTCGCTCGAATCAAGTTAACTTTGTCGATTGGGAACCGGGTGAGAATTTGGGGTTTCAATTTGGAACTCGTTACTCACAGGAGAAAGGAATTTACGGGCGTCTAAAGCCTCCTGAGAACGTGTGATTCCGGCATGAAGTTTGGTGTCTGTATTCCAAACTATGGCGAAACCTCGACTGTTGATGGCCTGCGGATTGTGGCCCTTGAGGCTGAGAAGATGGGTTACAGTTCTGTTTGGACTACAGATCATGTGCTTATGCAGACTCAGAGCGGCACACCTTACGAAAGAATTCTCGACAGTATCGCATCTCTAGCCTATCTCGCCCCGCTCACTAGCACTGTGAAACTGGGCGTCTCGTCGTTAATCACTGCGATGCGTAATCCAGTCGTCGTAGCCAAGCAGCTAGCCACAATCGACAACCTAAGCGGAGGGAGAGTGATGCTTGCCACCAGCGCGGGCTGGAATGAGCGTGAATTTACCAATCTGGGAGTGAACTTTCACGACCGAGGAAAAAGGCTTGATGAATCCATTAGATTGATCAGAACACTATGGAATAATGAGAAACCCAGCTTTGAAGGGAAGAGGATTCCGCACAAGTTCAGTGACGTAGTCTTCGAACCGCGTCCCATTCAGAAGAACCTGACAATCTGGATAGGAGGAAACAGCAAAGCCGCCATGAGCCGTGCTGCTCGGCTGGGGGACGCTTGGCATCCAAACGCCCTACCCTTGGACATCTTCAGCAAGCTTGTTACGGAATTCAGGAGTCTGAATGGTGCGGAGGTGAAGGAAATCTGTGTTCGGATTGGGCTAAACACGAAGACAACTCAATCCGTTTACACCGGGCCGCAGGGTGAACGGAGGCTTCTGTTATCAGGCGATATGGCTGAAAATCAGCGAACAATATCTGAGCTCGAAAAACTCGGAATCACACAAATGATCGTAGCACCGAGCCCAGACGGCAAGGTGTCTATCTCTAACCAAGTAGATAGTCTGAGGATGCTTGCAGAAGGAGCCATACGAGAAGCAGGATACATCACCTAAGTCCTTAGCCCCACCACAAAGGGCACACACCTTAAGGTTAGCCAGCACTGGAGATGATGATCGAGAGTTGAGATCAAGGATTCGGGCACTGACGGCAGTTCAGGCCAGGCAACTTGAGATTGGAAAGAGCACACTTCACTATCTTCGTGCTCGTGCGCAAAGTCGGAAGACTATCAAGGTACTTTCGAATACATCGATGAGGCTGCAACGCTTCAGGAAGTGAGCATATGATTACAGAGCTGAAGATTCAGTACTTCAAGGCCTTTGAGAATGTTACTGCACGAGGTCTTGACCGACTAAATGCATTCGTGGGCAGGAACAACGCTGGCAAAAGTAGCGTCTTGCACGCTTTAGACATGGCTGGGCTCGCGCTCCGGTGGAATGACTGGAATCGATTTCAGCTCAAGCTTAAGGTTGAAGACTTGTTTTGGGACAAAGGAGATTTCGCTCTAGCGTTCGCAACTGATACTGGGCAAACTGTCAAGATATCTGCCGCAAATCGTCGTCAACCGATTGTTGATTTGGGAGGTGCGAGAAAGGAAGATTTTGACTCAATTCTTATCCTACCCGATTCAGGCCTCGGCTTGTTGAATAGAAGGCCTGCGAGCCCTCATGAAGTCTTCAATTATATCCAGGATAGGAATTATAACAACATTAACGCGCTTGATATTCTGCAGGCCATAAGCTTCTATGCGAAACGTCAAGAACGCGGGGTCGCTCAGGCAGAATATGACAGTCTGATAGAGCAGGTACGGGCTTTCTTCCCCGAACTTGAGTCAGTTGTGAGTGATCGGACAGAAGATCTCTTCGCCACCCTCGAATAGAAAGAAAATGGTCGCACTCTCGACATTCTCTACTCGGGGATGGGTCTTAGGCGCTTCTTGGACGTTCTGATCAAAGTCACACTCTCTAAGGCCACTCTAGTTTTGCTTGATGAACCGGAGTTTGGGATGCACCCTGAATTGCAGAGGCGCTTCTTGACTTTCCTGCAAACATTTGCTGCAGAACGAAACATACAGATTTTCATGGCAACGCATTCACCCGTATTCATTAACGCGTCTGCAGAATTCGAGGTTTTCCGAGTGAGTAACGAGCATGGGGTCCGATCAATCACGCGGATACCCACCCAATTGCGCCATACCATGTTCGGAGATCTGGGTGTACGCCCGAGCGACCTGTTTCAGAATGATATTTGCTTGATGGTTGAAGGACCGGATGATGTCGTCTTTTATGAATATGTCCTTCATGAACTGTACAGAGAAGAATTCGCAGGCCTTGCAGTTGGGGTGGTGCAGTATGCGGGCGACGCTGCTTTAGGAATAACGAGTGGAGACTTGAGGATTGCAAATGTGGCAGGAGCCCAACCCTATCTTCACTGGATTCGTGATCGTGATGCAGCGATTGGTGCGCCGCCGAATGAAAATGCGAAAGCATTTGTTGACGCACTGCACGAAGCTGGTCAATCCGCTAGCCTATTGACCAGACGTGAACTGGAATTCTACATACCTGAGCAAGCATATGTTCAAGCACAAAATAATGACGTCGTGAAGGAAGCAGCAGTGCGAGCTATTTTTGCTGGAGACCAATCACACAAATTCCGAAAAGCCATGAGTGCCTCTGGATGTTATGTTCCTAGGGGCTCGGAACTCCGGCGACTGCTCCGAACGAACCTTACCAGAAATAATCTAGACCATGAAATCAGCAACATAATAGAAGAAGTACTGATCCCTTGGGCGAACAATCTCAAAGGCAACTAGAACAGGTCATGTGTCGTTCTGATTGTGTGTGTGGGTATGCTGGTGCGAGCGCCCAAATTTGAACCAGTCATTTGTGTGTGCACTACCGCTGGGAGCCATTACCCAACTAAATATTTCTTTGACGATTATTCGGCAGACAAAAAATGAATTATCGGCAGCGGAAATTAGGATCATGGCTGTGGTAATAATGGTGCGGTAGTGAAATCTGAATCGTGATTTTTGTGTGTGTGCCCCTAGTGGTGCGGGCGACGCAACTTGGACAGGTTTGTTTCGTGTGTGAGCGCACCACCGTGCCCAACAGCTACAAAGGACGGGGATCGTCAGGAGTTGTGTCTTCTATTCTCAAGGATCATATATGTGGCAGTTCCCTTGGAGACTAGTCTCCCCTTTTTATCTGTGACCTTGGCGTCTCCTACAGCGATGCGCTTGCCCTTGTGGATGATCTCTCCTCGGGTCGTGAGGACGCCTGGTTTGGCGGGCGCAAGGAAGTTGACTTGAAGGTCGATTGTTGTTATCCGATCCCCTTTGTCAATCATCGTGCATAGCGCAAGTCCCACCGCAGAGTCAATGAGGGATGCGGAGACTCCTCCATGCGCGAACCCTGCATTCTGAGTAAGCCCCTTGCTCACCTTCATCTGAATCTCTGCCCGCCCCCAACTCAGCCTCGTCAAACGAATCCCCATGTACTTATAGAACGGCATCCTTGCGGCTAGTTGTCGGATCCAAGCAGCCTGACTTGCGGATAATCTCTTCAAGCTGCCATCCCCATGTATTTGTTGGCTCATCGTTCCTTTCTTGGTCTTCTCAGTTTCAGTAGCCTCTCATAATAGAATTGGAGGTCAAAAACTGACTTATGTTAGCCAGAACCCAAGGAGGCCGCATGTTAGAGTTTCGCTGTTGACGAATTGTTATGGTTTCAAAATCCAAAATGGTCACTTGCTGCTCCTCAACGTTTCTGGCGAGAAGCTGAGGTTCGCGCCAACCGCGCTGATGGAAGCCGAGGAAGCGGAAACTAAGGGGGCCAAGGTCAAGAAGGTCGCAAAATAAGCCGCTTTGTAATACAATCGATCGTCCGATGTAACACATGAGAGGTATGGCGGTGTGTGTCTGTAGCCGTATTGGAGCAATGTTCTTGCTCTTTGCGCGCAATGGGTCTGCTTTCTGATCGTTTTGTTCTTGCGCTGGTTTTGGTTTGGTTTCTGAGGTCAAACCATTAGGTTCTCCGCTCTTGGACTGAGACTTCCTGTGTTAGATACACCTGAGAAGAGACTTACGCACGAAGACCAAACGGGTTTTTTATGTATGCTTAAACACTTAATGCTTAGATGGTTAAATGTCGAAACGCACCACCATTCTGCTCGACGATGATATCTACGAGAAGCTTGTGAGGGAGAGTTTCAGAAGATACAAGACCACGAAGGCGATGTCCAAGGTGGCAAATGAGCTATTGAAAAGGGCACTCAAGGGTGAAGCGAAGGTTCTGGATTTGGTCTTCTCGGAAAAACTAGCGAAGACGAGTGCCAGAGAATTTGAGGCATTTCGAAGAGAAATGTCAAAGCGGTTTGAGTCTTGATCCTTGACACCACGTACTTGTTGCCGTGAGGAAAACCGTTTCAGATTACGTAGATTGCGTAGTAGTGGCTACTGCGATCTCGAATAAGGAAGACTTGGCCACAGAAGATTCGCTGATCTTGCAGAAGAAAGGAAAGTTATTCAGAGAGTACAATCTGAGAGTGCTAAGCTTCAAGGATCTGGCTAAACCCTAGGCCCGCGATTGAAAGGACGAATCATGTTTGTCTAACCTTTCGAACCCACTTTAATGTCGGTTCGAACCCCTCCGGGCCCACCATTTCGTCAGCTCAAAAGACCTTCTCAAGCTTTGATTCTAGCTCATAACACGATGCGAGGGAAAGGCAGTGTCATCCTCCGTTTCATCTCATCCTATCCACATTGTCGGCCCCTCCCGGGAAGGGATGCACCACACAGCAGCTCAACTTGGTCGATTTCTGCTGCGTGACCCCCTGCCCTTTTGGTGGCCGCTTCCAGAGTGTCGGTATGAGGCAATCCAGTGTGTCGGACGCTAAATCAGGCTCCTCTCTGCGAAAGTATTAAAGGCCAAAGGTTCATTAGAATGAACATATGTTCAAAATAATGAATCTAATCACGCCAATCTCTTTGCGCTTGCTACAGATGCTGCTGAGAGACCCAATGGGACGATATCATGGCAGAGAGATCGTGAGGCGTACCGGCGTGAGTGTCGGAGGAGCGAACCAGATGTTGCGTTCGTTTGCGAATCTCGGCTTGCTTTCGAGGGAAAAACAGGGTAGGATGCTCTTCTACAGGGCAAACATGGATAATCCTGTTGTCAGGCAACTCAAGATACTCTTCACTCTTTTTCAACTGGATGACCTGATAAAACATGCGAAACCGCTCTCAGACCGCATCATTCTGTTCGGAAGCTCCGCGGAAGGCACTGACGTCAAGGAGAGCGATATCGACGTCTTACTATTGACTAACGAGAAATCTCAACTGACAGACGTAGTTCACAAATTCAACGTCAAGTCTCTGAGGAGAATTGCCCCGATTATACTCGACGCTCAAGGATTTTCAAAACTGAGACGAGATGATACCGCTCTGTTTGACAGAATATCGAGGGGAATGGTACTATGGCAGAAAGATTAAGCCTGCAATTTAGAAGGCTATTGGAAGAACGAAAGCTCCAAAGAATAGAACCAAAGCACGACATAATCACCAAAGAGACGGCGTCAGCAGAATACGACTTTGGAAAATCAAGAAATTCATTCGAAGAAGCAGACTACAAGTGGGCGATTGTCCAAGCGTATTACAGCATGTTCCATGCAGCACGAGCTCTAATCTACAGCAAGGGATATCGCGAGAAGAGCCATCGGGCATGCTTGGTCGCCTTGAAAGAGTTCTTTTTTGATGCCCTCGGGGAAGAGCGAATCGATGACTTTGAGGAAGCCATGGACCTACGGGAATCAGCGGACTATGGCTCTGCCTACACAGATGAGGATGCAAGAAATCTGGTTGCGAAAGCTCAAGAGTTCTTGGAGAATGTTAGACGAATTTTGAAGTCCTGAATGTGGGCTTGGATGCGTACTTCGGTACCCAACTTCCCCGCCATTCTTGGCGGCCGACCGAATGTCCTAGCAGAAACAAATGTCAAAATCGCACCGTTAGAGCCATGAAAACCAAGAGCCTTCACCGATCGAGATGAGAAGAACTTCTCTTCGGATTTGCATTGAAGCTTTTTCCATGAGAACCATTTTCACAACGTGAATTGGTTCGACAGGGTCCATCACGGCTTTTTCTCTCACTTTCTACCCAAGGGTGACTACTGTAACCTCCGCGTCTGCAGTCGTGACGGATGCAAACATGGTTCCGCCGCTACTGTCATTTTAGCTCTTCACTCAATGCGGTCAAACAGTGCGAAGAGTCACCGATAGATTGCGACCGGAGTGACCAAGATGGCTGGATAGGTGACCGTAAAATCCTCCACGTTGATTCGCCTTCCGAGCATCGGTTCAAGTATTGGAGGCAATGTTGCGACAAATTTCTCGATCACATCCCTTAGGAACCTCACACCGGGCATGAGAGAGAAAACGTCGAAAGTTTCGCCTTTGCGCATTTTTCTCTGAATTCGGCACAGAACACTGAACTTTGCACCCAGTTCATGTAGCGAAATTCGCATCTTATCTCTAGACAACGACGCGACGAAGAAACAATCACCACTATCAAGCATTATTCTGATGTTTGCAGAATCACGGGATGTCAACACCAGCCGCAAAATCTCTTCGTTGCCAGGTTGTGTCCGTTTGCTTGACGTTGGATTTTCCGGCAATGAGATTATCGACTTCATTATCTCAAATAGAATTTGGACCGGAGAAGGCTCAATTTGTCCGTCCAGTTCGAGCATCTCCTTATCTTGGAGTTCCGTCCAAATTTTCTCATCGGTTATTCTGAGGCGTCTGATTAGTTTGCATTCGCTCAGATATACGTAGAGTCTCTGGAACAGTGAAGCATCGGTTGCCGTTTTCAATTCTTGCAGTCTGTTTCCTTTGTGTTCGAATGCGGCACCCAGTTTGACCAATCCTGGTATTCCCACCTCACCACCTATTCCAGCAACTGCTTCGTGCTTAACTTCCGTAGTCTCCTTTGTCAATCCATTCTCAATGCTGGATAGGAAATCTTCGACCTTCTGGCGATCAAAGTACGCGAATTCTCTCAATACAATTCTGTCAGGGCACATCCAACGAACCCGTTTCTCTCATTAACTATGTCTTCCTCTAAAAGGAGACATCTCGCTGCAGGCATTCGCTCTTATCAGACATTTGCGCCTCGGTTTTCCAAGTTCAGCGCTCCAAGGCGATTTGCTTTTGCCATACTGCAGGTTCGTAGTATGAATCGTTCCTCTTGAGGTCAAGAATCCCTTGCGCATCTCTGAATGACTTGCGAACCGCTTCTGCTCTGAGCTCGAATCCCTCCGGGCCCACCAAGTAGAATCGCGGCTAATCACTCTCTGGAAATGTAAGACTTGCTCGTCGTCTCTTCAAAACACTGGAATCTTAAGGCGTCCCGCCAATGCGGATGCCAGCAAGGTTGATTAGGAGGTTTACTGGTATACCGCCATAGAAGCTCGTTGGCCAAAGTAAGCCTATACATAGACGATGCGACGTGGAAACGATTCCGCGAGCAGGTATTCGCAAAGCACGGGACGTTACGCAGGTTGAGCGACGAAGTTGAGAGTCTCATTTGCTCCGAGGATATTGCGAAGAGCCTAGCAGTAAGTGCCAAAGAGCTTGGCATTTCGATAGATCGGGTGTTCACGCCTGCTGAACTCAAGAGAATTCGGCCTAAGCTCCGAGGGGCGGTCGCGGAGACTCTTGTAAGGCACTTGAGGGATCAACGCTATGGCGGACGTCTACCTAGACACTAGTGCCCTGGTCAAGCGCTATGTCCAGGAGCCTGGTACGATCGCAGTCGACACTATCTTCGATAAAGCTTCTATTGGTGCCCTAGCCATCGCGACTTCTGTTTGGAACATAGGAGAGGCGTTCGGCGTCTTTGACTATAGACGGCGAAGGAAACTGCTGACGGAGCACGAATTCCGTGTTGCCTTACAGAGCTTGAATACCGAAGTCGTTGGGCTCATGCGAATGGGGGCGCTACAGGTTTATCCTGTCCGTACATCTATGCTGGCCGAAGCTTGGTCTCTCGTTCTCAGTCAACATCTTTACCAAGCAGACGCCTTACAGATCGTCACCTGCAATGGTTCGAAATCAAAGTTGCTCATCACGAGCGATGAACCGCTTCGAAGAGCATGCGAAGAACGTGGTTTGAAAGCGCTTGATCCTCACAAACAAGAGCGTGACTTAGAAGACCTCTTCGGATAGAGACCCCCCGCGGGATAATCGAGCTTTCGAACCTTCGATAACGCGGGTTCAAATCCCTCTAGGTTCAAACGAGAGTGTAAAGCTTCTTTCACGCACAGCTTGGGGTTGCTTTACGCGCATTCGTCGACCGAAAGTGTTAAGGTAAGCTATGCTTGTGCTATGAATAGCACGGGCGTTACTCATGGCAAGGCTCCTTGACGCCGATAAGGTAAGAAAACTAGTGAGCATAGTTCGGGAGCTAGGTGAAGCAGCCTCCTTCAGGAATATCATGAGAGAAGCGGCGCGTCGAGGTGTTCTAAGAAGACATGAGACATTGCGGCGCTATCTGGACCTCCTTGTCAAGGGCGAGGTCTTGAGTGTACGGCTGCGCGATGTTGGCTCTGTGAACCCGCAGCAGCTCTATACAGTGAGGTCGAAGCGACCGAGGATTGCTGTAGGCCTTTCAGTTCTCCGTAGGCACGGCTTAAATTGGGATGTCCCCGAGACCGAGATGCGGAGGATGTTCACAGACTTCGAGGGTCTCATCCGCTCGGTGGTCTACGATAATATCTTGATGGCATCAGTAGAAGATACTCTGGTTCACGAATTCTACAGCGATGCTAGGAAAGGCACCGGCACAACCACCTTAGTTGTGGCGATTCTATCAACGCGAAAGTTAGATCTACCGTACATACTCGCGCGAGCAGACGACATGCATGTCGGCAGAGCACTCCGTCTAGTGTTCATTCGAATACTTGAGACCATGTCCTCAAAAGAGACAGAAGCAAGCGCGTCTGTTTTCTTCGCTGTCCGCACCCATTTCTTGAATATTGCTAGACAGTACGCTCAGTCAGGTTTTTGGAAGCTTCTTGAGTCGAAAGGAGTTGGTGAATTAGGTCTTCGGATTGTCGAGAACTTGACCGAGTATGACATCATCATGACCGCGGGTAAACAACTAGGGGTGGTCGGCTGATTGGATAGACCGAAGGAGATACGAGCCTCCCCAAGAGAGTGGATAGCACTTCTTCGCAATGTATACCCATTCTTACGGGAGCAACAATCAATTGGCGACCTATTGCTCTTCGGGTCTCAAGCCCTGTCCTTCTACATGAAGAGCCCATTACGCAGCAAGGATCTTGATTTTGTTTCCGCGCAAGTCAGCTTGCGCCAAATGGAAGCCGTCGCAAAGAGGGTTTCGTCGATGGAAAACGTAGAGTATAAGGCGACAATGGTTCAGACGAGGAGATTCAATAGTGCAAAGATGACGACGTACGCGATAGAATTACGGGTCAATCGCAAGCCATTCTTTGTTGAATTGTTCGACAGCGTTCTAGATGGGCGCTCCCCCTCAATCCTTCAACCTTATGTCGAACCAAGAAAACGATGGGATATGGAAATCTGGCTGCCAAATCGTGAAGCCACTCTCGTTCTCCGTCTTGCTTTCAGACCGCCCGAAGGAATTTCGCGCCTCAACGCGATCCGGCTGAACAGTTTCATTCAAGAGAATCGAAGATCATTGGATTTCAAACAAGTGCGATCGATTCTGAGGGACTGGGGAGTTGAGAACTGGGTAGAGAGGAATCTCATAGAACTGTACAGGCGAAACAAGGTTAGGGTCCTATATGATCAAAAGATAC
>Ga0315282_10012532_pt1 | contig 12960 bp, 4 predicted proteins | sample YL17G07_20_MG_FD_203693 | JGI IMG/M metagenome (GOLD analysis project Ga0315282, IMG submission 203693) | Sediment microbial communities from Yellowstone Lake, YNP, Wyoming, USA - YL17G07_20 | ecosystem: Environmental > Aquatic > Freshwater > Lake > Sediment | place: USA: Wyoming | collected...
CGTCCAGGACTCGGCTACGGCCAAGACCTTCCTAACCAAGGACGTCCTCCAGAATATTCCGAACATCCAGAATGTCACCCAGATTTTTCTTCTCGCTCCGGGCGCTGTGGGCGAATATCTGGGTGAGACCTATATCAGCGGAGGAAGCCGTCTTTCTAACTCCTACCAGCTGGATGGCGTCGAGCTAACCGACTCCTGGGCAGGATCCGGGACATACACCGCCCCAATTGACTACAACGTTATCGAAGAAGCCCAAATCATCGGGCTGGGCGCTCCAGCAGAGTACGGGAATTTTACCGGAGCCGTGGCCAATATCATCACCAAATCCGGCGGGAACGTTTTCAGCGGGGATGCCCAGATCCTTTATCAAGGGATGAGCTGGCAGAGCAAGAACAAGAGCATCAACAAAAATGACCCATATTGGTCTTTGCTTCCTGAGAGCCCGGTCACTCGACTGATCGACCCCAATGTCCACATCGGCGGTCCGATTATCAAGGACAAACTCTGGTTTTTTGCGGGCTTTGAATATTACTCAACCAAGGATGAGATGCAATCGATCGGGAAAAGCAGGACGTTGACGTTCCCAAAGGGCTTTTTGAAGCTGACTTTTCAACTCGACCCGAAAAACAAATTCACGGCATTTTTTGAGAGACACGACCGAAGGTCCATAAGAAACCAGTTAAGCCTCCTCATCCCGCCCGAGGCCAATCAGGATCTTCTCTATCCGGTGACGGTCGGGAACGTTAGTTACCTCCACATGTTTTCGCCTTCGACAATCTTCGAGCTCAAGGCGGACGGGTACAAGATGGGCTGGGATTCTATCCCCAGCTCCAGGGATAGAAGCATCGCCGGCCATTACGACCTGGCTACAGGCGCCTTTTCCAAGAATCTCTATTTCTGGTCTCACTGGTACTCAAGCCGGGTCGGAGCGACAGCCTCGCTCTCGACGAGCCTGGATAAATTCATTGTCGGGTCTCATGACCTCAAGTTCGGGGTGGAGTTCGAGAGGAGCCCGGGCGGCGGAGACTATGATTTCAATGGTCCTGACAAGGTCGTTTACTACGATTTTAATGGACAGCCGTATCTTGCGGAGAAGTTCGCTTATAGCCAAAACGCGGTCAACCTCCGTTTCTCCTTCTACGCCCAGGATTCCTGGAAGATCACCGAGAACTTCGTCTTGAACCCCGGTCTCCGATACGACATCTACAGAGGAAGCATTCCGCCTCTCAACCAGACCGTTTTCAAGCCCACTGCCTGGGAACCCCGGATCGGCTTCGCCTGGGACCTTTTTAAGAATCACAAGACCGTTCTTAAATCTCACTTCGGACTGTACATGGAGGGCACCAAAACCTATTACTTCGCGCAGATGACGCCCATGTCCGATGATACCTATTACCTCGTGGGTCCCAATTGGAGCAGCTTGACTAAGCTCTATACGATACCAGGGGCGAACCTCTACAGCTGTGATCCCAACATCAAGTATCCGGGCGCCAGCCAGTTTGTCCTTGGCGTTGAACAGGTGCTGGGCAAGGACGTTTCGCTGAGCGTGTCGTTCATGCACAAAAGATGGTTTAACCTTCTTGATCCGGTGAATGTCGGAAGCAACTTCGAGGCCATTCCCTATACCGACCCTGAGACCGGCCAAACATATACGGTCTACAACAACCTCGACCCAAGCGCGGCACACTATTTCATCACGAATCCCGAACCGGGAAAGGACATCGGGGCAGCCTATCCGGGTATCGTGGCATTCAAGCCATTCCACAAATATGACGGCCTCGAAATCAGCCTGACCAAGCGCATGTCCAACAACTGGCAGCTTTTCGTCTCTTATGTCTACAGCCAGGAAAAAGGAAATTACTCGACGGAATTCATACCCGGCATGGAGGCGACTTTCCAAGACCCCAATTACCAAATCAATGCCACGGGCAGGTTTCGCTCCAGCGTCCCCCATATTTTTAAACTCCAGGGCACCTATTTTCTCCCTCTCGGCTTCAGCGTGAGCGCTTTCTATAACTATTTCAGCGGAATGAGATGGACAAAGGGATTGCCTATCTATGGACTCAACCAGGGGTCTGTCACCATCCAGGCCGAGCCCCAGGGTTCGAGAAGATACCCGGACATGAGCGTCCTCGATTTCAGGTTCGAGAAGTCGTTCTACTACAAGGGAAAGAGAATCTCGCTCATGCTCGACGTCTTCAACCTTTTCAATCGGGGTGTCGTGACGGATGTTTTTACAAACAGCGGGGTGAATTTTAATAGACCGGACGAAGTCTCGACTCCGAGGAGTTTCCGGGCCGGTTTTAGATTCTTCTTTTAATAAGCTTCTTCTGTTCGGCTTGTTAAAGACTAGCGAAGCGATGGTGCTTCGCCGGAGAAGGAAAGCCAGGCTGTTGAGCGGATTGAAAGAGAGGGGGCTGCCCCGAGCCAAGGGTAGCTCCCTCTTTTAACTTTGAAAAGTCCCAAGAGGTCCCCCATCCGGAATCCGGGGAGTCCTCTGTCCAGACAAATTCTCGTCGAGGAGAGAAAAAGTGAAAAAACGAAGTCGATTTGTCAGATTCTTGCTTCTGTTCCTAATTGCCTCTGGCCTTTCCTACTCGGTCCCATCGGGCCAGAGCGCTCAAACAGCCAAGCCGGAGGGTGAGAAGGAATGGATCATTCCGGAATGGCTGGTCGCGGGTCCGGCTTCGATGCCGCTCCCGACACTCCTGGGCCAGGACAGTGAATTCAAACTCAAGAACCTTCTCGACCTCGACAGCCTGGATCCGGTAGCGCTTTGGCCGGAGCAAGGCAAGGGGTTTTCCTGGCAGCCCGACAAAGAGCTGATTTGGGATGCCCGAAAGACCGACGATGGGGTTCTGAAGGCATCTTCGCAGAAAAGAGGTCCGATGCCGGAGGTTGTTTTTCTTTCTTCTTATATCGAGAGCGACCGATGGCGGAAGGCGACCCTCGAGATCACAAGCCCGTATTTAATAAAAGCATTTTTCGATGGCACCTCTGTCCTCACCAAGCAGGATGAATCCAAGAGCGAGGCCAAGGAACCGACTCCTGCCAAAGGAGAGCTGACTATCGCTTGCGGCAAGCACAGGCTGCTCGTCATCGCCGTCAGCGCTCCTCAGGGTTCTTCGGAATGGACTGTGAAAGCGGCGCTCAGGACCAAACAAGATGGCAATCTATCTTTTGGTCTGACTCCTCAGAGATTCATCACCGAGGACGATCTCTTTAACTCCCCGCAGCTGGGCTCGGTCGACGTAGCGCCGGACGGAAGCGCCGTGGCCTACACGATCTCCCAGCGCAACCCGAAAACCGCCAAATCCGAATCCTGGATCGAGATCCGGCGCCTGCCCAGGGGCGAGCTGGAACAGACAATTCGTGATTCCCAGGGATACAGGGGTATCCAATGGTCACCGGACAGCCAGTGGTTGAGCGCCCTCGTCCCGGGCGAAAAGGGAACATCCGGCCTCTGGATCGTGGAGAGGGAGACGAGGCTGTCCCGGTTACTCCTGGATAATGTCAAAGGCCTGTCAAGCGCTTCCTGGTCTCCCACAGGAAAGTTCCTGCTCTATACAATAACCGAAGAGCCGAAAGATCCCAATCCCAAGGTCGAGAACTTGAAGGGGCTAGATGACCGCTGGACTTATATGCGGAGCAAGTCTCATCTCTATATGGTCATGGTCGATTCCGGAGTCTGCCACAGATTGACGGCAGGAACCCAATCAGCCGCGGGACTCTTTAGCTCGGTTGCTTCGCCCATCAGCCCGGACGGGACTAAAGTCCTTTTCCTGACCGCTCAGCCGGATTATAAACGCCGCCCTTATCTCGAATCGACGCTCCAGATCCTGGATTTGATGACAAACGAAGCCAAGGTCGTCTTGAACTCACCCCACTCTTTTTCTCCCGTCCAGTGGACGGCCGATGGAAAGAACATTCTCCTTATCGGAGCGCAGTATCTAGGCCAGACGCCTCCCCCGAAGAGAATTCCCAATGACTATGATAATGATCTGTACGTCCTCGACCCTGCCTCGGGTTCGCTGACTCCCTTGACCCAGAATTTCAACCCGGCCGTCTCGTCGGCTAAGGGGCTCAAGGACGGCTCGATTTTTCTCCATGTCCAGGATCGGACTCAGGACCCGTTGTATCTGACCGATTTGAAGGGATCAAAATTTACGAAGATAGACGCGGGGGTCGACGTCGTCAGAGCTTTTGATGTGTCGCCCGACGGGCGGTGGATTGTTTTTACCGGGATGTCTCTTTTGAGCCCTCTCCGGCTCTACATCTGCGATCTGAAGACCATGCAGACGCGTCTCCTCCTTGACCCCGCGCAGGAAAGATTCAAAAACATCACCCTGACAAAAGTGGAGGATTTCAACTTCAAGAACAAACGCGGCGTTGAGATTGAGGGGTGGCTTCACTATCCGGCGAATTTTGACCCGACGAAAAAATATCCGCTGATCGTCCATTACTATGGCGGCACTGCAGCCACGGCCAAAGATTTCGGCGGATTCGGCGGACCGAACTATCATCTGGACACGGCCAACGGCTACGCGGTTTACATTTTGAACCCCAGCGGCGCTCCGGGATGGGGGCCGGAATTCTCGGACCTTCATGTGAACGACTGGGGCAAAATCGTCTCCGAGGAGATTTCCACCGGAGTCAAAAAACTCCTGGAGGCCAAGCCTTTTCTGGACCCCAAAAAGGTCGCCAATTATGGTGGAAGCTACGGCGGATTCATGACCATGCTTCTGGCGACTCAATCCGACATCTTTCGAACCAGCATCGCCCTTTACGGGATCAGCGATATCACCTCTTACTGGGGCGCGGGATGGTGGGGATTCCTCTACAGCGGTGTGGCCACCGCGGACAGTTTTCCCTGGAACAGGCCTGGCATTTATATCGGGCAGTCACCGATCTTTCACGCCGACAAAATCAAGAATCCGCTTCTCCTTCTCCATGGACTGTCTGATATCAATGTCCCCTCCAACGAGTCGGAGCAGATGTTTACGGCCCTGAAAATATTGGGCCGGGAGGTCTCTTACATCCGGTTCAAGGATGAAGACCACGGGATCATGGGAACGGATGAGAACCGGCGGCTCGTGCCGCAACTCATGCTCGCCTGGTGGGACAAGTATCTGAAAGGCCAGCCCGAGGCTTGGGAAGAGCTATCCAAGAAGCTCGAAAATAAGGATTAATCCTTTAAACTCTTCTCCCATTGGGCGAGAGTCTCCTGGGCCTTGGTTTTTCTGAGGGTGTTGACCTCGGGGGTCGTTTCCAAATACTTATTGAGCCAGCGGACGGCTTCTTTGAGTTCGCCGCTTTTTCCCAGGTGTATGGCGTAGGCGTAATAAGTGTCAGGAGAGGGATGCCGCTGCACGGCCAGGCTGAGGATTTCGCGCGCTTTGACTTGATTTCCCAGCAACTCATAAACTTGCCCGAGCTCGAGATCGATCGAGACATCAGCAGGATATTCCTTTTTCAACTGAGAGTACAAATCGAGCGCCTCTTTGGACCGTCCCAGGGCGGCCAGAGCGTAGGCCCGTCTTTGCCGGAGGATCTTGTTTTCCGGTTCGATATCCAGGGCTTTTTGATAATAGAGCAGGGCTTCTTCCCACTTCCCCATTTTCGCCTTGATGCTGCCCGACAAAAAGAGTCCGTCAAAATTTCGCGGGTCGAGCTTCAGAATGGCCTGGCCGATCGCGAAACCGTCATCCCAACGCTCCGCTCTGAGGTAAAAGGTCAATAGCCGGGAAAGGACCATCAACGAATCGGGAAATTTGGCTCGAGCCTGCTCCAGGATTTGGACGGCGTCGGCCACCTTATTCATTTTCATGTCCAACATGCCAAGGTTGACATAAAACCAAGGGGCCTCTGGATTTCGACGGTTGACTTCGCGGTAACATTCGGCCGCCTTTTCAAACTGGCCCTCGGTTTCCATGAGGTTGCCGCGAAAATAGAGGATGTAATCTCCGATTTTGTCCTTGGGGTCGGAAAGGGATTGTCCCGAAGCCTTCGATGCTGCGCTTCCTCCGATGTAGCCGAGGGATCGCAATCTTTCTTCCTCCTCCAGCGTCAGCGTCCTCTTTTTCTGGGGATTGTTTCGGGAGTATTTCTTGATGACATCGGCAAGCTTGCGGGCTTCATCGTTGGCAACGTTCTTCTCGCGCTCAAAGAGGTTGTTTCCCTCCTGGGGATCACTCCTCAGGTTGTACAACTCGGGTCGCGGCGCCTGGATGTACTTCCAATCCCCATCGACGAGCCCCAGCAAAGGGGACCAGCCAAAGTTTTCGAGGGGAAAATAGGTTTCAATGTAGGATGTCAGGGGCTCCTTCTTTTGGCCGGAGATATACGGCAGAAGAGTGGTTCCTTGAGCCTCTTTGGGAACCGGGATCTTGATCAAATCCAGAATGGTGGGCAGGACGTCGATCAGCCTGGCCCTCGGGTAGACGACAGCTTCCGCAGGGAGGGCCCTCGGGGAACAAAAGATAAGTGGAACGCGCAAGGTGTCCTCATAAAGAAAGAACCCATGGTCGAGTTCCCGCTTCTCTCCCAAGGCTTCACCGTGATCCCCGGCGATGACGATTAGGGTATTTCCCAGGATGTTCTTTTCTTTTAATTTCGCAATGATCTTGCCCAGATAAAAATCAGCGAAAGCAATCTCCCCATCATAGGGGTGGTCATAAAACTGCTGCTTGAACAGCGGCGGAGGGTCATAAGGCAGGTGGGGATCATAGAGATGAACCCAACAACAGAACTTTTGATTGTAGTTTTTATCGAACCAGGGGGAAAAAGAGGCAAAGACCTGATCGGCTTTCCGCTCTGACCGGAAACTCTTGAGGACCTCATCCTCAAGAAATTTGTCGTCATAAACGTCAAAGCCTTGGCCGATCCCAAAGCGGGAGTCCACGGTGAACGAACTCACGAAGGCGGCTGTCTTGTATCCGTTCTTTTTGAGAATTTCCGCCAGGGTTTGATTCTCTGAGCCAAGATAATAATAGCCGTTGTCGTGGACCTGGTGATAAAGAGGATAGGTGCCCGTCATGATCGAACTATGGGAGGGAAGAGTGAGCGGAGCCTGGGCGTAGGCGTTGACGAATTTGACTCCGTTCCGGGCCAATTGATCGAGATTCGGCGTTTTTGCCTTTAGGTAGCCGTAGCAGCCGATGTGGTCCGCCCTGGTCGTGTCCAGAGTGACGAGGAGAACGTTAAGGTCGCTGGTACGCTTGATTTCCGGATGGGCGTAGACCGGCCCTAAGGACAAAGTTAGGGACAAGGCAAGGACGGCCAGCGTTTTCCGTTGTGACATCTTTTTGCGCGTCTAAGGTACTCCAAGGTGCGGAGATAAAGCAATAGCGACGGAAGTCAGCGTTCGAAAAAAGTCTGACCATGAAATCCAATAAACGGTATGCTTATTCAATAAATTGGATTGTCAAATGGGTTTTCCCGATAAGAACTATGCTCCTGGAAGAAGTGCCGCCTGGAAACGGCCGGTCAAGCTGTGCCTCAAACATGGCACAAACCTTGCTCATACAAGTGGGTTGAGGGAGCTCTTCCAGCGGGGAGGAGAGCGTTTTTTCTCCGCCACTCCTTTTCTAATGGCCTGAGTCGGGTCTTTTCCCACTTTTAAAAATCTCGATACGAGGACAGGTGCGCCTGAGATGTCGTCTTGTAGATCCAGGCCCTCTATCGATTCCGGCTGAGTTTCTTTTCTCCGACCTGCTCGGTTTCTCCTGCGAGTTGGAGGATGTCAACACCCGTTTCGCTGTCTCCGATCAGGTGTTTGCAGAAATAATCCCCGGCCAGCCAGTATAAATAGGGAAACATGTCAGCGTAGCTATGGGTGATTCCCGGCAAAAGGAAGAAATCAAAACGCTTGTTTGCCTTGATCAGAGCCTTGGCGACCCTCAAGGTTCCGGCCGGATGAACATTGTCGTCGATGTCGCCGGTAACCAGGAGAAGCCGGCCCTTCAGGTTTTTCGCAATTTCCGAATTCTTGTCGATATCGTATTCGAATTTGGTCTTACCGTCTTTGTCGACGGTTTCTTTGACCCCGTGATGCACCTCGCTCCACATGTAATTGTAAACATTGTTGTCGTGGTTTCCGGATACCGAAACGGCAACCTTGAAGAAGTCCGGATAGACCAGCATGGCCGCGGTGGACATGAACCCGCCTCCGGAATGTCCGAAGATGCCGACCCTATCACGATCGACATAGGGAAAACGGTCAGCCAGCTGCTCGACCGCGGCCTTCTTATCGGCCAGGCCGTAATCCCTCAGGTTGCCGTAGCCGTAGTTTTGATACCACTTGGAACGCATGGGGCTCCCGCCTCTGTTACCAACTTCGATCACGATGAAGCCGAATTGGGCGAGTCCGGTGTTTTTATAAGAGAAGAGAACGGAATAATAGATCTCCGGCAAATTGGATTTGATGTGGGTGAACGACTTGACTACCTCTTCGGTTTGCGGGCCGGGATAAACCCAGAGAATCACTGGATACTTTTTGTTCGGGTCGAAATCGAAGGGCTTCCAGATGACTCCATAGAGGTCCGTGACTCCGTCATCGGCCTTGACTTGGAAAGGCTCCGCGAACTTGTACCCAGCGGCCAAAAGAACGGAGAGATCGGCGGTTTCCAGATCCAGGAGAAGATTGCCAAGGCTGTCGCGCAAAAGAGATTTGGGCGTCATGTCCACTCGAGAGAAGTTGTCGACAAAGTAGCTCTTGGAATCCCCCATCAAAACGGAATGAGTCGCGTTTTCGGGCGAGAGGAGCTTCAAGCCGGTTCCATCCAGATTGACCCGATAGAGGTGAGCATAATATGGATCTTCGCCCTTCTCCCGTCCGCAGGCCGTAAAATACAGAACACGGTTCTTCTCGTCAACCCCCTCAAGACCCTGGCAGCTGAATGGTCCCGAAGTGATCTGATTTTTCAGTTTGCCGTCTCCGTCATAAAGATAATAATGACTCCAGCCATCCCGCTCCGAACAATGAATGAGCTCGCGGCCGTTGTTGACGAGGATCGGGGGCTGCCAATAGGCATAAAAAGCATAGGATACATAGGTGTTCATCCGCTCTTCGATGAGAACCCGGGCCTCTCCCGTGCCCGTATCGGCCACACAGACGTCGAGCTTGAACGCGTCCCGGCTCAGTCTGGCAAAATAGAGTCTGTCGGATGTTTCAGAGAGCCAGAGAGAGGGAGCGTTGCCGTCGTAACGCGAGCGAGCCAGAGGATGAGCCTGCAAAACCGTAACGAACTGATCTTTGAACTGATCGGCCTTGACCTTGACCCGGCCTTTGGTCTTCAGGTCAAAGACAAGGATCTCAAATTGGGGGACATTCGGTTCGCCGGGCATGGCGTACTTATAGGTCTCCAGAGTGGGCCGAGGCTCGGCCGCAGAATTTATAACCCATAAATCATTGACTTTCCTCGAGTCCTCCCTGACCACGGCGAATTTTTTGGAGTCTCTGGACCAAATGACCGAGGCGGCCTTGCGCTTGTCTTTGTTTTTTATTTTGTCAACATTGTTTTCAGACCTTCCCCTTTGCTCAAAACCGTAGTTTTCCTCCCCGTCTGTCGTCAGCTGCTGTTCGACGACGTCTTTGGCCTCAGGGTCCTTGAGGACGTTCTGATAATTATCGGCATCCATCATGTAGAGGTTGTGGTTCCTGGCAAAGATAACCATCTTTTCATCGGGCGAAAGGGAGGCCCATTCCGGCTTCTCGGGAGGCTCTTTATAATCCTCGAGAAGCGTGAGCTTGCCCGTGGCCAGTTCATATTCAAAATAGAGGTATTTTTTCTTGGCCTCTTTCCCCTCCCCTTCGGTTTTGATCTCTTTTTGGGGAGGAGGGCCGACATCATAGGGAGGTTCGATCTTGAACTGGACAGCCTGATCATTCTTGATGAACTTAATGGATTCGATGGACAGGTGCTGCGCGTCAAAGGGGAACTTGCTGAGCTCGGTGAGTCTCGCGGCCAGTCTGACGTTGTCAAAGAGGGGCTGCTTCGTCTTTCTCAGCGGATCGACCAAAAAGATTGTCTTGCCCTGGCTCGTCTTGTAGCCGTACCAGAAGCGGTCGCTCTTTTCCAACCAGTGAGGCTCGACAAAAGTATCAAAAACCATTTTATCCATTTTGGCCGGCGAGAATCTCGCCGCCAGCTCGTAATTCGCTTTCTTAACCTTATTATCCTGAGCATCAAGCCGACCCAGCGAGAGTGTCAAGCCGAGGAAAGCGAAAGCAAAAAAAAGTCCGGCCCATCTTAACCCAAGTCTTTTTGAAGAAGCGTTCTCTTTCACTCTTTTCTCCTCCTCTTCAAGAGATTTTTAAATTTTTTTTAGATATATTTTAGGCCCGCTCAAAAGTCAAGAAGAAAGTCCTCGCAGAGGCCCGGGCCTCGAGTTCCTGGGACCCTATTTCTTTTGGATAAAACCCGTCACCTCGACCTCGAGGAAGAGGTCCGAGAATTTGGGGTTGAGAAACTTGAGCTTCCATCCAACCGCTTCCGTGATCGCGCCCGGCTCGAGGCTCTCGAAATCTCGAAGGGCCCCGGAGTAATCAAAGACGGCCCCCGGGCCTTTCAGGTCGTTCGCAGCGTTGATGATCTCCGGAATGTTCTCCCAACCTTCTCCGGAATATTTCTTCTGCTCTTCATCGACCAGGGCCTTGACTCTGACCGAAAGTGGACCGAAAAGAGGTTCCTGGGAGATGTTTTTTAACCGGATCGGGATCGTCGCCACACCCATTTTCGCATCGTACTTGATAGGGTCATAAACGAGCTCGATTTGACTGTTGAGAGGGGCTTGGACCATCTTGAGCGGGCCTCGCTGCTTGGACTTTTCTTCCTCAGGCACAGTCTCTTCATCCTTGGATTTTTCTTCTTCGACCTGGACGATGACCTGGCTCGTCCAGATCTCATAGCCTTTGGCGCGGCTATCCGCCCAGAACGGATGAAAGACTCCGTTAACGTCAGCCGTCAGACCCATGTAATCTCCACCGTTTCCCCATCTGGAGTGGGCCGAGATCCCGCTGAGTTTGATGGATTCTTTTCCGCTGGAGATAAAGAGCGAGCCGGGGACCAGGTTGGTATCGCCGGCCGGAAAAGACGGAGCGGACGAAACTCTAACCGGAGCCAGGAACGTCTCACCTCCGTCCGTGGAGGCCGTGAAATAAAGGTGGAACTGATCGTCGAGTTTAGAGGCCCGGGTGTCATACCACATCACCCCCAGCGTCCCTTCATTGTTGACAAAGACCATCGGCTGAAACTGGGAGGCCCATTCGGGGACCTGGGGACAAAGAGCTTTTGCCTCGGTCCAGGTTTCCCCGCGGTCCTTGGAATAGGAAAAAAGGATTCGCTGCCGGCCGAAACGGACATCATCCCAGGCCGCATAGATGCGGTCCTTGAAAGCCGAAGTCGAGCCATCCGCGGCGAACATGGCAAATCCCGTCCTTATGAAGCTGCCGGCTTTTCTTGCTTTGATCATCTCGTCGTACTTGGCATGCTGCTGGTAGCCTATCGACTTGGGTAGAGCAAAAGTCACCCCGCCATCTTGTGATGTCACGAACCAATAGTTTATTCTGTCCGTCTTTTTGGATTCCTCAGGCCTGAAAGGAAAGTCTCCATAGGGCACGAATAGACTCCCGTCGCTGAGGATGAGCATGTTGCAGACGTTGATCCCGATTTTGCCCTGACCGCTCGCGCACTTGACGGGGCCGACAAAGCTTTTCCCGTCGTCATCGGAGCGAAATACTCCGACCTGATACTCAGGATATCCGTAAAGAGTTCCGATATAAATCCGGCCGGCATACTGGCCGAACGAATGGTCGACGACGATCTGCTCATGGTCATAGGAATATCCGAGATCGGTCATCTTTCCCCAGCTCGTGCCGCCATCCTCCGAGCGGTAGAAGAGAAGTCCCGCCCGTGTCTTTCCTGCGTCGTCCCTGACATCGGTCAGAGCGCAAAAGTAAGCCGTCCCATTGAGCCCAAAAGCGACCTGAGGATCACCCCCTCCGAATTCGACCTGTTCTGGAAAAGATGAATCAGCCCAAGTGTAGCCTCCGTCTTTGGAAGCGTATGTTTTGCAGGCTGTGCTTCCGTCGGGCCTAGTAAAAGTGATGGCCGTGCCGAGCAGATGTTTTACTTTTTTAGGATTTGCGGCGGCCATTAATTCAACGTGGGGAACATCTCCGTCGCGGCTGACAAGGATATTCGGACCGACAAGGATGCGCGCGTTTTTTTTAGCTGTTTCAAGGCTGGGAAAGGCGGAGATCCGGCCGCTTGTCATCAGGAATAGGAACGAGAGCGCGCCCATGGAGACCCAGATTTTTTTCATGTCCGTATCCTCCTTTTCCGGCCCGGGCGATCTACAGTCTGTGCGGGCAAACATATAATCGGCTGAAATATCCGGATAAACTTAGCATGCCGTCAATCATGGAGTCAATGCTTGTTCGGAGGAGAAACAAGAGCGTATTTGTCTTGTTCACTTTTGACATAGAGCCCCGCGATCGTTGAAACTTCATGAGCATTATACTAAGATTCTGGGGTCGGAGGGAGAAAATGAATTTTAGAAAATTCTTCGGTCTCGGGATTGCCTTGTCACTGCTGCTCGCTCCTCTGGGAGCGGCTCCGGCCGACGAAAACAGACAGCAAGGCTGCACGGTCATCGGCGTGGGAAAGACCGCCTCGTCAGACGGCTCGGTTTTCACTTCCCACTCGGACTGCTGCAGCGAGTGCCGGGTCCACGTGGTCCAGGGCCAGACCTTCCCGAAGGGAGCTAAGGCCCCTGTCTATTGGGGCATGGTCTATTTCGGCCGGGACGACGACCGGGCCGGCCGGCCGCTGGGAGATTACGGCAAGATCATCGGCTACATTCCCCAGGTCGAAAAAACCTTTACCTACTTCCACACCGGATATTCCCAGATGAACGAGCATCAACTCGCCATCGGCGAGAGCACCTGCAGCCAGAAGC
>Ga0315282_10012533_pt1 | contig 12959 bp, 9 predicted proteins | sample YL17G07_20_MG_FD_203693 | JGI IMG/M metagenome (GOLD analysis project Ga0315282, IMG submission 203693) | Sediment microbial communities from Yellowstone Lake, YNP, Wyoming, USA - YL17G07_20 | ecosystem: Environmental > Aquatic > Freshwater > Lake > Sediment | place: USA: Wyoming | collected...
TCGGCGCCGATTACGTCGTCAGCCGCAAGCCCAACCCGGCGATCCTGGCCGAAGATGCATGGCATCCGGACCGCGCCCGCCAGGAACTGCAATGCTTCATGGACGATGCGCATCGCAAGTGTCACGTTGAGCTGATCATGAAGGACATCTCCACGGTGCGCTACCAGCCGCGGCGGCTGTGGGAGTGGGCCCGGATCGCGATGGACGTGGCCGAACAATACGCAACGTGAACGAGATCCGCGTCGCACAGCATAACCTGTTCATTGGCCAATCTTTACGAGTCAGGCATCCGCTCCGGGCGAAGAAACCCCGTGAACCTCGGCGTTGTTTTCGACAGGCATTGGGGGCGATGGGCTCACAGGCGAGCGCGGTGCAGGCGTTGGCGGTAATGGTCCAGGATGACCGCCGCGACGATCGCGCAGCCGGTGATGAGGCGTTTGGCGGCCTCGGTGGCGCCGACCTGGGCCAGCCCCGCGCCCAGCCCCGCGATCAACAGCACCCCGAAGAATGAGCGGACCACCGAGCCGCGCCCGCCCATCAGGCTCGTTCCGCCGATAACCACGGCCGCGATCGCCTGGAGCTCCAGCCCGCTGCCGGCGTTGGGGTCGGCCGAGGCGAGGCGGGACGTCTGCACGACGGCCGCCAGCGACGCCAAAACCCCTGACAGCGCGAACACCGCCACCTTGTGCCGGCGCGGGGGTCGATCCCCGACAGGCGCACCGCCTCCTCGTTCGTGCCGATCGCGATGAGGTGCCGGCCGAACACCGTGCGCGACAGGGCGATCTGGTCGGCGTGCTGGTCGATCGTGCAGAGGATCTTCCCCTCCTTCATCAGCCCCCGTACGGCCGAGATGTTGTCGTATCCGACCACGAGAACCTTGTCGAGCTTCCCGGCCGAGCGGAGCGCCGACACCGCGCCAAGGGCCATGCTGTCGTTCGCGCAGAGCACCGCGCGGAGGTCGCTTTGGCCGCCAGGACGCCGGCGTCGAACCGGTTGTCGATGTTCACGACGGTGATCCCCGCATCCAACGCCCGTGTGCACGCGGGCACCAGCGCCTTGGAGTCGGCCGGAGCGATCACGATGGCGTCCACTCGCTCGGCGATCATCTGCTCCACCAGGGCGACCTGCCGCGCGACGTCCTGCTCGTCCTTGATCCCGTTGCAGATCAGGGCGTACGTGTCGGCGTGCTTCGCCTGGTGTGCGCGAGCCCCATCCTCCATGGTCTTGAAGAACTCGTTCGCCAGCGACTTCATGACCAGGGCCACCCGCGGCTTGCCGGCGTTGGCCGGCTTGCCTGAACAGCCGCCGCCTGCCAAGGCCAGCGCGCACGCACACGCCGTCCCAGCCATCACAACGATCCGTGCCTTCATGTCCGTTCTCCCGTCGGATTTGGTTGCGGCTGGACATTCAGGGCGATCTGTGCCCGGTATGCCGCAAGCTGTCCGCGCTCGGCGCCCGATCACAGTGTCCAAGGGGCCCGCATGGGCCTGTGCATCATCTTGGCCGCTTCCGGATCTCCTATGATGGTTTCCTTGTCGGGATCCCACTTGATCTTCCGGCCGGTGCGGAGGCTGATGTCGCAGAGGTGACATATGATGTCGGAGATGGCGGCCGAGTGCAGATTGCTGACCGGCTGTTGCCTGCTGAGTACGGAATCGATGAAGTTCTGCGTGTGGCTGTTGCTGACGGCGAGTTTCTTCGGCCCGGCGGCCGGCGCCTTCTTGTAGAGCGCCTCGGGGAAGACCTTCCACCCGCCGCGTGTCACGGCGACCCACCCGGTTTCGCCGACAAACAGCGAGCCGTGGTCGAATTTCATCTGGTCGATGTTCGGGACTTTGTTGTTGGTGCGGGCCGTCTGGTTGTCCATGAACCGCATCTTCAGGCCGTTGGGATAGGTGCAGGTCATGTCCCAGTGCGTGAGCGTGTTGAACAGCCCCGTGGTCGGAATCGTGCCCGTCCCCTCGTACTCGACGGGTATTGTCATGCCGGCGTTGTCCGCCCACTGCTGGGCCTGGTCCATGGGGTGGGCGCCCCATCCGGCGATGAATCCAATCGCGTAGTCGTAGATGTGGAAGATGCCGTTGCGGGGCCCCTGGGTCTGGCAGCGGTCCTTGCAGAACGGCGCCTTGGGGGCCGGGCCCAGCCACATCTCGTAGTCGAAGCCTTCGGGCACCGGCAAGACGGGGGTGGCCGACCCGCCGGCCTCCCCTTGCGGACACCAGACGTAGACTTCCTTGACCTCGCCGATGTGCCCGTTGAGCACCAGTTCCGTGCCGAGCCTGACTTGCGATATCGACCGGTTCTGCGTGCCGTACTGGAAGATCCGCTTGTGTTTGTCGACGATTTCCCGCGCGGCCTTGCACTGCTCGACGCTGATGCCCAGCGGCTTTTCGGTGTACATGTCCTTGCCGGCCCTGGCCGCGGCCAGCGAGATCGGCACGTGCCAATGATCCTGCGTCGCCACGTGGACCGCATCGACGTCATTGCGGGCCAGGAGCTCTCGGAAATCGCCGTAGTCGGCGCAGTTGCCGTAGTCCTTCTTTCTCCGCATCCGCCGGTCGGTTTGCGGATCGCACACCGCGACGATCTGCGACTTGGCGTATCGCTGGTACTCGCCGGCGACGCCGGCGCGGCTGCCGCAGGAGATCGTCCCGATGCCGACCCTGTCGCTGGCAGGCGCCTTGCCGTCTTTTCCAAGCGCCGCAGCCGACACGATCATCGGAAAGGCCACCGACGCCGCCATGCCTCGTGCCGCCCCGTCAAGGAACCTGCGTCTCGTGATTCTTCTTCTCATGGATTCGTGCTCCCTACTCCCTACAGTGTCTGAATCCGTCACAGTGCTAACGGGACTTTCCGGACGGTTTCACGCCAACTACAATCCTGAACTCTTTCGATGATCCTACCGCGGCTGCGGATATTCGCAAGCGTTTTCCCGGCTTGGCGATATGATGAAAAGCCGGCAGAATGGAAGAGTCCGACAGAATGGAGAAAAACGGGCCCGCGCTGGTCGTGGGCCAAGGCTGTCCGGGAAATCACCGGTGAACTCATGAGAGCGGGAGACTGTGAATGATCGAGAGACTCAGGCGGTTGGCGGTGGTCGGCTTGGCGGGGCTGCTGTCACTGGCGGCGGGTTCGGTGTTGCTGGCCGGCTGCGCCCCTGTGGACAATGCGACGTTATCCTTGCTTCCGCCGGACAAGGCAAAGGAATTGAAGACGTGGAGCACGAACCACGCCATTGTCTTTGACCTGCGCATCCACAGCATGGACACCTGCCCGTTTCTGACGTATCTGCCGGCGGCTACCTCGCTGCGGGGACAGGAGTGGGCAGACTGGGCTTGGAAGTTCTACGGCGCCAAGCACGCCGAAGAGGACCATTGCACCTGTGACGCTGACATCGCCCGCCCGTAGCCGTCCCGCGTGGGAGCATTGTGACACAGGTAGCGGCCCAGTCTATTGTTCGGGATAGAGGAACTTCTCACCGAGACTTGCGAGACTTGTCGGAGCAGAAGATTCTCGCGTCCATGCCCCGCAAATGCCGAGAACAACGGGCCGGCGCGCGTCGGAATCCTCGGAATTGCGCATTCTTGTCCGCGTTCGTGTTGCAGACGGGTAAAGTGTCATGAAGACTAAAGGATGAATAATGAAATACAACACCCTGGCATTGCTGCTTCCGGCAAGTGTTGTTGCAATGGCGCTATGTTCAGGCGCAGCCGGAGAACAGCCGCCTCTTTGGCCTAAAGAAAAGGCATGGGAGTGGTATGACGGCGTAGCTCCGATACGCGGGGCGAATTACGTGCCAAGTACCGCGGTTAACATGCTCGAATGGTGGCAGAAGGAGACCTTCGACCCCGTCACCATCGACAGGGAACTCAAATGGGCGAACGAATGTGGATATAACAGCGTCCGCTGCAATCTTTCCTTTGAGGTCTGGGAATCCGACCCCGAAGGCTTGAAGACACGACTGGATCAATTCTTCGCGATCGCCACCAGGCACAAGATCGCCGTCATGCTGTGCTTGTTCGACGACGTGAACTTTGCGAAAGCCAATCCTGTCTTGGGCAAACAGCCCGAACCGGTGCCGGGAATCCATAACAGCCGCTGGGTCCCGAGCCCGGCCCCGGCAAAAGTAACCGACAGGACCGCCTGGCCCGCCCTCGATAAATATGTCAAGGATATAGTCGGGCGGTTCCGGGAAGACAAACGTCTGTTGGTGTGGGACCTCTATAACGAACCCGGAAATGGGGGATTAGGCGAGAAGAGCCTGCCGCTGGTGAAGGCCGCGTTCCAGTGGGCCAGGGCAGTGAAACCGGTTCAACCGCTTACGGCCGGACCATGCGGGCTCCATAATAGCGACATGTCTAAGGCATTGGTCGAGCTTTCGGATGTCGTCACTTTTCACAATTATAGCAGCGTGGGGATTGTGGCCCGGGATGTCGCATTTTACCAAAAGTATCAGCGCCCATTGATCTGCACTGAGACCATTCGCCGACTGAAGGGGTTGGATTTCGAGGCTCTTCTACCGCTGTTCGCGAAAAGCAAGGTGAGTTGGTACAACTGGGGTCTCGTGGCGGGAAAGCAGCAGACTTACCTGCCCTGGGGAAGCAAGGGGCTGACCATAAAAGACCATTGGCACTGGGACATGCTCTGGCCGGATGGGCGGCCTTATGACCCGAACGAAATCAAGCTCATAAAGAACTTCAAGTTCGGGCCTTCAGCAGAAGCAGTGGGTGAGAAGCGCGCCGGCCTGGCACTGAGGAAATGGATGATCGAGAACGATCCGCACCAACGGCGCCAAAGCGGCGCCCTCGTACGCCCGGCAGATCCACCCGTCGGACAATTCGGCCACCGCGGCCTCGCCGGTGCCCAGGTCCGGGAACGGATCACTGGTCTTCCCGGTCTTGCTCCGCGATGGCCCATGAACGGAGACTAAGTTAATCTGGCAGACGGCGACAAAGACAACGTCGAACGCCGATTCGGCGAATGGATCGGATCCGTTGGCGAAAAGCTCAAAGCGGCTGTGAAGGCCGGCAAACTGAGCGAGGAAGATGCCTGGAAGAAGTGGCATTATTTCAAGGAAAACGAGTTGGCCCCCAAACTCAAGGCTGCGGTTGCATCGGGCAAGTTGAGCGAACAATGGGCTTTGTCGGCGTGGAAGTCCCTGGAGAAAGCGGATGTTGGTGAGCGGCTCAAAGCGGCTGTCGCCAAAAGGCAGATGACCGCAGATCAGGCCAAGCAGCGCTGGGAGGGCTATCTGAATCGCGCTGGCGGCGCCCAGGCGAAGACGCCGAGCCGTGAAGAGATGGCGGATGAATATGGCGTGATCACCGGCGATCAGGGAAATGACGTTCTGGCCGGCCGGCGTCAATCGTCGTCACCGTCAAGGTCTTTCTGCAATTTCAGGCGCAGCGCCTCCAGGCCTCGGCCGTGCGCGCCGGCAAGGTGCGTCGGGTAGGGAACATTGGGGCCCTTGGCGGCCTGCCACAGTTGCCGATTGAACGCATCATCGTCAATGAGGTCGGGCCGGGACAAGTCCATCGCAGCCTGCCGCGGTTTGGCGTCGCGCGTCGACGGGTGCGCTGCCCATCCACGTGATCGAACCCGTTCTGCGGGTCGTCCTCGTACACGAAGATACACGTTTGGGACCAGTAGCGGCTCTTGGAGATCGCCTCGATGAGCCGGCCTACGGCCAGGTCGTTATCGGCAACGTGAGTTCGCGGCGTGGGAACGCTCGCCCCCGGTAGACACCACGTTCTCGGCCGCCTGAGCGAGGTTCCAGATCAACAGCACAATGAACAACCGACCGGCCAATCTCATTACGTAATCCTTTCGACAATCACACAACCATTTAAGATAAACGCTCGGCGTGGCGCCAAGTCACGGTCAAGACTCATAAAGTCCATTGCATGATTGGGCGGGGTTCTTATTCCACTTCTTCTTGTCCGAAGCGGGTTCCGGCGCATCGGGAATCGGCTTGTATGACCCAACCCAACGCCGTATAATCCTGAAGTCCCCGACGAGTGTCGTCGGCGGGCAGGCGTATGGGAAACGTGGCCTGGAACTCGCTGGATCGCGGTCCTCGCGGAGGGCCGGGTCCCTTATGGGCGAGTGGCAATCAACAGGAGCGGACATGAACAAACGGACAATTACCGGCGGATTGACGCGGCGCGGGTTCCTCGGCGGCGCGGCGGCCATGGCGGCCTGTGCCATCGTGACGCGGCGTGTACTGGCAGGCGAAGCGCCGGCGGGGGCATCCGGCGGGGCCCGTGTTGCCCTGCCGCAAGACAAGCCCAACTCCGTTTTCAACGGTGTGCGCATCGGCTGCATCAGCTACAGCTACCGCGGCAGCATCAATTCCGCCGAGGATACGCTCAAGGCGCTTATCAAGGACGGGCTCAGCGAAGTGGAACTGATGGGCGGGCCGATCCAGACATTTGCCGGCATGAAGGGTTCAGGCGGCGGCAAGGACGCCGAGGCGCAACTGGCCAAGTGCATGGAGCTGCGCAAGATGTACAACGGCGCGGGCGTCAACATCCACCTCCAAAAGATCGGCTTTGGCCGGTCGGACGAGGAAATCGACTTCAACTTCCAGGTGGCCAAGGCGCTTGGCTGCGTGGGCATTACCGCCGAGCGTTCGGACGCGATGGCCAAGAAACTCGCGCCGTTCGCCGACAAGCACAAGATCTGGGTCGCCTTCCATAACCACACGAGCAACTATCCGGTGATGGACAAGAAGGACCCGATCCTGGATTACGGCCAGTACATCGGCTTCAACTTCGACGTCGGCCACTACTTCGCGGGGACCAAGGGCCTTTCTCCGATCCCGGTGATCGAGAAGTACCACGACCGCATCGTCAGCCTGCATCTGAAAGACAGGACCGCGGAAGGGGGGAACCTGCCGTGGGGCCAGGGAAAGACGCCGATCAAGGAGATTCTCCAACTGATGCGGAAGGAGAAGTGGACGTTCCCCGGGGACATCGAGTTGGAGTATAAGATTCCGCAAGGCTCGGACTCTGTGGCGGAAGTCGCCAAGTGCGTCCGGTACTGCAAAGAGGCGCTCGCCTGAAGAGCCAAGCCAAGCGAGGCGTGAAAGAAGGCCCCGGCGGGGGCAACCGAGCGGCGGGGGGAGACCGCCCATTTTGCCGCGCACGCCGAGGCTCCCGCATTATACCGAATCCGAAAGTGCCGGGCTAGTCGGTTCCAGGCGTCGGTTTCAGGCGGCGCGGCGTTTTTTGCTTACCGCGCATAGTGCCCGCTGTCTGCCGGCGGCTTGGCCGTTACAATCACGGCATGCTCCTGATCAACACCAACCGCATGACTCCGCCGATCGCCCCGATCGGCCTGGACTACGTTGCCTCGGCGGCCGCGGAGGCGGGCCTGGCTGTGGACGTGCTCGACCTGTGCCTTTGCGACGATCCGGCGCCGGCCCTGAGCGATTACTTCAGCCGCCACAGCCCCCGGCTGGTCGGCCTGTCGTTTCGCAACGTCGACGACTGCTTCTGGCCCAGCGCCAGGAGCTTTGTGGGCGACCTGCGGGCGCTTGTCGGCGACATCCGCCGCATCAGCGACGCGAGGATCGTCCTGGGCGGCGTGGGCTTCTCCATCTTCGGGCGGCAGATCGTGCGGGAGACTGGCGCCGACTTTGGCATCCGCGGCGACGGCGAACAGGCATTGGTTGCCTTGCGCCGCGCCCTGGACCCATCGGGCCGCCTGGCCGACGTGCCGGGCCTGATCTATCGTCCCGCCGGCGGGGACGACCTCATCGCCAACCCGCCCGCCTGGCCCGACCTTCTGGCCGTGCCCGCCCGCCGCGACGTGCTGGACAACGCCACGTACCTCCGCCGGGGCGGGCAGATCGGCCTGGAGACCAAGCGCGGCTGCCCGCGGTCGTGCGCGTACTGCGCCGACCCGCTGGCCAAGGGGCCGCGGCCGAGGTTGCGATCGCCCGGCCAGGTCGCCGACGAGGTCCAGGCCCTGCTGCGGCAGGGCGTGAACATACTGCACACCTGCGACTGCGAGTTCAACTTGCCCCACGATCATGCCCTGGCCGTCTGCGCCGAGATGATCGGGCGCGGGCTGGGCGGCAAGCTGAGGTGGTATGCGTACCTGGCCGTGACGCCGTTCGACGCTGAGCTTGCCGACGCGATGGCCCGCGCCGGCTGCGCGGGCATCGACTTCACCGGCGACGCCGCCAGCGCCACAATGCTGGCCTCCTACGCCCAGCCGCACCGGAGCGAGGACCTGGAACGGTCCGTTCGCCTCTGCCGCCGGCACGGCATTGCGACCATGGTGGACCTGCTGCTGGGCGGGCCGGGCGAAACGCCGGAAACCGCGCGGGAGAGCATCGAGTTCCTCAAGCGGATCGAACCCGACTGTGTCGGGGCGGCACTGGGCCTGCGGGTCTACCCCGGCACGTCGGCCTCGGTGCAGATTGCCGCGATGGGGGCCATGGAGACCAACCCCGGCATCCGCCGCCGCTACGCCGGGAACGTGGACCTGCTCCAGCCGACGTTCTACGTCTCGCCGGCACTGGGCCCCAACCCGGCCCGGCTGATCCGCGACCTGATCGGCGACGACCGCCGGTTCTTTCCCCCGGCTGAGGAGGCATGTTCCGCCGGCGGAGGCGGCGCCGCCGGCGACCACAACTACAACGACAACTCCGCCCTCGTCGCCGCCATTGCCGCCGGCGCCCGCGGGGCGTACTGGGACATCCTCCGCAAACTTCACCACCGCTGATGGTCAGGAAGGCATTGTCTTCCCGATGATATCAGGACTGCCTCGGGTTTCCTGGTCCGTGACCGCGACGGCATCTACGGTCAGCACTTCCGCCAACGGCGCATTTACTCGACGATCACCCGGAACCCGACGTTGAAGACCTTCTGGTACGACTCGTAGCGGAACCGGATGGATGCCCCGGCGGTTTTCGGGCGGTCGTACCATGAGCCGCCGCGAGCGACCTTCGCCTGGGTAACGTCGGCGATGTTGCGCCCGTCGTCGGCCTTGTAGGGGTACGGACGGTAGCTCGACCGCGTCCATTCGTCAACATTGCCGATCATGTCCTTCAGGCCCCATGCGTTAGGCTGGCACTGGCCGACGTAGTCCACAATGAACCAGTTGTCCTTGAACCTGTCGTCACGCAGGGGATAAAGGTAATCCGCGGGATACGGCTTGAAATACCGGAGCTTGCTGCCGCCGGGGAAGCCGCTGAAGAGGTTCCGCCGTGCCGAGTCGGCCAGGTTGGCGAACTTGCCGAAGTCCGTGTCGGCGTCGCCATAGTAGAACTGTGAGGCCGTGCCCGCGCGGGCGGCCCACTCCCACTGGGCTTCGGTCGGCAGCGTCACGCTCCGGCCGGTCTTCTCCGAGAGCCACTTGCAGAACCCCATCGCCTCCTGCCAGGAAATCCGCGCCACCGGCTGGTTGGCATGGTTGGCGATGTGGCCTGGCGTGGCGTGGTCCTTGCCGGTCTCGTCGATGTATCTGGTGTCGTGTTCGGGGTCGTATTGGGCATACTCCTTGTTTGTGATCTCGCAGACGCCCATCCAGAAGGGCTGGTCGATCTTGACGATCGCGCGCGGGGCCTCGTCCGGGTATCCGGCCTGGGAGCCCATAACGAACTGTCCGGCGGGGATGCGGACGAGCTTCATCGTCAGGCCGTTGGCCAGGGGCAGTTCCATCGCGGCGCCGTCGCCTTGCATGGCCTTGGCCTTTTCGGCGTCGAACGGGAAGGCCGGGCTTGTCAGAGCGTCGGGAACCGTCTTGGGCTGGGGCTGGGGCATGACGGGCTTTGCCGGCGTGTTCCGGTCAAGCATCGCGACGGCCTGGCGGTATTCCTCTTCAGGGTTGTCGGTCAGGCCGGCGTAGAGCGTGGAAAGCTCGAGCCGGCGTTTCTCGAACGTCGGGTTGTTCCACATCCCTCGGTGCGGGGCGTTCAGGTCGATCCACGTGTAGAGGCGGCTCCAGGCCTCGGCGTCAAGCTCGACGCCGTGGTGGCCCTTGACGAGCATCTGGATGAGCGGACTGGTCGACGCGTGGTATTCCATCGGGGGCAACAGGTCCATGTCGCTTTCCGGCCCCGGCCGGTTAACGAAGGCCACCAGGTTCAGGTACGAACGGTCGGTCCGCCAATTGTCACTGCCCTTCTCAAATGAAGGGGGTCCGCCCGCGGCGTGTTTGGCGTCGTTGTGGCAGCCCACGCAGTACTTGTTGAGCATCGGCTGGACCTCCGCGGGGTATCCGAACGGCCTGACCGGGCCGTACCACGAGGTGATCTGCCGGGGGACCGCACGCACCGCGTTGGACGGGGCCGAGTAAGTCTTGCTGAGGTCTTCGTGGCAGCCGTTGCACGAGAGCACCTCGCCGGGCATGCCGGTCATCCAACTCCGCATAAGCGCAACGGAGGCGCCATTGGCATCGAGGGGCTGGATTGCCAGCGGAGTTTGCGGCGGGGCCTCGAAGCAGAACGAGCCGTCTTTCTCCACGGGCACGGTGCCGAGGATGCGTTTGATGTCCCAACTGGACTCCAGCCCGACCGACTCGTGCCCGCCGCTGTGCATATAGCCGTAGTGGTAGGCCAGGACGCGGATGCTCTTGACCGTGCCGCGCGGCACGTCCTTGAGCCCGCGGCCGCCGTAGATGTCCGAGCAGAAGACGACCGCGGACCGGCCAGGGATGGTGCGGTCGGACAGTATCGGAGGCGCCTTGCGGGGCGCCAGGGGGATCGGCTCGAAGATGCTGTATTTCGGGTCGGAGTAGACGACCGTCATGTTGTCGAAAATGTCCACCAGGCAAAGGTTCCACTTGCCGGACGGGCCGAATCCGGTCATCGAGACCAGGAAGTACTTCTCCGACAAAGGCCAGGGCGTGCCGAAGGTGTATTTCTCCCCGCCGCCCTGGTCGTCGTAGACGTCGCCGACCACGTCGCGGCCCCAGCCGGGAATCTCCTGGACGCAGCCGGTCTTCTCGGCCGGTAATACCTGCGGGTAGATGTGGACGGTCGAGCCTGGGGGGCCCCACTCTTTGCTGGGGGGATTGTTTCTCAGCGGGTACTTGTGGCCGAGCTCGGGGTCCAGCAACACCAACCGGCCGGTCTCGCTCTTGGCGTGGTGGCCGCTTACGATGCCCACGATCTTCGAGGGATGATCCGGGATCGGGCGAGGCCAGACGTAAGCGGTCGGGAAGTACGACCCGCTGCCCCAGTGCTCGACCTGGCCGGTGCCGTCCGGGTACATCTGGAACAGGTATCGCGAGAAGTAATGCGGGATGTCGGTGTATTCCCACCGCAGGTACAGAACCCGCCCGCTGTTGTGAACGCGGGGATGCCAGTCGCTGTCCTGCTCGAACGTCAACTGCCGGACCTGCTTGGTGCGGGTGTTGATACGGTAGAGGTTCACCATCGGCTGGCTGCCGTTCACGCACGGCAGCCCCTGCATGCCGGCGGTAGAGCAGGAAATGATGTAATCGTCCTCGGGCAGATAGCAGGAGTCGAACCATTGCACGTCCGGCTGGTTGGTCGGGGTCAACTCCCGCAGGTTTCCTCCATTGGTGTCGACTTCAAAAACCCCCCAGGCCCCGTTGGAGCCCAGGCCGGAGAACATGATCCGCTTGCCGTCGAAGTGGAGGTCCATGTGCTTCATGACCGAAGTGTCCGGGTGCCGGTAGACGGTACGGACCTTGACCTCGCCGCGCAGGTTGGACAGCTCGGAAATCTCGTTGTCCCAGCCCTTTGTCTTAATAGTCGTCGAGGTGTAGGCGTTGAGGCTGCGGTTAGCCTCCTTGGTCCGGCGGATGACCAGCAGCTTGTCGAAGTCCAGCAGCGGATTGGCCATGGATGCCTGGCGGATGAGTTCCGCGAGGTCCGCATTGGCCTGGCTGTCGCCGGCATTGGCTTTGAGTTTGGCCTCGATGTCCGCCAGACGCTTGAGAAACGCCGGGCCGGACTGGTACTTCTCGCCGTAGGTCCGGTTGAGGTCCTCGATCATCCTTCGGGCGGACGCGGCTGTGTTGATCGGCACGTCGCCGTTGTTGACCGTCAGGGCGGGCAAGGCCTTCTTGGCCGCCGGGTCGGATGAGGCCTTCTTCTTGGCCGCCAAGGCGGGTGAGGCCGAGGCCGTCACGGCCACCAGAGCGAGGCAAAAGCATAGCTTCTTAAATGCGTTTGTCATCACGGGATTATCCTTCCTTGTCTGCTGTTCCACGGCCCCCGTAGAAACTGCCTGGGGGCGGCAGGGGGCGTACAACTTCCTCAGTCTCAAACCCCGACTATTGCCGCGGGTTTCATGGGTCCGGCGTCATTTGTCCATCAATTGCGGCGAGGGTTTCCCGGCCGGTGACGGCGGCGCCCCAACCCGGGCTGCCACGCGTCTTGCCGAGGCGGACTGAAGAGAAAGCCGCCCAAAACGCGCGATGCCCCGCACCAGTGGTCCCAGTTTGTCGCCGTTGGCGGTCACGGCGTACGTCCCCTCGTGAGTCGTGACTATGACCCATCCGGCCTTGCCGGCCGGGTGCAGCCCTCCGATGTATGCGTCCTTCTCTGGAATGGCGTTTTGAATCGTTGGCACGATATCGACCGTTTTCCATGGGTTCAGAGTGATGGCATAGAATCGGCGCGACCTATAGATCGCGAGGTCGCTTGTCTCAGGCAGGAATTGCGCATACCTCTCGCCCGCATCGACCACGTCCTCCGCATCTTTATGCCGAGCAATGCTGGCAAAGGGCCTAGTCCTCAGTAAATGGGGCTCATCCGGTTCTTGCGTAGGTACGCTGTCGCCCTGGGGCTCCGCCCCAGGCCCCGGAGTTTAGCGCTTTGTCGCTGCCGGCAGAAAGGCGGGGGCGTCCGCGTCGGGAGACGCCCACCTGCCGTCAGGACCGTCGAGCCGCTCGGGTCGCACTCCTGCGTTGCCCTATCCTGCTCGATGGTAAGGGCCATCATATGTTGCCTGCTGGCAGCCGTAAAGCGATAAACT
>Ga0315282_10012534_pt1 | contig 12958 bp, 10 predicted proteins | sample YL17G07_20_MG_FD_203693 | JGI IMG/M metagenome (GOLD analysis project Ga0315282, IMG submission 203693) | Sediment microbial communities from Yellowstone Lake, YNP, Wyoming, USA - YL17G07_20 | ecosystem: Environmental > Aquatic > Freshwater > Lake > Sediment | place: USA: Wyoming | collected...
GGGACAATTATAACCTTGATATTCCTCCCCGTCCACCCTACAATGGAAGGCGATCCCCGAGCTCCGGGATTCATCTTCAAAGCAAGGGAGAGACAGGAATGGCCACCAAGAAATTCATGTTCGGCTGCCTGGGCGTCGTCGTCCTGGCGGTCATCATTCTGGGGCTGTCGGTCAGCGGGATTTACAATCAGCTCGTCCGGCTCGACCAGAAGGTCCAGTCCCAATGGGCCCAGGTCGAGAACGTCTACCAGCGGCGGGCCGACCTCATCCCGAACCTGGTCGAGACCGTCAAGGGGGCCGCAGACTTCGAGAAATCGACCTTCACCGCCGTCACCGAGGCCAGGGCCAAGGTCGGCCAGGTCCAGGTTTCGGCCGACAAGATCAATCCCGAGACCTTCGCCAAGTTCCAGCAGGCCCAGGACGGCCTGTCCTCGGCCCTGTCGCGCCTGCTCGTCGTGATGGAGAAATACCCCGATCTCAAGGCGACGGAGAACTTCAAGACTCTCCAGGCCCAGCTCGAAGGGACGGAAAACCGGATCGCGACGGAGCGGATGCGCTTCAACGAGACGGCCCAGGCCTTCAACACCAAGCGGATGAGCTTCCCGACCGTCCTCATCGCCGGGTTCTTCGGCTCGCGGTTCGCCGAAAAGCCCTACTTCAAGGCCCAGCCCGGCGCGGAGACGGCGCCGAAAGTCAAGTTCTAATCGCCTGCGATCCTGATGCCGGCCCGCTTCCGTTCAGCTGCCGTCCTCTCCGCCCTGGTGGTCCTCTGGGCAGGGCTCTTCCTCGTGGCCCAGGATATCAAGATCCCGCCCGTCCCGACCCGCTGGGCCACCGACGAGGCGGGTTTCCTATCCCCGGACACGGTCGCGTCGCTCGATGCCCGTCTTGAGGCCTACGAGAAGCAGACCGGACACCAGGTCCTCGTCTACGTCGGCCGGACCACGGGCGGCGTCACCATCGAGGAGTGGGCCGTCAAGGTCTTCGAGGCCTGGAAGGTGGGCCGCAAGGGGCTCGACGACGGCCTGGTCCTCTTCATCATGGCCGGGGACCGCAAGGTCAGGATCGAGGTCGGCTACGGTCTCGAGGAGCGCGTCCCCGACGCCAAGGCCTTCCGGATCATCAACGAGGTCCTCGCCCCCGGTTTCAGGAGCGGCCGGCAGGACGCCGCCGTTTCCGAGGCCGTCGCGAGCCTTCTTTCGCTCGCCTCCGGCGGGGGAGAGGCAAGCCCGCCTCAAGAGGGCCGGTCCCGGGGAGCGCGGGCCAGGTCCACCCTGAGCTCGATCTTCACGGTCGTGGCCGTCATTTTTTTCCTCATCCTCCTGATCACCCATCCGTCCCTGGCCCTGTGGCTTCTCTTCAGTATATTTTCCGGGGGCCGCGGAGGCGGCGGGGGAGGCTGGGGAGGGGGCGGTGGCGGTTTTAGCGGAGGCGGCGGGCGCTCGGGCGGCGGCGGCGCATCCGGGTCGTGGTAAGGGAGGTAGCGCATGACGGTCCACAGCAGGCGCAGGCTGGTGAACGCGATCGATGTCGAGCGGGTCAAGAAATCGATCGTCGACGCCGAGCACGAGACTTCGGGCGAGATCCGCGTTTCGGTCGCCCCGTTTTTCTGGGGGCCGGTCCGGCGCGTGGCCCAGAAAGCCTTCGTCCGGCTGAAGATGAACCAAACGAAGGACAGGAACGGCATCCTGTTCTTCATCGTCCCGTCGCGGCGGCGCTTCGTCGTCCTCGGGGACGAGGGGATCCACGCCTGCGTCGGCCAGGAATTCTGGGATTCGCTGGCCTCCCTCCTCGCCGGGCACTTCCGCAAGGGCGAGTTCACCGAGGGCCTCGTCCGGGCGATCGGGGAGGCGGGGGCGAAGCTCGCCGCCCATTTTCCCTATGACCCGGCCGGCGACGTCAACGAGCTCCCGGACGACATCGATTTCGGAAAATAAGGATCGGAGTGAAAATGAGAAAAATGGTTTCTATCCTTTGTGCGATGTTTATCCTGCTGGCCCTCACCGCCTGCCGGAAAAGCGCGGCCAAATTGACCTACCCGGCCACGAAAAAGGTCGACCAGGTGGACGACTATTTCGGGACCAAGGTCGCCGACCCCTACCGCTGGCTCGAGGACGACAACGCCGCGGACGTGAAGGCCTGGGTCCAGGCCGAGAACGTCGTGACGTTCGGCTACCTCGGCCGGATCCCGTTCCGGGACAAGATCAAGCAGAGGCTGACGGAGATCTACAACTATCCCCGCTACTCGTCGCCTTTCCGGGCCGGGGAATACTATTTCTTTTACAAGAACGACGGCCTCCAGAACCAGTCCGTCTGCTACATCCAGAAGGGGCTGGCCGGGACGCCGGAAGTCTTCTTCGACCCCAACGCCCTCTCTCCGGACGGGACCGTGCGCCTCGGCATCGTGAGCCTCTCCCGGGACGACCGCTACGTCGCCCTGTCCCGCGGCGAGGCCGGTTCCGACTGGTCCGAGATCCGCATCATGGAGATCGCGACCAGGAAGGAGCTGCCCGACCGCATCCGGTGGGTGAAGTTCTCCGGCGCGGCCTGGCAGGGAAACGGCTTCTATTACAGCGGCTACGACAAGCCCGCCCCGGGCCAGGAGCTCAAGGCGAAGAACGAGTTCCAGAAAGTCTTCTTCCACAAGCTCGGCGATCCCCAGGGGAAGGACGTCCTGGTCTATGAGGACAAGGAACACCCGCTGCGCTACGTCGGCGCCGAGACGACCGAGGACGAGAAGCTCCTGTTCCTGACCGTCTCCGAGGGGACGAGCGGCAACGAGCTCTACGTCAAGGACCTGGCTCAGAAGGCCGCGAAGTTCGAGCCCCTCGTCCAGGGGTTCGAAAATGACAGCGCGCCCATCGACGCCGTGGGAGACAAGGTCCTAGCCTACACGAACGTCGACGCCGCGAACTTCCGGGTCGTGCTCATCGATCCCAAAAAGCCGGCCAAGGAGAGCTGGCAGACCGTCATCCCCGAGAAGCCCGAGGTCCTGAGCGGGGCCAACGCGGCCGGCGGCTACCTCTTCTGCCACTATCTCAAGGACGCCAACACCAAGATCTACCAACACGGACTCGACGGGACGCTCGTCCGGGAGATCGGGCTGCCCGCCCTGGGCACGGCCGGCGGCTTCGCCGGGAAGCGGGACGAGAAGATCCTGTTTTACACTTTCACCTCGTTCACCTACCCGCCGACGATCTACAAGTACGACCCGGCCGGCGGCCGGTCGGAGGTCTTCCGCGCGAGCGAGGCCAAGTTCAACCCCGCCGACTACGAGACCAAGCAGGTCTTTTACGCCGGCAAGGACGGCACAAGAGTGCCGATGTTCATCGTCCACAAAAAGGGCCTCAAGCTCGACGGCCGGAACCCGGCTTACCTGACGGCCTACGGCGGGTTCAATATCAGCGAACAGCCCTCCTTCAGCCCCGGCTACATCGTGCTCCTCGAGAACGGGGGTGTTTTCGCCCTGGCCAACCTCCGCGGCGGCGGCGAGTACGGCGAGGCCTGGCACAAGGCCGGGATGCTCCTCAACAAGCAGAACGTCTTCGACGATTTCATCGCCGCGGCCGAATACCTCATCCAAGAAAAGTACGCCTCGAAAGACACCCTGGCCGTGGCGGGCGGCTCGAACGGCGGGCTGCTCATCGGGGCGGTCATGACCCAGCGGCCGGACCTCTTTCGCGTCTGCCTCCCGGCGTTCGGGGTCATGGACATGCTCCGCTACCACAAGTTCACGGTCGGCTGGGGCTGGGCCGTCGAGTACGGATCGAGCGACGACGAGAAGAATTTCAGGAACCTCTACGCCTATTCGCCCCTGCACAACCTCAAGGCCGGGGTCTGTTATCCGGCGACCCTGGTCACGACGGCCGACCACGACGACCGCGTGGTGCCGGCCCATTCGTTCAAGTTCGCGGCCACCCTCCAGGAGAAGCAGGCCTGCGCGAACCCCGTCCTCATCCGGATCGAGACACGCTCCGGCCACGGCTCGAGCAACCTGAGCAAGGCCATCGACGCCCTGACGGACACCTGGGCGTTCATGTTCGCCAACGTGGGGATCACGCCGAAGGATAAGTGAGCGGACGCCCTGACCGGGCGTCGGTTTAGAGGGGAGCGGGGACGGGCGCCGGGGAGGGCGCCGTTGCGGCTAGTGCCTTCCCTGCGCGTTTTTCCGGGCCGCGTCGAGCTGGGTTTTCAGCTTGGCGGCATCGTCCTGGGCCTTGGCGAGCTTCTGGCTCGTGTCGTCGACCTGCTGCATGATAACGTCCCGGGGGGTCATCGAGTTCAGGTTGTTGGATTCCTGTACGAGAATGTTCATCTTGTCCGTCAGGAGCCCGGCGAGCTCCTCTGCGGCCTTGAGCTGGAGCTCGAGGTCCTTCTTGGTCGCCGGCGGCCCCGGGACGGCCCCCTCTCCGTAGAGGGGCGGCCCGTCACGGATGACGGTCGGCACCATCACGACGGGCTCGGAGGAGCCGCCGGCCCCAGGGGTGGTGACTCCGGTCGCGTCCGGGCCCTCGACCGACGGCGCGTTCTGGTCCGCCGAGAGGTCCGCCGAAGCCGTGGAGATCGCCGGGGTCTTCCGGACGGCAGCCAGGTCGGCATTGGTGACGACCTTGGCCCTATTCACTCCGAGGCCCCTGCGGCGCGCCCTTTCCTGCCGGGAGAGCTCGGCGACGCTCTGTCCGTAGAGGGAGCCGGCCAGGATCAGGAAACACGCGACCGCCAGGGCTTTCTTCATAAGGATACCACCTTCTTTATTGTTCCATTTCCGGGGACATCGGTCAAGCACCGCTTTCGGGCCGGCGGCCCGGGAGTCCCGCCTCGGGACCGCGGACCGGCCGCGCTCGGACATTCGTCCGGCGTCAGCGGATGACCTGATAGACCTCGCGCCAGGATTTGATCTTCAGCAGCGCCGCGACGGGGTTGGCCAGCATTTCCATCGTGGAATTGTATTCCTGGAGGAAGACCTCTCTCTTGCTGATTGACTCCGGCGCCGGTGTCCGCTCGATTTCGCCGAGGGTCACCGCCCGCCTGGCCTTGCTCACCATCTGGAGGTATTCGGGGTTGGTGCCCGACGCCCGGAGGGCCGAACCGCCGATCGGAACGCCTCCCGTGTAGCGGAGCTGCCGGGCGTAGAGCCGTCCGGCGGCGCCCAGGTTGAGGCAGGGGTTGACGTTCTCGATGCTGCCCTGTAGGGTCGTGAAATAGACAATGAAATCGGCGACGACCGGGTCGGCCCAGACCTTGTACCCCGCGCCGAGCTCTCCTTCCTTCTTGTCGGAGGTGAGGTTGAGGGATGTCGGGTCACCCATGTACCAGTCGACACTGGCCCCGCTCGCGCCCCCCAGGTCCGTCAGGGCGATGAAGGAGTAGTTGGCCGCGGCGGGGGCGTTGTCATCGCCTCCCGTCCCGAAGTAAATCTTTGGAGTCTTGGCGTCAGAGAACGGGTCGATCCAGACGGCGGGCTTGGTGATGATCGGGTAGTTGTTGTAGTCCGTGTAGAGGGTCGTGAAGGTCCACGAGCTGAGGACGGAGCTCTTCGTGTCCAGGCGGTAGAGCCGGCCGTCCAGGTCGCCGACATAGACGGAGTCGACATAGCCGTTCGCGTCGGTATCGACGAGGGTCGGCGAGCCGACGATGGCCGCCTTGATGTTGGCGTACGCGGTCCGCGGCGCGACGAAGAGGCTGGTGTCGACCTCGGTGACCTCCGTGTTCCAGATGACATCTCCGGTGTCGATCCGGACGGCGTAGAAGGAGCGTCCGGCGACTCCCTGGCCGATGTTGTCGTAGCCGGACCCCATGAAGGCCACCCAGCGGTCCGTCCCGGCGTCGCTGACCTTGCCGATAACGGGGGTCGACCAGGTTTCGCCCATGGTCTCCTGCCCCGAGGCGTTGAAATGGGTGATCTCCCAGAGGGGCAGGGGGTTGTTGGGGTCCGTGACGTCCAGGGCGAAATAATAGTCGACGCCGCCGGCCATGGTGCTGCCCTTGCCCGGCCCCTGGCCGCAGACGAGGACCGTCTTCCAGACGCCGGCGATCTGGACGTCGGCGACGACGGGCGACCCGTCCACGAAGATATCATGGGCGTAGTACCGGTCGGCGTTCACGAGGTCCACGGCCCACTGCTTTTGCAGCTTGGGGAGGAGATTGTAGGGGATAAAGGCCCAGAGCTCGGCCCCGCCGGCCGCGTCGAAACAGTGCATCATGCCGTCGTTGGCCCCGACATAGATGACCTTCGTCCGGTTGGTATTGTCGGTCTTGAACTGGGAGTATCCCGACCCCATGAGAGACTCGACTTGGTACGGGGGGCCGACGATGACCGGCGTCGAATGGTTGATGTCGCCGAGCTTCCAATCCCGTCCGGTGCCCCGGGTGAAATTGATGAGGCCTTCGTTGTCGTTGTTGGGGTCCTGGAGGAAGGGGGCCAGGAGGGCCTCGTTCGCGGCCGTGAAATCCGTCCTCTGCAGGGGCTGGCTCAGGACGTTGCCGGGACGGATGGCGGTGTAGATTTTCCGGTCGTCAGCGCTGCGGGCGGCGAGGATTTGGCCGGCGTCCCAGAAGATGGCGGCCCCCGCCGAGACGGTCCGTCCGGTCGAGGAACCCAGGTCCGAGGTGGTCAGGGTGGTCAGGGTCGAGTAGCCTCCGGTGCCTACGGCGACGCTCGTCACGTCATACGCCCGGAGCTGGCCTTCCCAACCGGGGTAGATGAACGAGGAGCCGATGGCCAGCTTCTTCGTCTCGCCGCTGCTCGTGACGATGGTCGCCGCCGCGGACGACCGCGAATATTCCCGGCGGTTGACATACTTGTATTCGAGGGCCAGGGAGAAAACCCGCGGCGTGCTGTAGGACGCCCCGGTGAAATCCTGCATGGGGTCTTCGGTCGTGGTCAGGACGATCCGCCACCGGAGGTCGGTGCCGAAATTCTTGAACTCGTACCAGCCGCTGTCCGCCGCCGAGTTCGTGACCGTGGTGATCCCGCTCCCGGTCCAGCTGTTGTAGAGCTCCCAGTCGAGCCCGCCGTTGGAGGAGAAGAACAGGTCGACCTTCAGGCCTGCGTTGCTCTTGCCCCGCCAGCCCTGCACGAGACTGGCGACGCGGACGCTGGTGATGGCGTACTGGCGCGGGTCGAGGGTGCCGGCCGTGACGTTCGTGGACTGGGCGTGGCCGTGCAGGCCGAACACGTCGGCCAGCATGTTGATGACGAGGTAGTAATCGCCCGAATGGTTGGCGTCGGCGAGGATGATATCGACGTCCCCGTCATTGTCGTAGTCCAAGGGGGCCACGATGTCCGTGTCATAATACGGCGGGATGACGGGGCTGCAGTTGTTCAGACATTGCCACGTCCACTGGACGACCCCGTTCTGGACCCCGGCGTTCCTCATGATCCATATGTGGGCCTGGTTGCCGGCGTTCCAGCGGTCGGTCGAGCCGAAGATGTCCGATAACCCGTCCCCCGTGAGGTCCTTGGTGGAGAGGCCGACCGGCCCCGTGCAGGCCGCGTTGGGGATGGCGATCGTCTGGCGGGTGAAATGCCCGGTTCCGTCGTTCTTGTAGTAGACGAGGTAACCATAATTGTTGACCGAGCCGCAGACGATATCGACGTAGCCGTCGCGGTCGAAGTCGGCGGCGCCGATGCAGGAGCCGCCGCAGGCCGTATAATTGATGTTGTCCGTTCCCTTGACCGTGCCCGTCGAAGCGAAGCCCGTGTTCTGGTTGTAGCTCAGCTCGCTGATCACGAACTTGTTGAGCTTGAACTGCTTGGAGCCCGGGTTGCGGATGAGAAAGACCTTGTCCTGGCTGATGGCCAGGATGTCGATGTCGCCGTCCTTGTCGATGTCCACCGCGCAGAGGTGGTTCGCTGTCCAGTTGGCGTAGATCTTGGCCGTCTGGAAAGCCGACGTGAAATCTAAGTTGGGGGATTGCGTGCGGACGTTGAATTTCGGGGCCGTCTTGGTCCCGACGTTGATGTACATGACGGCGTTAAAGTCATGGTAGTCGAACTCGTCGTAATGGTTCCTCATGAAGAAAAAGTCGAGAAGGCCGTCGCCGTTGAAATCCCCCACGACGATGGAGGCCGGGCCGACATAGGTCGTGTACGGGTCGTTGAGGACGGAGGTATCCATCACCCACGACGCGCTTCCCGCGGTGGCGTAATTGTTCTTGAGATAAACCAGCCGGGACGTGGTCTGGTAGCTGGTGGACGGGCCCGTGAGTTCCAGCCCGACGAGGTCGGGATAGCCGTCACCGTCGAAATCCCCCGCGTCCGTGACGTAGATGTGCGCACCCAAGCCCCCGGGCTTGGTCACGGCGAAGTTCGCCCCGAGCCGCGGGAGCTCGATAGGACTCCCCTGGCCGGTCTCCGGCGTCCAGCCGTAGACGGCGGTGTTGTTCGAATCCTTGAAGGTGACGGTGCTGAAATTCTCCGAGAAACTCCCGGTGCTCAGCGTGCACGTCTCCTGGGCGATCATTCTCAGGGCTAGGGCCCCGGCCGCGACGGCCAGCAGGCAAAAGATCGTTTTTTTCGTTTTTTTGCTCATGGTCTTCTCCGCCTTACGGATTTCCCCCGGTCGCCTCGAGCCCCAACAGGACCTCGAGGCGTGAAGTCGAAAGGACCCGGTTGCCGGACCTGATGACGCCGATGCAGACCAGCAGGACGTCGGTCGGATCCGGCACGCCGCCGCCGGCCTCGTCGTCGATCAGAAACACGGTGTAGGTCCGGGTTAGGTCGTTCTGGCCGCTGGCCGTTTTGAGGAACGGCGCGTCTTTATAGAGGACGCCCGTGGTGCCTTCCGAAAGCGCCTGGGTCAGGGCCACATCGGACTGCCGCCGGAAGTAGGCGGCATCGAGCGGAAGGTCGATCCCGGTCGGCGTCCGGAGGCAGTTGTCCTGAAGGTTGGCCCACGTGCCGTCGAGGAGGGCCCGCTCGATCGCCAGGCGCGCGGCATCAAAACCCGCTTCGGCCGTGTCGAAGGCCTCCTCCTGGTCGCGAACGCTCCCCGAAACCTTGGGCGCGATGCCGGTGATGGTCAGGATCGCGACGCCCACGGCCAGCATGAAGGCCATGACGAGAATGACGACGATGAGCGAAGATCCCCGCTCCGGGTGTCGGCTTGTTTCTCTCATCGTTCTCCTTGATTGTAAAGACCCAGCGACAGGTTCCGGATGTTAGATGTGGATTCCAGCAGGAAGCGCCGGTGCAGGTCGTCCGTCTTGGCCCCCGGAGAATTTGCCATGTCCGGCCTCCGGTAGTGATGGATCGCGGCGTCGGGCTTCCCCGAAACACTGACGAAGCGATTGGCCGTCCGGCCCAGGAGCTGGACCCTGACCTGGCGGATCCGGAAGACCTGGTCCAGGCTCCAGAGGGCGTTCCAGTCCTGGAAGCCGTCCAGGATCCCGTCATCGTTGATGTCGCCGTTGTACTGGATCTGGAAGTTTTCGCAGTTTTGGGCGATCGGGTTGTGGACGCCGTTGACCGTCACGTAGAAAACACCAGGCAGGCCGAGGTAGCCGTTGACGCCGGCCCTCAGCCCCGGCTGGCTCCCCCTCACGTCCAGCCAGTAGACTTTGACGTCGACGAGCAGGATCGTGCCGCCGTCGTAATCATTTGATGAAGAGCAGGTGCCTTTCAGGTTCTCCGGCGGGTCGATCCCGGGCGCCAGGCCGGGCGAGAAATTGAACTTCTCGTTCGTCCCGGCCGACGAGCGCGTGATATGGGTGATGGCCCGGACTTCCCCGAACCGGCAGGCGCTGGACTCGTTCGGGAGGATGAGGACGGTCCTGTTTTCGTAGAAGCTGTCCGGGTAAGGGTACTGCTCGAAGCTGTAGTCCTCGACCTCGAGGCTGGCCGCCGCGCCCTGGTAATTATGGATCTTCATGTTCAACGGCCAATCCATGTTGCCCATCACGGTCAGCCGGTCGGGCTGGACCTCGGAGCCCTGGTCTTCGTTGTCGACGCCTTCGTAGGAGTACATCCGGAACCCTTCGGGGAGGCCGACGCCGGCCATCCGGATGTCCCTCATCGTCAGGAACATCGCCGACCGGACGTCGTTCTGGATCTCCGCGTATTGCTGCTGATCGACCGCGATCTGGTTGCTCCGGCTGTAGATGGACAGGGCGGCGACGATGACGACGAGCATGATCGTGCTGCCGATGAGGAGTTCGATCAGAGTGAACCCCCGGGGGCGTCTGTGGCTGCTATCCTTTTTCATACGTATGTTCATGGGGTCACCTGCCGATCACCGTTTCCAGCCGGGCCCGGACCCGGTGGCCTTCCGGGTCGGCGACAAGATCGGTCGGGCTGGTCAGGAATTGGGACGGCGGGAAGACGAGGACCCGGACGTCGAAGGCCGGGTTATTGTTCGTGATGACGGTGATGCGGCGGTAATCCGGAGTCCCATCGACGTTGACGTCGATCGTTTCGTCAGACACGGAGGGCCCGGTCCCTGAGGCCAAGGCGGCCAGCTCGTTGAGGGTCAGCGTCCGGAGGTAATCGATCTCCTGCTGGGCCAGGAAAACGGAGTTGGCGATCTCGCTGGCCCGGGTGTTATTCATGATCCCCATCATGTACAGCTGGGCCAGGCCGAGGACGGCGACGGCGACGAGGAAGACGCCGATCAGGACCTCGATCAGGGAAAAGCCTTTCGGCCGGGCCGATTCTTTTTTCTTTGGCTGAATCATCGCTTTCCCTCTTTTCATGCCGGCGTTACGCGCTGGCCGCTTTCGCGTAGCGGACCGTCCCGCCCCCGAAGACCGTCAGGACCCTCAGGTCGGGCTGCCGCTTGCCTTTGAGCTTTAGGCTCTGCAGGGTCAGGGAGTTGTGGGTGCTGTCGTACCCTTCGACGACCCCGACGGGCGAGAACTCGACCGCCTGGCTCGCCGGAAGGTTGATCGTTACCGTGAAACGCGTGGAGATCGTTTTTTCCAGGAAGCGGGGGACGGCGTTCCAGATGCCGGCCGTGTCCATGCTTTCGAGGTAGATCCGCCAGAGGCCGTGATCCTGGCCGAAACGGACGCGGTAATTGACCTTGTCGGTCACGGCCCAGTACCTGGCCTGCTGCAGGGTGGTCTGGATGTCACGGGCGCTGTTGTCCAGGTTCCGGGTCTCCAGGGAGTTCATGATGCTCGGGAATGTGACGATCATCATGGTGCCCATGATCGCGACGACGACCAGGACTTCGATCAGCGTGAATCCGTTCTTTCTCATGCGGTTCTCCATAGGGTCTCTCCCCAGACCTGCCGAAAGATCACATACTCCTTTCGCATTCTATGAATTTCGGAGGCCTGATGCAACCGGTTTTTCCCCGGCTCCAGGGGAGATTCCGTCATCCCACGGCCATCCGGACTTCCTCGTTTCATGAATGGAGGACCTTCGGCCTCGCGATCCAAGCGCTCTCCCTTTTCTCTGGGATGATTCCACCGCGCCCATCATGACAGGGGCCGTTTTCGGGCGGAATCACCTCCGGGGGTGATTTCTCCGAGCAATTATTACGCCGGCTCCTTACCCCTAAAGGCTAACCGCCGACACGGCCAGGCGGAGCGAAGAAGACGGCTCGGGACAAGCGGTTGTATTCGGGGCCCGGCTGCAAGCTCCCGGGGCTGCCACACCGAGGACGGGGCCAAGTGGTTCACGGAGCCCAGCCCGTCCATGAGAAGCCGTTCGTCTGAGACTGCCGCCGGCCGCCGCCGGGAAAGGACTTCCCCTGCGCCGTTTGACCGCCTTTTCCCCCTGTGCTATAAGAATAAGGATTTCCAGGCCCTGAATAGAGAGAAACCATGGTCCGCGTCCGATTCGCCCCCAGCCCGACGGGCTTCCTCCATATCGGGAGCGCCCGGACGGCCATCTTCAACTGGCTCTACGCCCGGCACACCGGCGGGAAGTTCCTGCTCCGGGTCGAGGACACGGACCGGAAGAGGTCCGAACTGCGGTTCCTCGAGGAGATCCTCGAGGACCTTCGCTGGCTCGGCCTCGACTGGGACGAAGAGCCTCTCTTCCAGAGCCGGCGATTCGCGGTCTACCGGGAAAAGGCCGAGGAGCTCCTGGCCGCCGGAAAGGCCTACAGGGAAGGCGACGCCGTCCTCTATCGGGTCGAGCCGGGCCGGACGATCGCCTACGACGACATGATCCACGGCCGGATCACGGTCGAGACCGAGGCGATCAAGGACCAGGTCCTGATCAAGTCCGACGGCTCCCCGGCCTACAATTTCGCCTGCGTCGTCGACGACAGCCACATGGGGATCACCCACATCCTCAGGGGCGACGACCACATCAGCAACACGCCGAAGCAGATCCTTTTTTACCAGGCCTTCGGGCTCGAGCCGCCGAAGCTCGGCCACATGCCGCTCATCATGGGGGCCGACGGGGCCAAGCTCTCGAAGCGCCACGGCGGGGTGTCCGTCGAGGAATACAAGCGGGAGGGCTTTCTGCCCGAGGCCCTGGTCAATTACCTCGCCCTCCTCGGCTGGATGCCCCGGGACGGCCGCGAGGTCATGCCCCTCGAGGAAGCCGTCAAGCTCTTCGAGATCGGCGAGATGAACGACGTCCAGGCCAAGTTCGACCTCCAGAAGCTCCGCTGGCTGAACAGCGAGTACATCATGAATAAGCCGGACGGGGAGCTCCTGCCCCTCGTCAAGCGTCAGCTCGTCGCGTCCGGGTTCGATACGTCCGGGATCGCGGATGATTATCTCGCCAAGGTCCTCGGCCTCTACAAGGTCCGGCTCAAGACGCTGAGCGATTTCCCGGCCATGACGGACTGCTTCTTCCGCGACGATTACAGCGTTGAAGAGGAAGGGAAGGCCCACCTGGGAAAGCCGGAGAGCCGCGAGCTGCTGGACGTTCTGGCCGGGCGCCTGGCGGAGCTCGACACCTTTGCCCACGCCGGGATCGAGAAGGTCTTCCGGGATTTCATCGAGGAGCGGAAGATCAAAGCCGGCCAGGTCATCCACCCGGCCCGGATGGCCGTCA
>Ga0315282_10012535_pt1 | contig 12958 bp, 12 predicted proteins | sample YL17G07_20_MG_FD_203693 | JGI IMG/M metagenome (GOLD analysis project Ga0315282, IMG submission 203693) | Sediment microbial communities from Yellowstone Lake, YNP, Wyoming, USA - YL17G07_20 | ecosystem: Environmental > Aquatic > Freshwater > Lake > Sediment | place: USA: Wyoming | collected...
AAGAGGAAAAGCAAACTTACGGCGCGCAGTTTGGAGGGGGCGCGTCCGACAAGTCCGACGCGTCCGACAGGTCCGACGTGTCCGACACCCCCGCCATCCCGTTCTGGGGCTTCAAGCATTTCGGGCTCTACGTGTACCGGCGCGAGGCGCTTCTGAAATTCGTGAGTATGCCCCCCGCGACGCTCGAACGCATCGAGAAACTCGAGCAACTCCGTTTTCTGGAAAACGGCATGCGCATCCGCGTGGTGGAGACGGCGCTGGACAGCATCGGCGTGGACACTCCGGAGGACCTTGAACGCGCCCGGCGGATCATGTCGCGCGCCGGCAAGAACAGTAGGCTGTAGGCTTTAGGCTTTAGGCTGTAGACTGTAGGCTGTAGGCCGGAGGAAAACGTTTCGAAAGAAACCCCCATGAAAACCTTGCTGAAAAAACAAGGAAACGGGGGATAGTGGTACGAAAACCGTGAACTGAAAACTGTAAACTGCGAACTGAAAACTGTAAACTGCAAACCCTGAGCCCACAGAGAAGAGACAACCCAAGTGCCCAACACAGCGGCTTTCGACGTCAGCAAGTATCTCGAGGAGCAGACATCCGCCATCCTGGAGCGCGCCGCGCGTTTCGAGAACAAGCTATACCTGGAGTTCGGGGGCAAGCTGATCTTCGACTACCACGCCTCGCGGGTGCTGCCCGGCTTCGATCCCAACGTCAAGATGCAGCTCCTCCAAAAGCTCAAAGACAAGACCGACATTATCCTGTGCATTTACGCCGGCGACATCGAGAGGCGGAAGACGCGCGCGGACTTCGGCATCACCTACGACGCGGACGCCCTCAAGCTGATTGATGATCTGCGCCGGGACTGGAGCCTGCAAATCACCGCCGTGGTCGTCACGCGCTTCGAGGACCAGCCTTCCTCGAAGCTCTTCATGAACAAACTTGAACGGCGCGGCATCCGCGTCTATACCCATCGCGCCACCAAGGGCTACCCCACTGACGTTGATCTGATCGTGAGCGATGAAGGTTACGGCGCCAATCCGCACATCGAAACCACGCATCCCCTGGTGGTGGTGACCGGGCCGGGTCCCAACAGCGGCAAACTGGGCACGTGCCTGTCGCAGCTCTATCACGAACACAAGCGGGGCATCCACGCGGGTTACGCGAAGTTCGAGACATTCCCCATCTGGAACCTGCCGCTCAAGCATCCGGTCAACGTGGCATACGAGGCGGCGACGGCGGATCTGAAGGACGTGAACCTGATTGATCCGTTTCACCTCGAAGCTTATGGCGAAACGGCCATCAACTACAACCGCGACGTGGAGGCCTTTCCCGTTCTGCGGCGGATACTCGAGAGAATCACGGGAACGGCGCCGATGTACCGATCTCCCACGGACATGGGAGTGAACCGGGCGGGCTTTGCCATTGTGGACGACGCGGCGGCGCGGCAGGCCGCGGGCCAGGAGGTGATCCGGCGCTACCTGCGCTACTCCTGCGAGTACATGATGGGCCTGGTGGACAAGGATACGGTCCAGCGTTCGGAGCTGATCATGAAGGAGCTGGGCGCGCGGGTGGAGGACCGGCCGGCGGTGGGGCCGGCGCGCGCGGCCGCGGACGAGGCGCGTCGGAATAGCAACAAGGGCCACAACGGAATCTACTGCGGCGCGGCGATCGAGTTGAGCGACGGCACGATCGTGACGGGGAAGAACTCGCCGCTGATGCACTCGGCGGCGGCGGCCGTGCTGAACGCGATCAAGCACCTGGCGGAACTGCCGGACAAGCTGCACCTGATATCGCCTAACATTCTCCAATCCATCAGCGACCTGAAAATGGACATCCACGGCGGCCAGAGCGTGAGCCTGGACCTCGAAGAGGCGCTGATCGCGCTGAGCACTTCCACCACGGCCAACAGCGCGGCCTATCTGGCGGCAAAGAAGCTGAAGAATCTCCGGGGTTGCGAGATGCACATGACGCATATTCCCACGCCCGGAGACGAGGCGGGACTGCGGACCCTCGGCCTGAACCTGACGAGCGATCCCCAGTTCTCGTCGGCGAGTTTGTTTATGACATAAGAGACCATCAGACCGGCAGACTGACAAACAGGCTAAAGCCTGCACTACGAACTGGCGAACTGGCGAACTGGCTGACTGGCAGACCGACCAACAGGCAAAGAAAGAACACCAGCATGACCAAATTCATTTTCGTGACCGGCGGCGTGGTATCTTCCTTGGGCAAGGGCATCGCGGCGGCGTCCATCGCCAACCTGCTCGAGGCGCACGGCCTGAGCGTCACGCTGCAGAAGCTCGACCCCTACATCAACGTGGACCCCGGAACCATGAGCCCGTTCCAGCACGGCGAGGTTTACGTCACCGACGACGGCTCCGAGACCGACCTGGACCTGGGGCACTACGAACGCTTCACCTCGGCCACGATGTCCAAAGCCAACAACGTCACCACGGGCCAGGTGTACCTGTCGGTTATCACCAGGGAGCGCAAGGGCGACTTCCTGGGCGGCACGGTGCAGATCATCCCGCACATCACCGACGAGATCAAGTCCCGCATCCTGCGCGTGGCCGACCCCCAGCCCTTTGACGTGATCATCACCGAGGTCGGCGGCACGGTCGGCGACATCGAGGGTCTTCCTTTCCTGGAGGCGCTGCGCCAGCTGCCTTACGATATCGGCCACGAGAACGTGCTTTATGTGCACGTGACGCTGCTGCCCTACATCAAGGCCGCCGGCGAGATGAAGACCAAGCCGAGCCAGCACAGCGTCAAGGCCCTGCGGGAGATCGGCATCCAGCCGGACCTCCTGATCTGCCGCAGCGAGTTCCCGCTGGACGAGAACAGCAAGAACAAGATCGCGATGTTCTGCAACGTCGAGCCGGGCTGCGTGTTCGCGGCCATTGACGTGCCGCACATCTACGAAGTTCCGCTGCGGTTTGCCGAACAGAAGATAGACGAGGTCGTGATGCGCAAGCTGGGCCTGCCGTCCACGCCTTTGCGCAATGAGGAATGGGTGGAGATGGTCCGGCGCATCAAGTCGGCCACGGACGAGGTCCGCATCGGGGTCGCGGGAAAGTACATCGAACTGCAGGATGCCTACAAGAGCATCTACGAAGCGCTGGGGCACGGCGCGCTGGCCAACAACGTCCGCGTCGCGGTGGTGCGCGTGGACTCCGAGGACATCACGCGGGAGAACGCCGCGCAGATGCTGGGCGGGCTGTCGGGCATTCTCATTCCCGGCGGCTTCGGCATTCGCGGCATCGAGGGCAAGATCAACGCCGTCCGCTATGCCCGCGAGAACAAAATCCCCTTCTTCGGCATCTGCCTGGGGATGCAGTGCGCCGTGATCGAGTTCGCGCGCTCCATCGGCCTCGACGGCGCCAACAGCACCGAGTTCAACGAGACCACGCCGCACCCCGTGATTGACCTCCTGGCCACGCAAAAAACCATCACTTCCCTCGGCGGCACCATGCGGCTTGGGGCGTATGCGTGCCGGTTGACGCCGGGCAGCAAGCCGCAGCTGGCCTACGGCGCCGGCCAGACCACCGAGCGGCACCGCCACCGCTACGAGTTCAACAACAAGTACCGCGAGGCGCTGGAGGAGCGCGGGATGAAGATCGCCGGCACCACGCTCGACCACAAACTGGTTGAGATCATGGAGATTCCGGAGCATCCGTGGTTCGTGGGGTGCCAGTTCCATCCCGAGTTCAAGTCGCGGCCGCTGGCGCCGCACCCGCTTTTCCGCGAGTTCATCGCGGCGGCCAAGAAGCACGGGGCGAAGTGAGTGCTGAGTGCTGAGGACTGAGAGCACAGTGCTGAGTGCTGAGTGCTGAGTGCTGAGGACTGAGCATACAGTGCTGAGTGCTGAGTGCTGAGTGCTGAGGACTGAGCACACAGTGCTGAGTGCTGGGTGCTGAGTGCTGAGGGCTGAGTGCTGAGGACTGAGTGCTGAGCGTTAGGGACTGAGACTTTAGAGTGGAGTCTGGAGACTTGAGTCTGGAGGCTTGAGACTTGAGCCTGGAGGCTTGAGTCTGGAAGGAAATGACGGAAAGGACGAAAAGGACGCAAGGGACTGAGTGGACGGGGTGGACGAGATGGACGAGATGGACGAAGTGGACGGGGTGGACGAGATGGACGAGATGGACGAAGTGGACGGGGTGGACGAAGTGGACGAGATGGACGCGTTGTATAGTTTCAGGTAGGCACGGTAGACAGCGGGGAGGGCGCGGGTGATGTTGCCGAGGATTTTGAGTTGGAGGCTGCGGACTTTGGATTGCCAGAAGGCTTCGGAGGGGAAGAGGGGAGGGACAGGCTGTAGGCTGTAGTCTGTAGAGAGTAGGCTGAGAAGAGAGGACTGAGAAGAGAGGACTGAGTGGTTGTGGTGGACGGGGAGGATGGGGGTGAGGTCGGGCTTTGGGATGGAGAGGGGGAGTGTTTGGGCTATGTGGCGTTCGTGCTGGAGGGCCAGGGCAAAGGCGCGGATGCGGAGGCGAGATTCAGGGGAGTGACGAAAGGAGGAAGGCGGAAGGATGAAGGATGAAGAATGGGAAGAGGCGCATGGGGTGGACGGGGTAGACAGATTGGACGGATCGGACGAACGGGACGAATAGGAGGGATGGGACGAATGGGTGGATGGGGCGTGGGGGGGAAAGGTTGTGAGACTTGAGGCTTGAGACTTGAGGCTTGAGGGAGAAGACCGGGTCTTGAGGAGGAGGGGGTCGAGGGTGGCGATGTTTTTCAGGAGGGTGGCCCAGCGCCGGGAGAACCGGACGGCCTTGACGAGGTACACGATGATGTGCGCGGCGAAGAGGACGGGGTGGTGGAGGGTGTCCTTTACGCGGGTGAGGATGTCGCGCATCTGGCGGTGGCAGTCGAGCGTGGCGGCGGCTGGGAAGGTTTCCTGGATAACTTCGATGATGTCCTCGACGATTTCGAGGTGGCGTTGGGAATGGTCGCGGGCGTCGGTGAGTTCGGGCGTTGTCATGGGGGGATTGTAGGGGATGTGCGGGGGGAGGGGAATTCCCTTGGGGACGCTTAAGAGACCTTAGGCTTTAGGCTGGAGGGAGAGAAGAGAGGACTGAGTGCTGAGGGCTGAGGACTGAGACTTGAGACTGCGCCTTTTCCCCTTGACAACCATGCGGCGCGGGAGCAACCATCGGGGGAGTGCAGGCGCAACGGACTCCGTAAGTCGAAAAGAGGCCGAGTCCGAAGCCACACTCAACAACCAAGAACGCGGCAAAGAGTGGGAATACCGCGTCATCGCCGTCAACAAAGCGGGCGAAGGCGCGCCGGGAAATACCGTCGGGGCGGTGGTGTGATTCTTAGCAGTTCTTGCGGGATAGCATCAAAACTCTGATGGGCAAACGAGGTAGAAGGAGGAAAACAGCGTGGCACACACGCAGAAGCGAACCCAGGGCTTCTGGCAAGAGTTCTATGAGTCCTTTGTTCGGTTATATGGCTATCCTCTCACCGGCGTAGGGCTCGTGATTTCTATTGTATCCTTCTCAAGATCCAGCAATGATACTGTTTCCCTCAAACTTGCAGTTCCGGTCGCCGTGGTCTTGATCTTGTGTCTTATCACATTCGTGCATATGTCGTTCAGAATGCACAGCCGCGCATTGAGGGATCTGCCCGTGGTGGAACAAAGCCGCGAGCCCCCAGCCATGTTCCCGGAAGCACGCGCACTCCTGCTCTTGGGACCTTCCGACCTCTATGGACATGAAGCGCTGACTTCAATTTATTACCGCGACGAGGGGTTGGAGGTATTCATTGGCCTTGGATTCGTGTTTACGATTCAAGATGATGGCCTGATACAGGTTGTCGTCACAGGCACTGAGAGTGTGCAGAAGGATCTATGGGAAAAAGTGTGCAATAACGATAAGAGTGTCTTGGCCAGACTTATGGTTAAGCCGTCAGTGCCGAGACTTTTCATTGAAGGGAGAGGATAGAATGCCACAAACAGAAAGCACTGAGACAAAATTGACAGCCGGTAAAGTCGCTAAGATCATCAACGAGTACACTGTAGTCATCAACAAAGGTTCGAGAGACGGGGTAAAAGATGGGCAACGATTTCTGATCTATGACTACTCGGGGGAAATCTTCGATCCAGATACGAAGGAATCACTGGGCAAACTGGAGGTTGTTAGAGGCACTGGCAAAGTCACGCACCTGCAGGAAGCAATGGCAACCGTGGGAAGCGACATGAAGACGAGCCCCGGCCGATCAGTCCGGCGCATCAAACGGCCGTCTCTAAGTTTGGCGTTGAGTGGGCTTATCGGGCCAGAGGAAATCGAGGAAACTTTACCTGCGGCGCCTGTGCCCTTTGAAACCGTAAAAGTGGGGGACCTTGTGAAGCCAGTATAGAATACGCTGAGCAACAACAAAGACCACCCAACCCAGCCGGCCGGGTGGAAGATAGAAGGCGTGATTTGGGGCGTTCGTTCGCGCTTTCCGATTGCAGCGGCCAAGGTGCAATCTAAGGTTAGCGGAAGCACTATTGAAGGGATGATAGGTATGGAAAATGTGCTTTACTACGGCGATAACTTGGACATTCTGAGGCGGTATGTGGGGGATGAGTCGGTTGACCTCATCTATCTGGACCCGCCGTTCAATAGCAGCCAGAACTACAACGTGTTGTTCAAGGAGAAGGACGGGACGCGGGCCGCTTCCCAGATTCAGGCCTTCGAGGACACGTGGATCTGGGATCAGGAAGACGAGGCCGGCCATGTTGACCTCGGGGATGGGTGCTGTATAGAAAAGCTCTAAGAAATGGGGGCGATCAACCATGGCATACACCTTCTTGGATCTGGCATACGATGTGCTCAAGAGTGCGAGGGACCCACTGACATATCAGGAGATTTGGGAACAGGCGAAAGCATCTGGGCTTGGGGGAAAACTTAAGACATCGGGCAAAACCCCTTGGCAGAGCTTGGGGGCGCGATTGTTTGTTGATGTCCGCGACGATGCTGATTCACGCTTCGTCAAGGTCGGCAAACGGCCTACCCGTTTCTTTCTTAAGGAGCGTGAGAAAGAGGTTGGCGCGGAAAACATCAAACGGATTGAGCAGGCCGAGGCGAAGAAGCCGCTTCCATCGGTTTCATATCGCGAGCGAGACCTACATCCTTTGTTGGCCTATTTCGCCAGTGCGAATCCGGCGTTCAACCGCGGACGATCAATCTATACCAAGACCATTTACCATGAAACCTCGCAGCGCAAAGGGTACAATGAGTGGGTGCATCCTGACATGGTGGGATTCTATCTGCCGATAGACGATTGGCTCCCAGATGTGATCGAGTTCAATCGACTATCGGACAACAATTCGATTCGCCTGTTTTCATTCGAGCTGAAGCGGGCGCTGAATAAGGCCAATTACCGCGAGTCCTATTTTCAAGCGGTTTCAAATTCCTCCTGGGCCCATGAGGGGTATCTGGTCGCCGCGGACGTGTTGCAGGATGACGACTTTCTGGCCGAACTCGAGCGCCTAGCTGCTTCGTTCGGAATCGGCATTATCCAGTTGGACGTTGACGATATTGATTCCTCGTCCATTCTCTATCCGGCCCGGGTAAAGTCCGTTCTTGATTGGGAAACGATCAATAAGTTGTGCGAGCAAAACCGCGACTTTCAGAAGTTCATCCAAGACGTGAAGATCGATTTTGAATCGAAGCGGATTCATCGCGCGGAATACGATGAATCGCCGAAAGACCCGGCGCTGTATATCCGTGAGAAGCTGAAGATCCACTAAATCGCACGGCAGGACAAGCGACTTCGAATTATGCATGCGAATTACAAATGAGGAGCAGGCATTGATCTATCCATTGTGCCGGAAGGCCTGACGGTGGGGATGTCGGGGCCGGCGCTCCGATTCAGTCTCCAGCCTCCAGTCTATAGCCTCCAGCCTCTCCTACTGCCTGTCGAGCCAGACGCTTTCGCGGCCGCCGCTGAGGACCGACTCGACCCACTGCATCCCCATCACCACCGAGTGGTCCATGTTGCCCACTTCGTAGAGCCATGCGCCCATGCGGCCGCGCGAGTGGATGCCCAGCGGTTCGAGGTAGTCGTGCAGCGCGTCGAGGATCGCGTCGCGCTCGAGCGTGGGGGTGGGATAGGTGTAGGGCACGTCTATCAGGTAGGAGGACACGATGTCCCGGCGGTCGCTCTCGCCTATCATGCCCGCGGCGATAAGCCCCTGGATGGCGTCCTCGACCACGGTTTCGCGGTTGTGGGGGCGGTAGCGGGAGTGCGAGACGTCGCACATAAGGGAGTAGTGTTGCTCGTCGGGGGCGTTGAAGCGCGAGTAGTTGGAGAAATAGGTGGCGCGGAAGAAGGGCGCGGGCGGCTCAGGGCAGTAGACCCAGCACGTGTCCGACGGGACGGGCTGGCGGATACCGATGCCGGCGATATAGCCGTCGCAGTGTTCGAGGTTCTGGGCGCGTTCGACCAGGGCCGGCGGGGCGCCCACGATACGGCGCATCAGCAGGTTGATGGGCATGGTGGAGAGAAGACGATCGTACGTCATCGAGGAGCCGTCGGCAAAGCGGACCTCGCGTTTCCTGGGGTGGATGGCGATTGCTTCCTTGCCCAGGCGCAGGCGGTCTCGGAGACGGGGAACCATGGCCTCAAAAATCGCGCCGGTGCCGCCGTACTTGGGGAACTGGAAAGTGTTGTTGGGTCCCCAGGAGACGTCGTCGCGTCCCAAACGGATGTTCTCGCGGATGCGGTCCAGGTCCACGGGGCTGACGCGGTCGGCGACCCAGTCGGCGGACATGCGGTCGAGGGGGATGTTCCATCGTTTGAGGTTGTCGGGCTCGATGAAGAGGCGGGTGATGCCTTCTCCGAATCGGCTGAGGTTCCAGGCGAGGAAGTTGGCGCGGTCGGGCGCGGCGCGGCGCCCGGCAACCTCCTCGAGCCCCTTGAGGCAGCGTTCGAGCATGTGGGGGGGCAGGTAACGGATGTTGTTCTGGAAGGGATAGGGTACGAACCTCCCGGCGATGCGGATGAAGCTCCTGCGTTCATGCGAGAAGACCTCGCCCTCCGTCATTTCCTCGAAGAAGCCGTCAAACTCGGGGTAATGAGAGAAGACCACGTGTCCGCCGATGTCCCAGGTGAAACCGGTCTCATCGGTGAAACTGGTGGCCAGCCCTCCCACGTAGTCGTTCCGTTCACACACCGCCCAATGGCGGTACCCCAGTTGGAGGAGTTTGTAGGCGGCGCCCAGACCCGTGGGTCCCGCGCCGAGAATGAGGAGGCGGGGGGAGTTCTGGTCGGGAGGGAGCATCGTGTTGTGTCGAGGATGAGGCCCGGGAGGTTTGGCGGGCATCCGCGGGGTCTCAGGGAACCAGGTAGTAGTCGTAGTTCGGACTAGGGGTCACCGCGGCGGGGGCAACGGTCAACAGGTTCTCGGCCGCTTCCGATTCCGCCTCGGTCCAGATGTCCGAATGTGTGAAAGGGATGAACAACAGGATCCAGTCGGTGTAATGCGCCTCGCCATAGAGGGTGCCGGTGGAGCCTAGTTGTTTGCGGGTCTTCACGTCGGTGGCGAACATCGCGAGCTTTGCGCGGGAACGCCGCGAGATCATCTTGAAAAGAGGCAGTTCGGGAGTCTTGATGACAGGCGTCCCGTTTGCGAGGGTGATTGGAAGGGGGAGGGCCGGCACGCCGAAGAGAAAATCGGACTTGTCTATGGCCAGGCCCCCCGACCGGATCTCCACGACAATGTCGGCTTGGTCGGCCTTGTCCACGAGCAGGCCTCTTGCGCCCAGCCTTTCGCGAACCATGCTGATCACGTACAGCTTATCGTAGGCATCGAGGTATTGCGTGTCGAGGAAGACTTTGCGGTTCCCCGCCACCAAGCGGCTCTGGTTCAGGCACCTGTCGGCCGCCGTGCTCAACAGGAGCTGCTCGACGGCGGTCCGTGCTGTCGTCGTAGTCTCCCAGGTGGTGCATCCGGTCCAGACCCCGCCCCAAAGGCACAGGAGGCAAGAGATGATTATCCTCCGCATCATGAATAGCTCCCTCATTTCGCAGGATCCCGGATCGGCGGCATCGCGGTGTGTCCAACGCCCCCCTACCCACAGCAGACTTTACAACAGGCCCTCGAGGGAGGCAAGGACTTTTGCCGGAATCGGCGGTTTGGGCCGTACCTGACGAAGCTATGTCGGTAAAGCGGGGTAGGGGGGAATGATGCGCGGAGGGGTCTCCCGGAAAACCACCTTCTTTCAGGGGACATCCGGATCACCCATTGTAAATCGGATTGGCGTGCGGATACGTCCAATTGTAAATCGGATTGGCGTCCGGATACGTCCAATTGTAGATCGGATTGGCGTGCGGATACATCCATTGTATACCGGATTGGCACTGGATGTCATTCTCCCTCGACTTTGCCGATCTCCGTTCGGTCTCCACGACTCCTCCACAAGACGTTAACATGCCTTTTATCAATACTCCAGATCTACGCCGTCTCAATTGGCCCGAATCCCGCTATATGCGGCTCGAGGACGGCTGGGAGATATTGGACAGGATTAACAAGATCAACATGATTAAAGCTCTCATCCACTCCTCCTGTGACTCCTGTCAATCCTGTCCACAAAGAATGCGTCACCGAGCTTCTGAGCTGGAGCACTGGGGCCGGACGAGGCGCTTTGGGCAAAGGAAGAGAAGATGCTCTGAAGGAACGAGATAGTGCATTTTTGGTGGATATCGTGAACCGGATCGTGTAGAAGAGAGGTTGATTCCTTCCGAAATCTCCAGGAGTTGGAGGAATGACCAGAGACGCGAAAGGGTCCATTTGGGAAGGTTGCCGGTCCGGCTGTACTGTGCTATGGGTGCGGGGCGCCACTCAGAGATTCTCATGGATCGCATCTTGGGCCTGCAACCGGGGGTGAGAAAATGTCCACGCGTGTTTGGCTCGGGTTGGACGTAGGGTCCGTCAGTTTGAAAACGGTCGTGCTTGGCGAGGACGGCGGGGTTCTATTCGAGGATTACCGGCGGACCAACGGGCGGCCTTTTGCGGTCGCGCAAGTGGTGCTGGGGGAACTCCGCGGGCGCTTTTCCAGCGAGCAGGTGCGCGGGGTGGCGGTGACGGGTTCGGGGGGCAAAAAGCTCGCCGAGGCGCAGGGGGGAAGCTTTGTCAACGAGATTATCGCGCTGAGCATGGGCCTGGCGCGCATCGCGCCGGCGATCCGGACGGCGATAGAGATCGGCGGGCAGGACTCGAAGCTGCTCCTTTTTACCCCGGACGGCGGCAATGGCTCGCGCCCCGTCCTGCGGGATTTTTCCATGAACGCGCTCTGCGCCGCGGGCACGGGGTCTTTCCTGGATCAGCAGGCCACCCGCCTGGGCGTTGCCATCGAGAAGGAATTCGGCGAGTTGGCCCTGCGGTCGGACCATCCGCCGCGCATCGCGGGACGCTGCAGCGTGTTTGCCAAGTCGGACATGATCCACCTGCAGCAGATCGCCACGCCGGTGCACGAAATCGCCGCGGGCTTGTGCGTGGCTCTCGCGCGCAGCTTCAAGTCCACCGTCGGCAAGGGAAAACCCTTTGAGCGCCCCGTGGCCTTTCTGGGCGGCGTGGCGTCGAACGCGGGCATGGTGGCCGCTTTCGAGAGAATCCTCGAACTTGACAAGGGCCAGCTGGTCATCCCGCCTCATCACCGGACCATAGGCGCTTTGGGGGCTGCCTTGTACATCCGGGAGCAATCCTCGTCCTCAGCTCTCAGTTCGCAGTTGTCAGTTCTCAGTTGCCAGTCCTCAGTCCTCAGTCCTCCGCACTCCGCACTCAGTACTCAGGATTTAGCACTCTGCTCTCAGCAATCAGTCCTCAGCACTCAGCAATCAGTCCTCAGCACTCAGTCCTGTTTTCTCATGGGCGCCAAGGCGCTGGGGGGCTTGCTCGAAGAGGGAGTCTCCCGCGAGAGCAGCGGCAGGCTTGCGCAGCTGCGCCCCTTCCTCACATCGGCGGGCACGCCAGATCTCACCGTTCCGCCCCTGCCTGACGGCCCACTCATAGACGCCTATATCGGGATTGACGTCGGCTCGGTCAGCACCAACGTGGTGGCGATTGATTCCGAGAACCGCCTGCTGGCCAAGCAGTACCTTTGGACCGCGAGCCGGCCCATCGAGGCGGTCCGCCGCGGCCTGGAGGAAATCCAGCGCGAGATCGGTGACCGCATCGTCGTCCGCGGCGTGGGGACCACCGGCTCGGGCCGCTACCTGATCGGCGAGATGGCGGGGGCGGACGTGATCCGCAACGAGATCACGGCCCAAGCCACCGCCGCGCTCTGGATAGACCCGGAAGTGGACACGATCTTCGAGATCGGTGGGCAGGACTCGAAGTACATCAGCATCCGCAAGGGCACGGTCTGCGATTTCGACATGAACAAGGCCTGCGCGGCGGGCACGGGGTCTTTTCTCTCGGAGCAGGCGGAACGCCTCGGCATTGATCTGGAGAAGGAGTTCAGCGCGCTCGCGCTCGATGCGCCCCATCCCGTTGCCCTCGGCGACCGCTGCACCGTCTTCATGGAGTCGGACCTGCTCCACCACCAGCAGCAGGGCGTGGCGACGCCGGATCTGCTGGGCGGCCTGGCCTATTCCATCGTCCACAATTACCTCAACCGCGTGGTGGGGGACCGGCGGGTGGGCGAGCGGATTTTCTTCCAGGGCGGCACGGCTTTCAACAAGGCCGTGGTGGCCGCCTTCAACGCCGTTCTGGGCAAGAAAGTGACGGTGCCGCCGCACCACGAGGTGACGGGCGCGATCGGCGTGGCGATGCTGGCCAAGCAGAAGATGGAGGGGAAGCAGGCTGGAGGCTGTAGGCTTGAGGCAGTAGGAACAGAAACGGGAAAAGAGGCTTTAGGCTGTAGGCTTGAGGCTGTAGGAACAGAAACGGCAAAGCAGGCTTTAGGCTGTAGGGTCGAGGCAGTAGGAACAGAAACGGGAAAAGAGGCTTTAGGCTGTAGGCTTGAGGCTG